>Ga0315914_1005607_pt1 | contig 18206 bp, 16 predicted proteins | sample MpolenodulesMG_FD_203920 | JGI IMG/M metagenome (GOLD analysis project Ga0315914, IMG submission 203920) | Medicago polymorpha root nodule microbial communities from Los Angeles, California, United States - elongated nodules | ecosystem: Host-associated > Plants > Roots > Nodule | place: USA...
TGGATGACCTTGGTGAAGGAGTACTTCATCAAGTAGAGTAGAGGTAGCCCTTAGCGAGGACGAACAAGGGTGAACTACTATAAACATCGGTGTTCTCTCTCTCTCTCTCTCCCTCTCTCTCTTCACTTTTAATATTGCACTTGATTAATTGAAGACATGACAGTATTCAGTAATACCAGGTGGCCACCAAATGATAAAAACTTATTGTTCCATGACAACTTCCGAGCAACAATACGATCAATCACAGGTTTCCAAAATTGAGCTTCCTGACATCCCTAATGATTGGCAACCCCAAATAAACAAATGGTATGCTTCATGTTCTACAGTTCATCACTGAATCCACTTCCCTGAACCAAGAATCAGAGACATTCACACCAGTCAACATACTTCCCTAATGTGCGCTCTATACGGGCGGTGCTGCTTTTATTTGAGGACATTTCAAATAATGAGTGTATCATCCGCGAGCTGAAGATGAGATAACTGCACATCACCCTGTCGGTCAACACTATACCCGCGATACAAATTAGCATTCACCAAAGCATTCATCAAGACATTAAAACCTTTGGCTGCCAGAAGGAACAAGAAAGGGGAAAGGGTATCCCCCTGCCTGAGCCCTCGCTCAATAGAAAACTCCTCTGTCAGCAACCCATTCACAAGAGTTGAAGCAGTTGCCATTTTGACGCATTCAGAAATCCATTTTCGCAACAAATTTGCAAAATTCATATGAATCGTCATCGAATCAATATAGTTCAAGTTGACTGAATTATATGCCTTTTCGAAGTTGACTTTGAACAACAAAATTTCATTATTCATGCGTTTAGCCTCGTCCACAACCTCATTGGCAATAAGAATAACATCTAAAATTTTCTTTCCTTGAATAAATGTTGACTGAGAATCTGAAACAACGCTACCAATGAGCACGTAACCTATTAGCAAGACTGTCCACCTTCGTAATTAACACAATAAATGTTGAATTTACCCCCTTCGTCAGTTTCCCATTACGATGGAATTCTGACAAAAATCTCATAAAGTAATCTTTTAATTCTTGCCAAAACTATTTGATGAAGCCAAAACGGGTACCATCGGGTCCCATGCTCTTATAACTAACGCAATCCCAGACTGCATATTTCAACTCATCTATAGAAAAAGGCCAAACTTGATTGCTTGCATCCCCACTCGGCAATTTGCGGAAATGCTCACCATCCACCCCCGGCCTTTCAACGCCAAGTGGTCGGAAATGACAAAAAAAATGGTTGAAAACAGTCGTTCTAACATTTTAAACCCCTTCGACTTTGACACCATCCACATAGACCAACTGAATAGCATTGCGGTGCCATCTGTTAGACATAACAGTATGGAAGAATTTTGAGTAAGCATCACCTTCCTGGAGCCAAGTCATCCTTGCCTTCTGCCAATTAATACTTGTCTGCACCCGTGACATAGAATGCAAACTAACAGACAACTCACGAAGCTCCTGCACCTCATCATCAAGAAGCGCAAATTCCTCCCCCTTAGTGTCAAGGGAAGAAATTTGATGCTTCACCTCCGTAATCTTGTTGTCCAACACGCAAATTCTTTGATTGTTGTTGATGCCAATCTTCCAGACACTGTTTAATCATCTTCAGCTTCTGTTTCAACACAAAACCGCCCCATCCTTCTACATTAAAAGTTCGCCATTTGTCACGAATAAAATCCGCATAACCAGGATAATCCGCCCAACGCTTCATCATCCGAAAAGACCGAGGTCCCCAGTTAGTGACATCAGAAAGTAGCACTACTGGGACGTGATCAGAGAGATCTCGTTGAAGCGCAGTCTGAATGCAATTCGGCCACGTATCACACCATGTCGCAGACAACAAAAACCTGTCAAGTTTGCTCATCGTAACACCATCACTGCGATACCATGTGAACAAACGACCACAAATCGGTAAATCAATAAGCGAACAGTCATCAATAAATTTGTTAAAACCATCTATATCCTGCTTATATAATTTCGTGGGTAAATAACGTATTGGTATGATAGGGACCTTTTATATAATTTGTTAAAATTAATAATCATTTCACACCGCAACATCCTCCATACATGTCGCAACATCCACCATGATCCACTTGGTTAGTTGGGCTCTCATTCACAATAACATTTATGCTCCATAAGAATACAACTATTATGACAAACATATAAGACGTGGTTTATCGACTTATTATAGGCTTATTCGGAGGTTGAAAAAACAAAAAGACAAACGTTTAAATGTTTTTTTTTTTATTTAATTTTGTTTTAAAATATATTTGTTTTTATACCATATATATGCATAAAAAATACCATATATGCGTGTGTCACTTACAGTTGTAAAGAATTTTCATCCACCATGATAGTTGATTTTTACTACTCTCGAAAGCTGATGTCCTAGTAGCAAGAATTTCAAGAGGAGACACTCCATATTCGTCCTCCATAGAGCGAAAAATTGGATACAAATACATTATTATATTTGCCATACCTGTTGCATAAGACACGTAGATTATTAACAAGATATATACAGTAAGAATTTTGGTTAAGATTTTTTATCAAGTCTAGATTAAATTTTACCATAGAAGAATTTCTTAATTAAAATAAGTTTATAATTTCACCTTTGATTGTTTTAATATTTTGAAATTTTATTATTCAGGTGTAGTATGGATGTAAATGGTTAAATTTCGATAGCTAGCCAATTAGATAAGGTCAGGTCTGCATAATAACTTAAGTATTGATGTAACCAACTAGATGAGAGTAGCTAACCAACTAAGTGATGCCAAAGGACCGTCAATAAGTTGAGTAATGTTATCGTTTTCATAAATATAAGAATACAGTTGGTCAAAAAAAAAAATATAAGAATACAATTGAATTTAATTGTTGGATCTTTGTGAGGGGATAGGATCCCACAATTAATCTTAAAAATGTATCCTTTTGTTAATATTAATATTTGATCTTAGTTTAAAATATTATTTCATATATCCCCTCAATATATATTTATTATTAAATATTTTGATTAAAAATTCCATTATTATTGTTCTGGACCACTCACACGGCTACATGTGTATAATAATACGCCGCCTTAAGGCTACACACTCAAAGGAGCACGCCAACATGCCTGCACCGTGTCACACAGCACGCCTCATTGTCGTGTCCTTTCCCGCTCCTAACCATACACCGCATAACCCGAAGACGGTTATGCCATAAGCGCGTCTATATAAGGATGAACTTGCTTGACCCTCAAGGTACATAATACTTTCCACAACACTTCTTGCACTTTCTCTCTCAGTTCTCATACTGACTTGATCGTCGGAGTGCTAACGTGCCTGCAGGCACCCTTCGTTCCACCACAACAGACACATCTCTGCCGCACCGGAAGCAGTTACCGATCATTGGAGCACTCTTTACAACCGTTGCGACTCAACCGTTACTACCGGACATATCATTTGGCGCTAAAAGGAGGGGATCGTTCGCTAAACCGCCACAGTCCAACGATCCTCCACCGTAACCGTTTTTAGTTACGCACATCTCAGTCGTAACCGATTTCAGTTACACGTTCCTCCACCGCAACGGTTAATAGTTATCGCTCCTACCTTAAAAGTAATGGCCAAAGTTCGTGGAAGAACCACCACAAGCCATCCTTCCACCACTCAGACACCATGTTCGACGACTCAGATTCTCCAGGATTGAACAACCTCGATCCACGAAACAGTGAATTAAGAAGAAACGGTACTATCCTAGATGCCGCCGCGACCGGCTCCGATTCAACGGTCTTTCCTACACCTCCTCGACGAGAGAAAGACGCTCCTTCACCACCGCTCCTTCAGATCTCTCCGTCATCTGAGACGAAGGAACTATTGGCGAACCTGATGAACCTACTTCAACACCAGAGCGACCGACTTGAGCGTGTAGAGAACGGTCGAAACAGAACTTCGGGGAAAATTTATGAAAGAAATGCTAGAGGAGTTCCGTCGATCCATGGAAACCGCCACGGTAGCCTTAGCGCATTACACGACAGTCCGAATTTGAAGCGTGAGGGAAGCCTTCCCCGCTATCTCCCGTTATGGTAACTCAGCGAAGTATCTGATCGTCGGGGGATGCCGACACTCCTTAAGTCACCTTACAGAAGCAAAATCGGAACGCCAAAAGTGGCACACTACCAAGGGAGAAAGGGAACTAACCACTAGAGAAAGGACTGGCGAAGGAAAAAGGCTAGGGAACCCCGAAGACGCAATTGAGAACGGCCCTTTAAGAGGGCGGGCAGCTCGCCACAGGGTGGAAATAAGAACGGAAAGAGATCCACACAATAAATGTTGCGGCGCCCATAAAGAGAAAGAGCCGTCCATGGTGGCCTCAAAAGGAAAATCATGCCACGGGAGCTCTAGTCAATGAGAAAGGAAGTCCACTAACCTAAACTCGTCACGGGAGATCATTCTCCTGGAATGCCTAGATAAGGAGTTCAAGGAGGCGAACATCACCACACCGAAACCGTTAAGAGAACCTAAGAAAACAAATTGGATGAAGTACTTCCTTTATCACCAGTCTCGAGGGCACGACACAGAAGATTGTTACCAGTTTCATGATGGAATTGAAGAAATCATCGCGGACGACGAGATGACACGGTTCACCACAAACACTTTAGGAGGAAAAGAGCAGCAGAGCCGGACGACCAAGAGAGGGACCGTCGACCATGAGAGGGCGGGCGAAGAAGCCCCAAAAGCAAAAACGGAAAAAGTCAGGGCGGCCTTGGGATTCACCGACGACGAAAAAGTTAATGGAGACCCCAATGGGATATTCCCGCTCATCATCAGCACAAACATCCACGGACACAGGGTAAGGGGATGCCTGATAGATGAAGGCAACCCTGTAGACATCCTCTACCAGAACATAATTGAACGCCTTGGGTTAAGAAGAAAAAATCTAAAGTATTGCTTTGGGTTGGAAGCAATAGGCCTCAACAAAATGAACGCCCTCCCATGGGGATAAGTCACACTGAACGTCACCTTCGGAGATGGAACGGGGAGGGGAACGATAGAAATCCCGTTCTTAGTAATTCCCGGCACTTCCACCTACAATTGTGTGTTCGGCCGTCCGACTCTCGCAGCACTAGATGTGGTAGCCTCGACGATACATTTAAAGGTAAAATACCACAGTGAAGAAGGCGAGATTGTGACCATCAAAACGGACCTAAGCGGAGTCCGGAGGCTCTACGAAGCCCTCTGAGGGGCGAATACACCGCAACACTGGGCGGAGATGTCAGGACATTTCGGTACTACACGGGGAAAATGGTGAAGTCAAGTGTTAGCTTTTCCCCCAGGCTCCACTACTAGACCGGTGATAAGAAATTCTGTTACGATCATGCCAATTAAACGTTTCCTACGATTTCTCAAGATAATACCACTATAAATCAGTCGTCACATATTAACAAAATGAGCAACTTCCGCTCGCAATCATGTTTGTTTGTTGAATGAATGACTAGCAAGAACAGAGACATAGAGCGCACCAGAGCATGCAATGGCGAACGGTTGTTACGGCTTCTACTTTTAAGTGGAACAAAGGCCTAAACAGACGTGGCAGACCCACCCGGGGGCTAGCCACCCATCAGGACGAGCGTCTCGCCCCCTAAAGCTAGAAAAAGGGGGGACTAAACCTTGGCCAGCCATGTCCCCCCCAGGGCACGAAGACAAACAAAGGCGTGTGGACAACACAATTCTTGCATGAAACAAAATTCATAAAGACAAACAAAGCCACGCGGACAAATGCAAGAGGAAGTCTTCATCTCCCACAAACGCGACATGATTTAAAAATGTGATACTCGCGAGGGGGGGGGGGAGAAGAAGGCGCACGATCAGAGGAAGTCTCTGTCTCCCCTAAACGCGGCAGGAATTTAAAATGTGATACTCGAGAAAAGGGGGAGAAGAAGGCGCACGATCAGAGGAAGTCCGTGTCTCCCTTAAACGCGACATGAATAAAAAATGTGATACTCACAAAGACGGAGAGAAGAAGGTGCGCGATGAGAGGAAGTCTTCGTCTCCCTTAAACGCGGCATGAATTAAAAATGCGCTACTCACGTAGAGGGGGAGAAGAAGGCGCGCGGTTGAAGAAAATCTCCTCCGCACGCGGCATGAGCTAAATATGCGATAATCACGAAGAGGGGGTGAAGAAGACGCACGATCAGAGGAAGTCTCCGTCTCCCCTAAACGCGACATGAATTAAAAAAACGATACTCGCGTAGAGGGGGAAACAAGGCGCGCGGTCGAAGAAAATCTCCTTTGAACGCGGCATGAACTGAAAATGCGATACTCGCGTAGAGGGGGAGAAGAAGGCACGCGGTCGAAGAAAATCTCCTCTGAACGCGGCATGAATTAAAAATACGAAACTCACGTAGAGGGGTAGAAGAAGGCGGGCAGTTGAAGAAAATCTCCACCGAACGTGGCATGAACTAAAAATGCGATACTCGCGAAGATGTGGAGAATAAGGCGCACGATCAGAGAAAATCTCCTCCAAACGCGATATGAATTAAAAATGCAACACTTGCGTAGATGGGGGAAAGGTCCCCAAGCCACCATTAAAGAAGTAAAGAAGATCCCGCCGCAAGAAACAAAATGCATCAATGCTAACTAAACGAACTGGGCGCCTCATGAAATAAAATGCATCAATGAGACCCGGACGAAACGACCAGGAAATCCTTCCTAACATATCACGGAATAAGGATACACACAATCTGAAACGTAGCATGAAATAATATGTGTGAACACAAAGAGAAAGGAAAAGCTCGGGCGGAACAAGAAAGAAAAGAAAAGAAACGCACGACGTAAACACCAAATCCGAAATAATCCAACCATTACAAAAAATGGAAACCAGTAATATGGGCAACTGTCCAAAGCTCACCAAAATACATCAAAGACAAACACGACCAAGTCATTCAATGGTCCCCTGGTTAAAAGGCTGATCCTCGAGTTGCACCAACTGATGAGCTTCTTGCTTAGGATAAACTTAAGAACGGTCGACCTTGAAAGTAGCCTGGAAGTACTCCACCTGGGCAAGGGCATCCCTAAAACTGTTCAGCGAGAGTCACCACCTCATTCCCTCTCTTTCACTAGGACGAAGCTTCAGAACTGTGGTAGTTCAAGAGGAAGGCTACTTAGGAGCTTCAGGAGAGAATCTATCTTCTCCTTGATTTTCTAAGGTATGTTTTTATTTACCTTGTATAACTAAATCTTTTTAGGTTAGAGTTCTAAGATGAACCTCTGTATATTTTTTGTTGGATATTTATTTAATTTAATATGTCGTTTATTTTATTTATTTATTCTTTTGTTAGCTATTAAGTTGTATTAGGTACTTAGGATGTGACAGGGCCTAATATTGTTATCACTAACTTGATGCTTATATCTTGATATTTATATCCCTTTACTGATAACTATCTGTTCAGGAAGTAGGTGATTATTAACTATCCAAAGATACCATAGGAATTGTTGACCATAGACGTAGGTACTCAGTGGCTAAAACCCACTTAGTCAGGTGGTGGCTTACTGAACCTAGGAATTTACTGGTTAGTAATTAGGGAGTCAAGTACTTAGCTGTCCTAAATAAGCTGCAACCTAATAGAGCCATTCTCTTGAAACCCTTTGTAAGGTGGACGTAGATTAGGGCTGCCCTTTTGTAGAACTACTAAGAAAGCGTAGAGAGAGTGTCCTATGAGTGTCCTAAGATTCATAGATGGGCAGACCTAAGGGAACCTTGGCCTTCATTGCCTTGGGAAACACTGGAAAGCCAATTTAAGTTTATGTTTCAATTACCTTTAAATTAACAAGGCCCCGCACGTAAGAATCAATGTACGATCAACAGGTGGAGTTAGCCATTGGAGGGATACACCAAAGTAGGTTAGTAACGTCCCAACGACCTCCTCACTTGTATAGTCTACCTATAAATAAAAGCGACATTTCTATTACTTATTATCCAACAACATATATATAAACAGGATTAGAAGAATCCTAACCGCTGCTTACTTTCCTGCAACCAAAACAGGTAAACTTGCTCTGTTGCAAACAGATAAAAATTTCAACTAAACTTTTATACCGTCAAACTTACAAAAATAAGTAACATGAATTGTTCGGACGAAAGGACAATCCATGTGGATACGATACCCTACTTATCACTTTATTACTTGGTTAACGATTGGTACACTTGCCACTAATCTGACCATCAAGTTTCTGGCGCCATTGTCGGGGATTGTTAATATTTTCGACTGAACAGTTTAAATTACTTATTTTTATCTATCTTTTATTTTTTTGTCATTTATTTTTCTGTCATTTAATTTTCTGCATTTTATTTTTCTGTTTTCAAAAGTACCAAAATACCATAAAATTCAAAAAAATACCAAAAATATTTAGTCCTAGTTGAGTCATATTTTTTTTTAGTCTAGTTATAGTCATTACTAACATAGTTTAATTTTTTTCGTTTTCCATTTAGTACTAACCATTTTATTTTTATTTTTTGTTTTCCCATTTAGGAACTAACCACATTCGTTTATTTTTATTTTTTTTAGTCTTAGTTTAGGTTTTTATTTTATTTTTCGCATTGCATTTTCGAGATTCGTAGTAAAAATAGCAGTTGTTATAATATCTACATTAGATCAAGTCTAGTTTAATTAGGTTAATTATTAGCAGTCAATCATTTAATTTTGCATTTAGAGTTAGGTTTAGCATTTAGTAATAGAGTCTTAGGATTAACTAGTAGTGTCATTAGGTGTTAACTTTAAAAGTTAATTTAGACCGAGTCTGCATTTAGAATACAATCGAGTCAAGTAACCACATAAGAATGAACTCCTAACCTAATTTAAAGTTAAAATCAAGTGCAAAATTATTCTTGTTAAGAATTTTTCTCGAACTTGCAATTATTGTGTGAAATAGGTAACCATGGATTCAACCAAAATCACACAACCAAAGGCAATTAACGAGGAAGCTAAAGAACAAAATTTGGAGAAGTTGCTAAAATTACTAAAGAAGGTGAAGGTTACTAGTTCTTTTGTGGAGAAGTTGGAAAAAGAGCCGGGATACCTTGATTTTTCAGTAAGAAGTAGAACTTAATCGACAAGAGTTGCTGAAGTCAAAACAAGATGTAAAGGACAAGCAGATTCTTTCGTAGAAGTAGAAAGAGAGACACCTCAGACAGAGAATAAGTAAAGGGACGAGAATGTGCCGCCAAAGTTTAATGCTTTGCATCAAATTCTCAAGAAGTACAAGGTGATCATGTGGAAAATGAAACTGAATAATTCCCACATCTTCAAACGTTCCACCTGAAGCATTAAGTGCCAACTACTCCCACTGACTCAAAGTCGAATGCCATCATTCACGGGCGGAAGCAAAACTTCACAACAAAACACTTTAAGGGTCGTCCATCTTAGGAAATTACTGGACGCCACACTCTTTGCAGGCGGGCTCAAGTTCCTGACACAATGCATCGAAGGCCACCAAACTAAGTTGTCGACGAGCACCTTTGATCGAACGCCTTCCTCTCTCTGCTAAAGCCATTGAGCCATAATGACATCAACGGCTTGCGGGGCAACTGTTCTGGACCACTCACACGGATACACGTATATAATAATACGCCGCCTTAAGACAACGCACTCAAAGGAGCACGCCAACATGCCTGCACCGTGCCACACCAGAGCACGCCTCATTGCCGGGATCATACTACATGTGTCCTTCCCGGCTCCTAATCATACACCGCATAACCTAGAGACGGTTATGCCATAAGCGCGCCTATATAAGGGTGAAGTTGCTTCACCCTCGAGGTACACAACACTTTCCACAACACTTCTTACACTTTCTATCTCAGTTCTGGTACTGACTTAATCGTCGTAGTGCTAATGTGCCTGCAGGCACCCTTCGTTCCACCACAGAAGACACATCGCCGCCGCACTGAAAGCAGTTACGATCATCGGAGCACTCTACAACCGTTGCGACTCAACCATTCCTACCAGACAGATCAATTGTATTTAAAACTGCTTTACCACACATACATAAAAATATGTTTTTGAATCGGTTCTTCCGACAAATAAAAAGAAAGTAAAATATTAAAAAAGAAAAGTAAGAAGAAAAGAATAAATAAAATAAGGGATGAGAAAGAACTAACCGAACATTTCTCTATGAATGGCAACGTGAAGAATGGTAGCACCCACGTTATTGATAGCAATACTGATATTAGATGGGAAAAAATGATGTAGGTAAAGAAAGGTCGCTTTATGGCGTGCAAGCACAGCACAAAAAAGTGGTGTTTCTCCCTTTGCATTTCGGTCTGTAATCAAATCCTTCCTTTCACCATTTTTTCCAATGATACATTGACACATACTTTTGAATCCTCTATATGCTGCTAGGTGAAGAGGAGTATCACCTCTTTCAGTCTTTATTGTTAAACCACTTTGATCATCATTCTTTACTATTGTATCTACAAGACGTTTTACACTGTCTTCGTTGGAATTGCTTACTGCCACATGTAATGCTGTTCCTCTTCCCTTTATTCTTATCTTGTGAAAATATACATGTTCTTTGTATTTTTCTATCACTTCTTTCCATTTGTCTTCCATTACAAACTCGCGGAACACGGCAGCTACATATTTGTTGTCACAAAATAAAATATTTAATGTCACATTAAAAAATTGAACGTCAACTTAAAGAGCCTGATAAATATAAGGAGAGTTTGGACGTACCATCTTGAAAATCATAAGGTACATCTTCGTCTTCATCTTGAGGCTGAATCATAGAGTTAGGATTCATTTCGTAAGTTTGACACTTAGAATGAAAATAATAATAAGTATCAATGAGAGATTGGTAGTGCTGCTGTAAGGAACTGAGCATATCGTTGAAACCCATATAAAGAAAGAGAAGCTAGAATCCGATACTTCCCGTAAGCTTAAGCAAAGTGCAAAATGTTGAGTGCTGAGTGAAACTTAAGCTTAAGCAAAAGATACATTCTTTCTCACCTTTTTGTCTTTATTAGCATATTATAAGGTTATCCCGTCGTGTTTCTCATGCCTTGATGTTACCCTTTTTTTTTTTTTTTTCTTTTTCTAATAGTACAATCTTTATTTGATCTATTGGAAGCAATATTACGATTTATGGTTGGAAAATTTTCACATATTGTCTATGTTTGGTTTCACTTTCAGATCAGCAAAAGTGATTTGAATGATGTATAGTTAGTTTTGATATGTTTGGATCTGCTCGAGTAAAATTGATTTTATCTCTAAAATCGGTTCTAACTTAATTTAAAATTTAAACTTTTTACTTATACATTTTTTTGTACAATCCATTTACTGATCAATTCATTTTTATATGAATAGTTATATTGAATCGATTCTAACTTACTTATCTCTAAAATCAGTTCTAACTTGAATCAATTTATTGATCAATTCACTTTTATAGGAATAATTATCATAACATAATTAAACGTTACATTTAAGTACTTCAGATAAAATAAATTTGAAAATTGTTTTTCTGACTTCTAGAATGCCCTAATAACACATGGAAAATTCTAAAATGCCCCCCAGCGGTAGTTAACTACCGCTGAGCCCAACGGTAGTTAATTACCTTTGCGATTTCCCCCCAAAACCAGTACAACCCTACTTCCTATTCACTCATCATCTTACATCATTATCACCTTACCTAAAAAAATCCCCCTTTCAAAAAAAAATTCAATTCTTGATTCCAAATCATTGCTGATGGATTGCTAGAACGTTTCTACACATATTTGACGTCAAACTCGTTTCCATTTTACTCATTTTTCTGTTTTTTTTTTCTTTCACATGCATGCAGCTCAGTGGTAGTTAACTACCGCACAAGTTGAAGAACCAGCTGCAGTTAAATACCGCTGGAGACTTAGAAAAAATTTCAAATTGTTTACAATCGTGCATTTCTTTTTTCATTGTTTACATCAGTACATGATTCAAGTTTTTGGCATGTTGTTCTACTTGTTTGAACAAGAGTAGTTTTTTTTTTATTGATACATTTCTTGTATTCCCTATGCCATGATAATTCTTCTCAAGAAACAAAAGTTTCGTTATTTTCAATGTGATTAGACAGTAAATATGAATTGTCCCCTATTGAAGTGCATGCTTGAGTGATATAATTATTTGGTGTAAGAAATTATTAATTTTACAATGAGTCCTGCTCTTTACCCAAATGGTTTCGGTCATTCCCAAGTGAAATTCCATTTTTACTCTTACGTAGGTTACTCACGTAGCGTGAGTTAACTCACGCAAGTTATGAGAGTAGCGTAACTTAAGTCACGCAGCGTGAGTTAACTTACGCTACATAACTTAAGTCATTTATCAGCAATACAGCAACACAGAACCCTCATTTCCAACTTTTGCAAAACACAAAAATTTCAGCCCAAAATTCGAATTTCATCAATCTTGCGCCATTCAAAGCAAATTTCGTCCACAACATCAAGTAAGTGATAATTATCCTAATTCTTTGCAAGCGGATTCTTATTTTTTGTGCAGATATGTCTGAGCCGGAGAGGATATACAGACTTAGGTTAGGGAGGCCTACTTCTACTAGTAGTGCACGGAGGGAGAAGCAAGCGTTAGTCCCTCCTTTAGCTGGCCGAGGTCGAGGGAGAGTGGGGACACGAGACTTGCTAGTGTTGATGCTGCTGGGGCCTCATCGTAATAGACGGGTCTATCCCAGACGGTGGACCCGACAAAGTATCAGGAGCAGGCGCATCAGCCTGAATTTCAGCAGGGGTATCAGTATCAGAAGGGGTATGAGTATCACCAGGGGTATCAGGCTCAGTTTGACGAGGGGTATCAGCCTAAGCAGCAGTATGTCGAGCCTCCTTAGCAGCAGCAGTATGAGCAGCATCCTCAGCAACATGCAGAGCCTGGTATGGAGGATGAGGATGGGGGCTTTTCAGGGGGCCTTACAAGTTGTCACTTTTACCGAACTTCGGTAAACACGTGGCATGTGAGCTTTGGAACGATAAAAGAGTAAGTATAATTTGCTTTATTTAATTTCATGATATTTTACTATTATGTCAAGTTTACTTTACGTAGAATATGTTATGTTTATTTAATTTAAGTATAACTACGTAGAATATGTCATGCTTATTTTACGTATTTAAGTATAATTGATTTATTTTTTACGTAGAATATTTATAGTTTATTATTTCATGTTTATTTTACTTATTTAATTTTTTTTTTGTATTTCAGTTGCAAGCAGATTGTAAGATGACTAGCGTCTCGCAGGGAGGAAACTTAAGCTTTCTGCCTTGTCCCTTCCGTTGTTGGTAGAAGATAACCCTTGCTTCTGGGAACCGGTGGATAGATCCGGTCTAAGGCCCCTACTTCTGACTGGTACGACAGCATCTCCTACGGGTTAGTGTGTGCCATGGCTAAGAGATGGCATCAGGAGACCAGCAGCTTCCATCTGTCTGTTGGGGAGATGACCATCACACTGGATGATGTGGCTTCTCTTCTAGACATCCTCGTCGCTGGACAGCTCATTCAGGAGGATGATTTAGATGGTGACCATGGTGTAGAGCTTATGGTGACTCACCTATTGTTTCTGGTGGAGCAGGTGAGTAATAATTCAGGAGCCTTTGTCATTTACACAGCCTTGAAAGAGCGTTATGAGCACTTGTTGAATACGTGTAACCATTTGCTGGGGGAGGATTTATCAGAGGAGGAGGAGGCGGAGCTGAGTCGTATTAGGCCCGCCTGTGTTAAGGCGTTTTTGTTGCTCTTGCTTGGCTACACCCTTTTTGCCGGCAAGAACATCAAATGTTGGCTCTGTTGGTGGTAACATGACCTTGCTTGTGGTAATATATTTTTTTTCTTATTTTTTTAAGTTAATCGTAAATGTATAGTTTTTTGTATGCTACTTGTGTGCTGATATAGATTTGTCTCTATGTGTTTGCAGGGATGGGTTATAGCTCACTTCAGACATGTGATTCCGAGGAAGAAATTTGAAGATTACGAATGGCAGAACCCGTATGTGGGTAGATGGAGACCTAAAAGGGGGTTTGTTGATGCTGAACACTTCAGAGGCTTGTTGGATTCGATGGAGCATTGTCATGTCACCTGGAGGCCGTACGAGCGGCGACGAGACGTGACGCCTTTTCAGGACATGTGCTGGTACTCCGGATGGATCATGGTAGGCAAACAAAAGATGGTGCGTCACTTGCCCGAGCGGGTTCTAAGGCAGTATTGATATGTTCAGATCGTTCCCCCAACCTCCTATTACGATTCTTCCTCTTGCCCCAGCAGATGTGGCTGTTGCCTTCTTGGAGCTTGCTCTACATGTCGTTGCCCAGCAATAGAGGGGTGCCCAGGTCCCGGACAACGAGCCTTGGAAGCATTCAGATAGGTACATTAGGTGGTTCTACCGTGTATCCAATCCTCTCATCGTCAACCCTGCTCCAAAGCCTGACATTGTCATGCCGAGACCTGTCTACCAGGATATTCTTGTTGACCAGGACTGGGCCAGACATCCTCCTGATCCATCGCAGGTCATTAGCAGCATGAGAGGCAGAGTGGAGCATGCGATGGGGATTCCAGAGGTGGTTTCAAATCCACTCTTCTTCAGCATTTTGGAGGGCCTTCGGACCGATTATAGCGTGTTTGACCAGCAGCCGGTTCCGAGGAGGAGGTCTAGGAGTCATAGTCCACAGGAGCAGCAGTAGTGTCTTATTTTAGGACTTGTTTTTATGATTTTTTTTTGCTATTTGTAGTATTTTTCTTGACATTTTGGTTGTATGATATTTACATTTGCGCGGTTACGCCTCTTTATGACATTTGAGTTAATTTTCGTTAAAATTGTGTTTTTAAATTATGAATGAATGAATGTATGTTCTCTAAATTATGAGTTTTGGTTGAATGAATGAATGGTTGTACCTATGTCTGAGTATGGTTCTAAATTATGAGTTCATGGAACAAGGCAGTAGCTACTGCCTGTTTGGTATGGTGCGTGCAAACCAGCGTGAGTTAACTCACGCTAATGTTAACACTAGCGTGACTTAAGTCACGCAACGTAGGTTAACTCATGTTGCTTTTGCACTAGCATAACTTAAGTCACATAAGTGCAAAAAGGGAATTTCACTTGGGAATGAGCAAAACCGTTTGGGTAAAGAGCAAAACTCTTTTACAATTATTGATCATATGTGCAAAATAATGTTAAGGATTGAATATTCATTGTGAAGAAGATAAAAAAAAATTATATAAAAAAATATTATTTTCCTTATATAACGACCCTTTGGGTTTACTCTTTTTCTTCTTTTTGATGATGTCAAAAGAGGGAACAAGTTGTCGCGGTGATTTTCAGAGATCAAGCTATTAGTTTAGATTTGACTCAATTTTTTTTTATTCACCACCGAACTTTATTTTTTCCAATGGAAAGGGGAAAAGTTCGAAATAACCCACTATTTTTAAAAGATTTATGTTCGGGAGTTAGTTACATAAAGGGAAGGTGTTAGCAACCTAAACGCCTATAATATCCTATAGGAACCTCTTGTTTTTATTTATCTTTTGGCTATAACTTACTTGCTTAAAAAGAATTAAAGTGATGAGTAAAAGAAAAGAAAATTGTTTTTTATGATTTTTGATTTGGAAGGATGAGTGTCTTTTGCCTACGTACCCGTGAGGGATACTCTACTTATCACTTTATTACTTGGTTAACATTTGGTACACCTACCACTAATCCGACCATCACGTGTGCGACCCAAAACCTGGAAGGTGTGCAACGCACGTGCCAAACATGTGGAAAATGAAACTGAACAATTCCCACATCTTCAAACATTCCACCTGAAGCATTAAGTGCCAACTACTCCCACTAACTCAAAGTCGGACGCCATCATTCACGGGCGGAAGCAAAACTTCACAACAAAACACTTCAAGGGTCGTTCGACTTAGGAAATTACTGGACGCCACAATCTTTGCGGGCAGCCGGGCTCAAGTTCCTGACACAACGCATCGAGGGCCACCGAACTAAGCCGTCGACGAGCACCTTTGATCGAACGCCTTCCTCTCTCTGCTAAAGCCATTGAGCCATAAAGACATCAACGACTTGGGGGGCAACTGTTCTGGACCACTAACACGGCTACACGTATATAATAATACGCCGCCTTAAGGCTACGCACTGAAAGGAACACGCCAACATGCCTGCACCGTGCCACACCAGAGCACGCCCCATTGCCGGGATCACACTACATGCGTCCTTCCCGGCTCTTAATCATACGCCGCATAACCCGGAGACAGTTATGCCATAAGCGCACCTATATAAGGGTGAACTTGCTTCACCCTCAAGGTACACAACACTTTCCACAACACTTCTTACACTTTCTATCTCAGTTCCCATACTTACTTGATCGTCGAAGTGCTAACGTGCCTGCAGGCACCCTTCGTTCTACCACAGAAGACACATCGCCGCTACACCAGAAGCAGTTACCGATCATCGGAGCACTCTCTACAACCGTTGCGACTCAACCATTCCTACCAGACAGATCAATTGTATTTAAAATTGCTTTACCACACATACATAAAAATATATTTTTGATTCAGTTCTTCCGAAAAAAGAAAAAAAAGTAAAATATTAAAAAAGAAAAGTAAGAAGAAAAGAATAAATAAAATAAGAGATGAGAAAGAACTAACCGAACATTTCTCTATGAATGGCAACGTGAAGAATGGTAGCACCCTCGTTATTGATAGCAATACTGATATCATTTGGGAAAAAATGATGCAAGTAAAGAAAGGTCCTTTTATGTCGTGCAAGCACAGCACACTCATTGAAACACACTAATTGTTTTTCTCTTTCCAATTTGTTACAGCTATAACTTCAAACATTATATTATATTATATATAGTTTAATTTTGTAAGTAATGGAAACTAGATCTCGGTAAATAAAGAAAAGGGTCGAGACTGTGTATTGCTTTATTTTTATTCCTTTCTTCACTTTCGTGTTTTTATCGTTGCAGTTTTAAACTGAGTGAAACAACACTTATGTTACAAAAGCAAAGTATAAAATGTTGAGTGCTGAGTGAAACTTAAGCTTAAGCAAAAGATACATTCTTTCTCACCTTTTTGTCTTTATTAGCATATTATAAGGTTATCCCGTCGTGTTTCTCATGCCTTGATGTTAGCCTTTTTTTTTTGCTTTTCTTTTTCTAATAGTACAATCTTTATTTGATCTATTGGAAGCAATATTATGATATATGGTTGGAAAATTTTCACATATCGTCTATGTTTGGTTTCACTTTTAAATTAGCAAAAGTGATTTGAATGATGTATAATTAATTTTGATATGTTCGGATGTGCTCAAGTAAAATTGATTTTATCTCTAAAATCGGTTCTAACTTGAATCTAAAGTTTGAAGTTTTTACTTATATATTTTTTTTACAATCAACTAACTTTAAATCTATTGGTCAATTCATATGAATAATTATAATATAAACGTTACATTTAAGTCACTTCAGATAAAATAAATTTTACAAGATCAATTCATTTAAAATCATTTTCGCCGCAATACAACTAGACATACCTTTATGTTAAAAAAGAAAAAAAAAACTAGATAGACTTTTGTTTTGGTTGTTGAAGATGTACATGGCTCATATAATAAGGAACCTTTTATGTTTTATTTCATGATGAAGAAAATCAAGTGTCGTAACACATGAGTTTGCCTTTGATTCCAATTATTGTTACCTACAGATTTATATCGGTACCCCATGTGCATAACTAACTTCAATGTTCAGTAAAGTATATAAATGTGTTTGAACTACCAATATTACGGTTGAAAATTACTAGCTGTATCTCTAACTATTCGTTCTTTTAGTGAAAAAAAAGTTTATTCTTAAATATAAGCCTCAGTACAAGTTAAAAGATATAATGATTTTATTTTTCTAAATATTTCACTAGCTAATACTTACTTGACTTAACTCAATTGATAAAGACAATACATAATATATACAAGGTCCAGGGTTCAAACCCCAGACACCAACAAAGATATGAAAAGAAAATTTATAAGACACATCTATACACATGGCAATTCGTAAGAGTTATACATAAAATCTACATATCAACTTTGTTTGTAGTGATAGAATGGAGAAGATAGCGTCGTGCGATGTAGTTACATTGAGATGTATCTTTACCTAGTATCTCTATTTGTTAGTGCTGATGTAGGCAATGTGTTCGCTCTCTTTTTTTTTTTTT
>Ga0315914_1005608_pt1 | contig 18206 bp, 12 predicted proteins | sample MpolenodulesMG_FD_203920 | JGI IMG/M metagenome (GOLD analysis project Ga0315914, IMG submission 203920) | Medicago polymorpha root nodule microbial communities from Los Angeles, California, United States - elongated nodules | ecosystem: Host-associated > Plants > Roots > Nodule | place: USA...
ACAACTTACAATGATCTTCATTCTACACCAAAGAAATACAACAGAATTAGAAGACGAGATGAGGAAAACAGAATCAAAAAACATCAAAAAAATCTTACCTCCCAGAAATTACAGCATCTCCAAAATTTCCTCTTTGGGTTTTCATCTGTGTTTGATACCCACAATCGCATAAACTTATTGCACCCACATTTGGGTGTTGTTCTTCCATTTGAGTTCCCAATTGATGATGATTTGCTTCCTACCATTTCAAACCCTAAAAAACGAAAATCAAAAATAAGAAATCGCGATTGGGAACTGAATTCGAAAACGAAATTGAAGAAGAAGATGATTACGAGATTGGGAACTAAATTCGATAATGAATGATACGAGAATGGCGAAGAAGAAGAAGATGAAGGATGTCGAGATTGGATCTGGTTCTCTAGATCGGGTTATTGGGTTTTTAATCCTTTTTTTTAAAGATTTTATGTTTTTTAAGTTTTCTTAATAAATATTAAAATGATTTTAATTTAAAATGTTGTATTTATGATGTGTTAACTAAATACACACATGTCAGGGAAAAAAAATAATAAAATAAATACATAGTGGCGTGCGACATCATGCCACGTCAGCAAGTGGCGTGTGTCAGTTGAGGTCAGGGGTGTTTTCGAAAGAATCTTCATATTTCAAGGACAGAATCTAAACTTTTTTTTTACAGGGGGTAAACCGGAACACGCCGAAATTACAGGGGGTAAAAACATATTAACCCTTCTAAAAAAAAGTTAAAAACAGTTATATAACTTTTAAGTTGTGTCTAAAAAACCAATTTTTACAAGATAACAAACTGAAAACATGACAAGGTAATATTGACTATTTAATTTTGTATCCTTGGTGAAAAATCAATTAATTTTCACATGATACAATATGTGTATGTACACTATTTTAGAGTAACGACAAATGCATAGTATAAAAAAATGTAAAAGGCAGAGTGATTTTTTCATACCAAAACAATTCTATAAAAAACACCATGAGAGAATGTGTACTGATTTTGTAATTTTAACTTTTAAGTGACTATTTTCAGACATTTTTCAAGAGCCTAAACATTTCTTTTAATCAAAATGACATTCATATTTCAAGCATCACAATTTTACATTGCAGCTCTCTTTTTACACTTCCCCTTTCTTTAGGAGATGCATAATGTTCTCTCTCGAAATTACAAGCAGAAGTATCAAGCGTAAGATGTATGAATAATATTTCAACTTGTGGACAATAAAGCATCTAGAAAGCCTTCAAGTAAGATGAATGACGAATCTACACTCTGCACTGCTATTCATATGATTCTCAAGAATGGCATTCCAAAATTATACTAAAAGAAATTGTGAGTGATGTTAGGTGAAGCATACTACTACTTGTGGAGGCCCTTTCGTTAGACGAAAAAGAAGATACTGTAAGATAACAGAAAAGAAGCTGGAATGTTAGTGTAAATCATGGTTGACCTTGGAATCTCGATTCATCATTTCATCCCTATCTATGAAACGCTCAAGCAGCTCCTTCTCTTGCAAAACCAAACAGTCTTCAGCCTTTCCAAACCATTCATACCGATTTTTTGCTATATAATCGTACACAGCATCCCTTATTGGAGTTGGAATCACCCACAGACAGCTTACAGCAGAGTAAGGTAATGGCAAGTATGACAGTACACGCAATGCAGCTGCATAATAATTTATCACACTGAGATTCACACAAAATGACATAGAAAACATCAAAGTAGAGAATATAATAACATGTTAATCTGTTACATATGTTGACCTATATATTTAAAATTTGTCCTAAAGGATACCTTTGTCACGTTCACTAAATTTAAATTAACGTCAGAATTACCCTCATTTTCTCTTCATCCAAACCTGAGGACAGAGAATTTTAGCTTTCTTTCTTCTCATTCTTTCTTCTCCCAAACAAACTGTTAACCATCACATTTTCTCCTATTTTTCACCTCTCACCGTTGTCTTTCCTTTCATTTTCCCTCATCAACCAGAGTGTATATGAATTCTTATATCTGATATAGGGATCTCATCTTCTCCAGATTGGATTGGAATAACTCATTCCCTTTTCAAATGATAACATCTTAGCAAAACAAAACTCTCACTCTTCAAAACTAACGCTCTCTTACTTGTTGTTATATATTTTTACTGATGTTCATATTGGGAGGACAAGAAAGGGGGAAAACTGATTTCAATCCCTACAGACCCCACCAGCAGTGTGAGCCACAAGCACATTAGGCCACCCTTTATACGCATTAGTGAAACATTTTGACTTGGTCAATTCAACATAGTAACAAGTTCATGATTGCTAGATTGAGTTAGTAAAATTCAGAGGGTTTTAAAACACTAGATAGAAAGAATCAATAATATGCATTATGAATATGATTTGGCCTGATTTATGATTATAATTTATAAAACACTAACTTTTATCTAAACTAGAAATAAACTCATAATGCTAATAAAATAGAGAAAAACATTCATGATAATAACTAAGAAACATGGAAACTGCTCAAAAAGTACTCGAAGATAGTAAGTACTAAGATATTATAAGATTTTTCATACAGTTTAACACCAGACCGCCCTTTCAACCAAATAGCGAAACATTTTTTATTTGGTCAATTCAACAGAGGAACAAATTCATGATTGCTAGATTGTGTTAGTAATATTAAGTATCCATGTGCAAAGATCTAGACCCTCAAGATACACAGCAAATCTTATAATGGGCCTTCTGATGTTACTATATAGTTGCTGGGTTGAATGTTAAAATTGTATGCACTCACAAGCATGCCTAAATCAAAATTATGTAAGACAAAAGAACATAACGCTGTTGAAGTAAATTAAATAAGTGAGGGAATCCTAACCAGTAGATCCCTGAGAGAACACATTCAAGCCTTCAACGAATAAAAAGCGGCGTAGGACATCCTCTCGTTTGAGACCAGATGCTCTTAAATAGGGCTCAGCAGCATTAGACTGAATGCAGCAGAATTTGATCTTCCTATCCTTGTCGGCTCTGATTACCGATTTCACTCCTGCCAATACAGAATTGTCAAAAATGTAATAAGAAAAATTAGGCCAATGAGTCAATGACTAGTATTCTACCATGAAATGGAATATAAACAAATGAGGACGAAATGAAATATAAACAAATGAGAACAAATCTGCAAAAATGCATAAGATAATAGAATATGGAATATTGACACTTGACGGGTCAACAGAATAAGTTATGACTTATGATAGCTCAGTCTCAAGGCTCAGCTTATTTATTTATTTTCCCAATTTCTTTCCGTTGGCGGGCAACTTCAGGAAAGCCATTGACAAGCACTAAGCCAAAAAAGTCATGCTTTGAAAGCATAATTCAATAATCAAGCTAATTTTTTGTAAAGTGGCAATTAAAAAATGGATATAGCAATAAAACACAATGTAAAAAACAACTAGTTTCTCCGAATCTATCTTATTTGACATTATATAGGCTGCTTCCATCCCACAGTGAAACCTATCATCATGAAATGATATCAACTATACTCTAACCTCTAACAGTATAAACTGAAAATAGCTTATTCAATGTTGACTATTGGATGCTAACAGGTCATAGTACAAGGATAGCCAAAAAGGAACATCACTAGCTCCAGTCCCTATTGCTTGGCTGTTCGAATTGCCCACCACCATGAATACCAATTAAAAATAAATCATATTCTTCAACTCCTAAGTTACAAAGATTCTCTGCCATTTTCCTTCACTGAGCTCAATGTTTCCTAAATTGTGGTCACAATTGCGATTCCAGTTACACTATGATTCTTCAAATCATGTTTTTTTCTGGATAAATATAGCTGATACATAGCAAATATGGACACAAAGTGATTGTAAAGGAACCTCTAAAACTTCAATATTGCGGTTGCATACCACAATTTTTTTTTCTGTTAAATTAAATCATTGTGCACAAAACATGAACGAGGCACCATTTAGTCATGCTTAGGAAGCAACACAGAACTGAGGTGTCCTAACTAATGACCCTAAAATTTATCCATCTACTATACCTAAAATTTAAAAATCACATGATTGAATTTAATGTCTTCAACTCCTTCATTGATCATCACTACTTTACACATCTTTAATGTCTTGGGACACATGTTGTACGGTCTCAGACACTGAGGCGTGTCGTACGTGTCAGACACCAAGGCGTGTTGCACACTGGGACACATTTAATGCCAGAGTATCAAAGTAAAGGAAAAAAAGTTTTTTTGGAACACTTGTCTGACCCCAAATACGCTTTAAGCCAGAGGTGTATGTGCTTCATACGGTGTCTATGTGAGTTAGTGTCAGTGATTCATAGCATTCACCAATATGCCAACACATTGTATAAACTACAATCTTACCCTAATCATGAGTGACATTCCTAAAAAAATAAAAAGGAGTGCTTTTTTTGATTTTAAAATTATAGACAGAACCAGCAATAAGCAAAAATAAAACACAATTCTCATTTTTAGTTCATAGAATTTTAACTCTCTAACGTCCTTAATCATTTAGCTGAAACCAATTAATTGAGCTACTCAACTCCCTTAGGGTGTGTTTGGATTGAGGGTTTATGAGGGGAAGGGAGGGGAGGACTCTTTGTTTTTAAACTACGAACAATGTAAAATGTTTTTTTTTAAAAATAAATTCAGTATTTTTTAAGTGTTATACAATCATTTATCATGTTAATTCAATTTTCTAAAAAATCATTTTATAATGTCCATAATTTAAAAAAGAAAAGTAAACCCTCATCTCCCTTCCCCTTCTAAACCCTCCATCCAAACACACCTTCAGTGTCGGTGATTCATAGCTTTCACCAAGATGACAACAAACTGTAAAAGCTACAATCTTACTCTAAAACCCTAATTATGGCATATATATATAAAATTTTAGACAGAATAAACAAACAATGAAGCAAAAAGAAAACGCTACTCTCATTCTCAGTTCATAGTAACAATACAGTACAGAACAGAACAGAACAGAGAGTGAAGAATGGGAATACCTTGGTGACAGAGATGACAAACGCCATCGTAAAGTACAACTCTAGGTTGAAGCAAACTAGGAGTGGAAGTAACAACCTTTTCAACGGAAGAATCAGAAGCGTCGGCGACGGCAGCGACGGAAGTGGACGACAGCGTACGGAGGAATGAAAGTGATGAGGATCTGATTGTTGACGTGTCGGTCAAGCTTCTAGTGAGAGTTCTCTTGATCATATTCATCTTCTTGGGTTTGCGTCGTAGGGGTGTGTTTACAAATTGCATGTTTGCAAATAATAAGTGTTTCTTTTCCTACACTCTACAAGCATCTGAAATGTTGTAGAGGTAAAGGGTGTTTTTACCCTTTTGATTTATGAGAATGAGAATGATATTTCACGCTCTTTTTATGGTTAGTATCATTCAAATTCAAATAGTTGTTCAATTAACGCAACTCTTAATTTATGTTAACCCGAAATATTGTTGGGCGTTAGAAAAAAATTAGAATGGGATAAAAAACTCTCAAATTGGTTCTCACTCTTTTTATATGGTGACAAGCAAAATAAAATTGTTGTATACACTTCAAACAAGGTTGAAACACACCAGAAAAAGACGTAAATGTACATCGACAGTTAACTGCCACTAGTTAAAATCTATCTGCAATTAGGTTATATTGGTAAATTACTAGTGCATTCTAGCATTAAGTGAAGTGTGAACATCATTCTTCCAAGCAAAATATATCACTGAAGTAGAATTGGGCCTTACTAATTTGGAAAGCCCAATACTATATCGTGATGGTAGTTTCTTATTGCACCCCCTACTCTTCTCCCTGATAGACATAGATAGATATTTTGCGTATTTGATGTTTCGAATTGGTAAAACCAAGGAAAATTATGATGCCAACAAAGAAATGACAATTTCTTTTCTCACGCTACTCTTTTTTCACGCGTCTTATGAAATTCCAAAAATATTCTCGTTCTAATTATATATTTGGACTCCTTTTGGAGAATTTTTGGATTATACAATCTGAAATATTCATATATATAAGCAACAATCAGAATCCCCTTCCGATTTCAGTAGTTGCAAATTTTGCTTTTAAAAAACAACCAAAATAACAAAGAAAAAATGATAAAATTTGTCAATTAAAATCAAAAAATATATATAAACACCATCAAAAAATTATAAAAGTCAAATAAGAGATTATGAAAAAATTTAAAAATAAATAAATAATAGGTCTAAATCGTGGAATTTTGAATTTTGAGGGGTAGAATACTAGAGTTTGTCCCTTCTTCTTTTTTTTCTGGCCAAGTTTAGGAGTAGGTAACATGATTTTGGATTAATTTCTTAATCATTAAATGAAATTATAGAACTTTTTTATGGAATTGTCGGGGAGCTGCGAGTATTGCTTTTTACCGTTCGTATAAATAATATATGGACAGTGTCAAGCCAGATATTTTCGTTCTTATGAAGACTAGGGTTGATCCTAAAAACTTGAAAACTCAATCAAGATGCTAGGATTTGATGATATGGTGTACTCTCAATGTTTTGCAGGAGGAATTGTAGTTGCTTGGAAAAAAAGTTAACGTCAATGTTCGAGTTGAGATCAATGATTTTCAATTCATTCATACTTGAGTGTCTTTGGGAGGAGACCAAATTGGAATTTCACAGTAGTATATTAACAGGAGATTTTAATGATATTGCGTCTAGTTTAGAGAAGAAATGCTAGGTTTGGTGTCCCAGTCAAGTGTGATATTTTTATTGACAATATCAACACTTACGACCTGGTTGTTTGGGAGCTGTTAGTGCTAATTTTACATGGTTAGGACCTCTTTTTATTGGAAGATATTGTATTTTTGAGTGACTAGATTGCGCATCATGCAACGATTACTGGAGACTGGGTTTCGCTGATGCAATGGTTAGAGTGTTCCGTTGTTTTGAGCGACTAGATCACACATTATGCAAAGATGCAAATTCCTGATAGGACAAGCAAGTTTCGAATTAAGCGAGCTTGGATGAGTCACTCAACTTAAAAAGAAATAATTCAACAAGCTTAGCAAAATGCAAATACAGTTCAAAATAATATCAAGAATATGGAGGATGAGTTTACTCATTGTAAGAGGAATACTTGGTAGCATCACGAATAAATAAAAAGAGAGATCTTTTTGTCCCTGCTGGAGGTATTCAGCATAGTCAATAATATGCTGGAACCTCAAATCAATTTCTGAACAAGTTGGGAAGAAATTTACAGAAGGCATTGGAGATTGTTTTTGCAAAAGAAGAAATGGCTTGGTTTAAAGGTCTAGGGCAAAATGGATTCAAGATTGCAATCGCAACACTTGATATTATCATCTTAATATACTCCCTCCTTCAATGTAACAATAATTTATTTTTTTTCAATTATATCTTCTACTTAATATTATATGTATCACACCCAAGTTATTAACTTTATTTTGCATTCCATTCAACAACAAAAAAAAACTTTATTTTGCTTTTTTTTTTTTTTGGTGGCCGGGGTTTGAACCTCGGACCTTGCATATATTATCCATTGTTCATACCAATTATATTTTGCATTTATGATATAATGAGAATCAACCAATATTTAACAAGGTTAGTTTGGTAAAATGATTATTTGTTATTCATTTATAGCTTCTCTACAGTTTATAATTTATGAGAAATGACATACTATGACAATTTTTGTGTGACAGAGTACCACAATTCACAATAATCCATATATTTGCAACAAAATAATTATTTTAAAATAGCAGGTTCAACAGGTTATCACTAGCTTTCACTATTCAGGTTATCACCAGTTCAACTCCTAAAATCTTGCATTTCAGTTGACCCCTAAAAATTTCTCGTACAGCAGATTGTCACATAAACATCCAAATTCCCACCCCATGCCTTTGAGAATTGAGAGTTGAGATGTTGAGAAAGAATGTTTTGATATTCATAACAATTAATCATATAGGAGCATCTGTTTTTCTATAGAACAACAATATCCACTACGCCACTACTTCATTCTACACTGAATCAAAAATTGGCGTTCATGGCCAAACTAAAAAGCCCTATTACATCTGAGTGATGGTTTAGACTTTGGTCATTAACAAACTTACTAACTCTCCTTGGAAGCAAGGGCAGATTTTGATCCGTACTTGGAGAAAACATCACTTAATACAGCCTTTTCTTTGATCTTTAACCTGCACCAGAATCAACCATACATGAGAAATGAACACAAAGCATTCAAAATTAAAATCATAGTAAACTGCTAAAGCCAACTATGATGCGCAGGGAATCACCTTTTTGCAGATCCAAGAACATCCAAAACCTTTTTCGCGCTCTCTTTTTTACTAGATTTATTCTTAGGAGCATTCTCTTGTTTAACTTTGACAGCTGACTTCTTATCAGCTGAGGGTTTTCTGTCAACCTGCTTAGAGAGAAGTGATTTGATTTTAGAATCATTCGTCACTTCTACGCTGTCATCACTATCCACCGTCAGCGCAGTGGCGAACTCTTGACTCTCCTCGTCACTTTCCTGTAGCTCATCCGAATCATCGACTTCACCCTCGTCCCATGTATCGAAGGCAGAATCATCCATATTGGAACCCTCATTTGAATCTTCTTCAAAGGAGGGTAAGAGAGGTAGAGCAGTGCTGAGATTTTTGTTTAAACCCGTAGAGGAAGACTGTGCATTTACAAGTTCACATTTTATCGGCTTCTGAATTTTGCCAAAAGTAATAGTTTGTCCTGTATATAACTCTACAAACCTGAAGAAGAGAGAGCAACCGTGTTAGTAATAATGTTAAGAGATTTGAACAGTAAAAACAACTTGAAAAAAGCAAACCAAAAAGTAAAATATTTCAATAACACGGGAACAGTGATCAAAATGGAATAGATCCAGATGCTACACACATGCACTCACTTTATTTAAGTCAAGCAAAATAGCATGAAGAAGCTCAAATCAATATTCCAGAATAGAAAACCATCTTCTACTAAATTACAAATATTTTTCATGATGATAAATCCGATGTATCAAAAATAAAACACTTGGTCAAAATTTATAAGAAATCATCAATGTGAAACTTTTTCCATATTATAATAATGTTATGCATTGTATGTATCAAACTAAACATACTCTTCCCTTATTTTCCATTATTACAAGATTGAGGTCAGAACACACCTAACTGCATCATCTTCATGCTTGAAATCCACAAAAGCAAAACCCTTGCAGACAGGATCCCTTGTCTTCTTGTTTCCGATAACAGCAGGGACTATATTTGTTATGCCCGGAATCCCTTGAAAAGCTGATTTCAAATCCCTGTCAATTTTCCTTTTCTTTGGTAAATTCACCAAGCGCACTCGGCTTCGGACAGGAACAACTATTTCATCTGCAAAGTGCAATTTCAAATTGTAAGCTCAACAGGAATAAGAAGGCAGTCTTGGACTAGACCCTAACATTTTTTATCAAGTCTTCAAATTATTTCCAATCACAATTAACATGAGTTGTGCAACTTAATACAAGTCTAATTACAAAAATGTGTGAGAAGGTAAAGAAAAACAAATCATCGAGAGAACAAAAAAGTGAAACAGACAAGATTTAATACTCCCTTACAGCTAAGCTAAGCATTATTGCACCAGTTATGTATTGATTGTACTAACCAATAAGCATTGATGTCACTTACGTTCTACCTGTTTTTTTATTCGTGTACCAGTGCTCCACACATTAAGTGGTTGGATCGGTATAGTTGTTATAAGGGAATTTGGTGCAATGATAAGGCTGCTGCCAGCCTCTTCACTTGCAAAGGTAAGACTAAATACATCTACCATCCCCAAACCACCTCCCACCGCACCCCACCAGGTGAGAGCCTTGTGCACTGAGATGCCCATTATCCGCATAGTTGTTAGATTGGTATACAAACCAAATGAGTTAAATATGTGGAATCTAAAAAAGTGGGTGTACCACAAATTCCCCATATGCATTATTCTCTGAATCTCCAAAACAAACTGAAATGTGTACACCTCAATTAATTAAGGAATAACCAAGCAGTCTTGTATCATAAAAAATGATAAATTACTTCATCATGCATCACATGTATGTTTGGTTCCACTCTTGGAGGAGCCAAAATTGATTCTAGATGTGTAGAATTGATTTTGACATGTATGGTTCCTTCAGAGTATAATTGTTTTTGCATCTAGAATTGATTCTACTTGGAGTGTTTGGTTTCACTTCTAGATGTCCTAGAAGTGCTTTTCAAGTGCTAAAAGCAATCTAACTCTATAAAATTATGTATGGCATTTTATAGAGAAATCAATTTTGGGAACTAAAAGCAATTCTACTTGAAGCTACTAGTTGTAGCTTTTGATTATAGAATTGATTCTAACACACAAATTTATAATTCAACTCAGTTTTACCGTAATGAACCAAACATACAACTGATACAAACTAGAATTTGTAGCTTCTGATTCTATAATTGATCTTTACACTCAAATATGTTGTTCAAGTCACTTTTACATGAATGTATTCAAACATAAATCACTTTCCCTTCAACTCAATTTTAGCCAGAATCAATTCACTCAAAATAAATTTTCCGCACCGCATAACCAAACATAAGATTGCTAATTTTTACTCTCTAAAGTGAATAGCTTATTTCAAATGAACCAATTCCCATAGAAAAATGCTTTATGCACACACTAGCAACAAACACAACACAGCAACAAGTAACCCCATCAACAATAACAGAATAATTTCACCAAATAAATAACTTTGTAACAAGGTGCAATAACAAAATTAAAAAATATAATTTAAAAAAAATTGAATTTTGATGAGTTACCTATCTTCTTTGTGACATTACTTTTGATAGGATTGGATTTAAGCTTCTTCAAATTAAGAGCTTGAGCTTGTTTACTCTTCTGTATTTCTTCAAACAGCTTATCTTCAACTGAAGTATCATACACTTTCCCTTCTCCAAACCCTTTCGGCTTCTTCTCCAACCATTCTTTCATTTCATCAAACCCAACTATCTCTTCTTCTTCTTCTTCTTCTTCTTCCTCATCATCAACCTCTTCATCTTCACCTTCTTCGTCGAATTCTTCCACAATTTCGACTAAGTTTGCGCTTCCGCGTCCTTCTTTCTTCGTGGCCGCCGGGATGGACCCGCCGCCGTGTACGGTGAGCAGACACTTCACGCTGTTTCGCCGGAACTGTAACCGTGAAATGAATGAAGAGCGAGGGAAAATGACACGTTTGGGTTCTGGATAAGGACACGTGTGAGTTCGAGAGAGAATCACCGTGGAATTGTTCGGTGCCGGAAATGTAGTTGCTCGGAGCATTGTTAAAGTGATGATGATAGTATGAAATTTCAACTTCAATTCATTTACACAGAAAATGTTTATAACGAGTTTTCAAATTATTAAAATAGTAAGTTTAGTTTATATCGTGTTTAATATCAAATCTTAACAACATGGTTTCGTGGTGTAGTTGGTTATCACGTCAGTCTAACACACTGAAGGTCCCCAGTTCGAGCCTGGGCGAAGCCATTTTTATTTTTCGACCCATTGTTTGGTTTTCTTTTGTTTTGATACATTGTTGTAGTGTTGAGCTCCTTTTTCTCAAATGAGCGTTGCTTCCCCACCAAAACACTTTCGGAGATTATCTATCTATTTAAGATTAATTTCTAACTTCCTATACACAACAACAATCATTATCACTCTATTTTGATTAATAGAGTGCACAATAAGGATAAATTTGGAATTTTAATACATTAAGGACTATTGTGACTAATCATTACACGTTTAAGGATCCTTCTTAATTATGGTGGTCGGGATTTGAACCTCGGACCTTGCATATATTATGCATTATCCTATCAACCGAGTTAAACTCACGTGAACTTTTAATAGTTTTCTTATAGTTTTTCTAGACCCGCCCATATCTCTGTTAATCTGACTTCCCTCCATATGATCAACTATCCTTGCTATAGAATCTAGAGGTTAGATACTCAAACCATCTGAGTCTAGTTTCTACCATCTTTTTTATTATAGATGGTGCCTCAACTCTCTTTAATCTCGTCATTTCTAATTCATCTCATCTGGTCTTACCATAGAATCAACGCAACATCCTTGTTTCTGCTATGTTTACTTTATGTTCTTGTTGGTTCTTCACCAACCAAAAGTCTATCTCGCACATCATCGTCGGTCATATCGACGTTTGATAAAAAATTTCCTTCAACTTCAACGGTACTTTCGCATCACATAAAACACTTGAGGCACTCCTCAATTTCAACCATCGAGCTTGGATTCAATGGTTTGCATCTCCTTGTGTTTCTTCGTCATTTTGTATTATTGACCAAGATAACTTTCTATACACCAACGAATGAAAAAACTTTACACATACATTCAATCAAAACACATCAAAGTGTCATTTTTATTGGTTAGTTACTAAATTATCTATATGGCATAATTTTATTTGATACATGTCTAAAAGTAGTTTTTTTTTTTTAGGGAATGCCTAAAAGAAGTTTTACATCATATCATAAGTATATACAAATAAAATCCATGATCCACATCTTACATGTGTGCCCATAATAATTAATACCACCACTTTTTTCCACTAGACAAAATTACCAATTTCCTATTCTCTTTTGCTCACCTCATCCTTTCCATATATAAATTTCAGATTAGATCTACCGTAAATTTTTAATTTATAGTACACAGACTAGTGTCTTGTAATAATGAACTGTAGTGTATTTTACTTTATCAATTAACAATGTGAAGATATATTAGTCCAGATGTAGGCATATATGGACAATAGTCACAATACCAATTCCTTTGGGTTTTACATCTGGTCAAAAAATAAACCACCAAGAATTATTTCACTGCTATGACCATAATTATTTCAACACACATTCATATCAACACCTTGTTGGAAATGATAAGAATATTGATTTCACCACATGATCCTTTAAGTGCTAGAAATAACCATCATCTTGACCCTCATTCAATGCCAACATCTTACGCTTCTACTTTTGATCACATGCACCTTCTTTCCCCCACCCCAGCTATAACTAAGCTAACTCTAGCCACTAAACCACACTTCAAATGTATCACTCTATTTGTTCATTTGCTATGTCTACATGACATCAATTTACCATTTTTTTATACCTTATTTGGAACTTTTCACAGCTATAAAAGTCATGCTTCTATATATGTCGGCTATTATAGCAATCGAATTCGCATTCAATTTATTTTGCTCCCTACCAAACACTATCTCGGTCCATATCTCATAATCTTCCATTATTTTGATTTGATATATCAAACTTTAGGGTTAGAAATGTGTATTTACTATTTACTTACACAAAGGCAAACGCACAACAAGCTACGTTGTTAGGCTTTTTTAGATGACAAAATTAATCATCATAAACATAACATTTATGAACCTAGGAGACATAACATTGTTATGCATGACCTTTTAGATTTTATGTAGAAGGTCAATAGTCTCTGATGTTGGGAAGCCAAAAGTGTTAAAAGCAAATTGTATAAAAGCATGTTTGATTGTCAGAACACGTTTTTTCATTTTTAGTCATTTTGCTTGACGCAATTTTTAGGATTGTCTGTTCTACCGTAAAAACCCTAACCCCTAATTTTATTTTATTTTAGAAAATACTTAGTTCAATTCCTTAAAATATGTGACACTCGGTTTAGCAATAGTAATTCAAATAAAAGTTCACAAATAGTTCATAAAAATTACCAATTCTGCGATTTTAGTCCATTATAAAAATTTAAATATCCTAAAGTGTCTATGAGAAAACAATTTATCTTGGGGTTGGTTCATTGATAGAGAAGGTAGAAAATCAGGGTTGAATTTTTCTGTTTGATGTTCATGCCCAAAGAGTTGCTTAGACTAGTAATTTTGCTATTTTATACGATGAATTTGAATACTCCTTATACTCCCAATAACGTTGTCTTCTTTATAAAGGAAAAAAAAATCTGCAAATTTGTCTAACAGTGAAAATAATACGTCTTATCATAATTCTATAATTCTAAAAAGCTACTCTATTTGTTAGTTTAGTAAAAAAAAACACAAATTCTAGTTCAACTATTAAAAATATTGAAATTGCTTGGTCCGGCTTTATAATCGAGATTTAAATCCTAACTTATTATTTATTTGTATGAATTTTCAATGATTATTATTATTTTATCTCTCTAAAAACATATTTGTTCATCTTTTTTATAAAAAAAAAAATACTAAAACGAGCATTTATTTTATTTATTATTTTTCTTTTTTGGAGGAAGTTATTTGTAGGTCTTAAATTTGTATATTGGTCATCCCAAGCTGTTACCATCTTAGGAAACTTGCACACGATACACCGAAATTAATGAAAAGTAGAGTGCTTAACTTTTTCGCACGAAAAATAGCAACAAGCATACGTGACCACCGCAAACCAACAAGGTTTGCGCATGTAGGGTTCAGAATATCTATGCCTCATTTGGAGTTTATTTGAAAGTACTAGTAGCCAATCTTATGCACCTTCTTGCAACTCGTTAACGTCGTTACTCAAATTTCAGATGATGTAGTCTTTGAATCTTCCAATTTCTTATCTAAATTAAGGTTCACTTATCCATCCAGGTTGGCTGTGATATTCAATAATTCATGGGATATAGTAATATTTCTTTTAACTACTTTAGTGACTATTAACTCATCTTTTAAAATGAATAAGTAGAGAATTCAGAATCTTAAAAAAAAATGGAGAATATAGAATTCGAACTCCGACATCTGCATATATAATGTAGTGTCCCTATCATCTAAGGTCAAGTTCATAGAGACATAATAAATAATTATTTATATTGTCGTTGTTAAGGTTAAATCGTGTTTACCCTTTGTTATTTGGGCGAGTTTTGATTGACTAAATTTTCTTTTAAAATAAGTAAAAGGTGATTGAATATGCTTAAAAAAATAATAAGAAAAAAATGTGTTTCAATATATAACTATTCGCATAGCCCTCAATTTTTACATAGAAAAAAATATATATATCACCCTCCAAAGAGGAAGTTGGTCTTTTATATTGTCAATGAGTCAATTTTTTACCAACTTAGTTAACTTTCATCGGCACATACCATTCCTTTTAATACGTCCCTTTTGCAATATTCATCCTCCTCAAATCATTTGTCCATTTAGGCTTTGTTTGAGAGTTTGGAGAGGATGGGAAGGAAAGGCTTTGGCGAGAGAGAAATATAGGGGAAAATTAAGAAATCTTTCACATTTTTTAAAAGAATGTTTTTTTAGAGAGTGATAAATTAATGTTTATGATTAATATATTTTTAATTTTAAGAATATTATAAGAACATATATTAAATTAGAAGAATTCATATAAACCCTTAGAATTCAAGTGGATGAAAGTATATATAGATAAGTGAGATAGGAATAAGTTTTGACCCAAAATAACACTTAAAAATTGAGTTTGAATTGAATCAGAAAAACCTTGAATCGATTCAATAGCAAAAAGATATTCATAAAATTAATATATGTTTGTAACGTTTTCATATAAGTTTCAATCGAATTAGAAAAACCTTGAATCTATTAAATTTAAAAAATTCATATAAAACTTTAAAAAAAATCAGTTATTTTCATTAGGTTTTAGCAGTAAAAAGAAGGAGTATTAAAACGATTGTTTATGATTTTCGGGACTTTTGTAATGTTTTCTATATTTGAGTCTGTAATTCTAGTTTTCCTGAAACATAGTAATTTTAGGGGTTTTTTGAAGTAATTCACGAAGAAATCATGCAAATCGGAAAATCAAGAACATCCAAAGAATTGTGAAGATTCAAGGAAACAAAAAATGAAGATTCAAGAGGCCTCATAAGACTTACGAATGGGAGAAATTCTGTTCCCAAGTTCCGCGGCACGTTATTTGAAGACGATGACCTAAAACGACGGGAAATCGAAGAATTTGGGCCCAGAAAAGATGTCATGCACCTAGCACATGAACCATGTGCCTAGCACATGAACCATGTGCCTAGCACATGAACCATGTGCCTAGCACATGGAATGTCATGCCATGTGCCTAGGGCATGTTTTGGCCATACATTCATGCGATAGGCACACTAGCAATGTGCCCTGTGCATCTGAAAATGCGGGGCACAAGCGTCCTTTTCTGCTTTTATTTTGGGTAAGGCTCGCACTTTTAGCCCAAACACAGGTAGAAACTCTTACTATAAATATCAGCCTTCCTCATTCAGAACTGTGACAGTTCAAGAGGAAGGCAACTTTGGAGCTTCAGGAGAGTTTCTATCTTCTCCTTGATTTTCTAGGGTATGTTTTTATCTTTAGTAATTTGTTTTTAGTTACCATGTGTAACTAAATCTTTTTAGGCTAGAGTTCTAAGATGAAACTCTGTATATTTTTGTTGGATATTTATTTAATTTAATGTCGCTTATATTTTATTTATTTTTTGTTAGCTATTAAGTTTTGTTAGGATATAGTTTATTTATGTGATAGGTGCAACCCTAGATTAGGTACTTAGGTTGTGATGGGGCCTAATATTGCTATCACTAACTAGATGTTTATATCTTGATATTTATATCATTTTATTGATAACTATTTGTCTAAGAAGTAAGTGATTATTAATTAGTCAAAGATACTGAAAAGATTTTTGACCCTAGTCGTAGGTACTTAGTAGATAAAAACTATTAAGACGGGGTAGTGTCCTACCGAACCTAGGAATTAATTGGTTAGTAATTAGGGAAACAAGTGCCTAGCTGAAGGAAATAAGTTGTAAACTAGTAGAACCATTCTCTTGAAACTCTTAGTAAGGTAGACGTAGATTAGGGATGCCCGTTTGTAGAACTACTAAGAACGTAGAGAGAGTATCCTATGAGTGTCCTAAGATTCATAGATGGGAAGACCTAAGGGAACCTTGGCCTTCATTGTCTTGGAAAACACTGGAAAGCCAATTTAAGTTTATTTTCAATTACCTTTGAATTAGCAAGACCCATCACGTAAGGATTACCTTGCGATCAGCAGGTGCAGTTAGCCATTGGAGGGATAGACCAAATTAGGTTAGTAATGTTCCAACGGCCTCATCACTTGTATAGTCTACCTAAGATAAATAAACGCGACATTACTATTGCTTAATATCCAACAATATATACAGGGGGATTCGAAGAATCCTAACTACTGCTTACTTTTTTGCAACCAAAAACAGTTAAACTTGCTCTGTTGCAAACAGATAAAAATTACAACCTAAATTTTATACTGTCAACTTACAAAAATAAGTAACACGAATTGTTTGGACGAAACGACAATCCTTGTGGATACGATACTTTACTTATCACTTTATTACTTGGTAAACGATTTGGTACACTTGCCCTAATCCGACCATCAAAATTTTGGCGTCGTTGCCGGGGATTGATGATATTTTCGACTAAACAATTTAAATTACTTATTTTTATTTATCTTTATTTTTCTGTTATTTATTTTTCAATCATTTATTTTTCCGCATTTTAATTTTCGGTTTTCAAAACTACCAAAAAAATTCAAAAATACCAAAAATATTTAGTCCTAGTTGAGTCATTTTTTATTTTTTATTTTTAGAGTCTAGTTTATTTATTTTAGTAGTTACTAACATAGTTATTTTTCTGTTTTGCACTTAGTTTATTATTTCCATTTAGTACTAATAATTTTTATTTTTCTTTCTGTTTTCCTATTTAGGAACGAACCCCAATCTTTTATTTTTATTTTTAGTGTCTTAGTTTAGGTTTTTATTTTAACTTTTGCATTGCATTTTAGAGATCGTAGTAAAATTAACGGTTGTTATAAAATCTACATTAGATCAAGTCTAGTTTATTTTTTATTTTTTTTATAAGGTCAGCGCAAATGACATCAAGAAGAGCGACTACCAACTAAGTTGGTACCCAACTCTAACCTTATGTCAAATACTCATAATTATTATTAAAAAAGGGGGGGAAAATACATAAAAAAAACTGGGGACATCAACCTAACCAGTTTATCTAGAAAATATAGGTCTATCCAAACGAGTGATATGAAAATTAACAACAACACTAATGGATCAAAACAACCTCCTTAGAGGTCTAAACTACGGTGAATGGACCAACCATCAACACGTAGCAGATCCACGTACCATCCTCTCCCTGCAAAGAACAGCAAGTTAAACACTCTTTCGAGTCACAAAGCAAATACAAATAAGACCATCCTTCC
>Ga0315914_1005609_pt1 | contig 18204 bp, 4 predicted proteins | sample MpolenodulesMG_FD_203920 | JGI IMG/M metagenome (GOLD analysis project Ga0315914, IMG submission 203920) | Medicago polymorpha root nodule microbial communities from Los Angeles, California, United States - elongated nodules | ecosystem: Host-associated > Plants > Roots > Nodule | place: USA...
AAAATATCACACAAATTTATTAAAAAAGTTAACATTACACAATGAAAATGATTGATTATATTTGAAATAGATGAAGTAGTAATAATATAGATTAAATTAATGCAATATATAAGATTAAATACCAATAGAAATATATTAATGCAATATATAATACTAATAAAATAATAATTAAGTATAAAATTTTACTTTTGCGGTTCGGTTTGGTTCGGTTCGGTTTTGAAAAGGCAATCCGAAATCCGATACAATCATAGCGGTTTTTCCAAAACAACATCCAAACACATCCAAAAATATTTGATTTTTTTGCGGTTTTTCGGTTTTTTTGGATCAGTTTACGGTTTTATTTTGGATCGGTTTGGATTTGAACACCCCTAGTAGGTAATACATTTGAATTCAAATGAAAATGTTCCGTTTAACAATATTGACATTGATACTTGAGTTAAATCGTAAAGATATATGTTGTATTTCTTACGCTCCTTAAATACTTCCCTCTTATAAATCAATTATAAATAAAATTAATAGTATATATTTTGAAAGAGTAAATCATCAAATTGATCATTGTCTTTATAACTTACTCTCAAACTAATCTCTAAGACTACTAAAATCTCAAAATAGTATTTGTCTTCGTCAAATATTTCTCTATTAAATTACTCTGTTAGTATCCATTATCTAACAACTTTAGCTGTGTTGACGTTCCACATTAACCGTCATTAGACAACGAAGTCAAACGCTTTCTGAATGATTTTGTTTAGTCAACAATCATTTTTTTCTCTCTTATTCTCCAACTATCTCCCCCTTCGTTCTTCTTCATTGTTTTCCAATCTTTTCTTAATTCTTCTCCTCCAAAAAAAATTGCTTTCCCTCGTTAATCTTAATTTTATTTTCTTCTCCTTTATGTTTGTTTCCTAATCCCTAAGTTACCCTAAAGAAGAACCCTAAATCCCTAAATTTCTCAAACCTAATTTTTTTTCCTTTTTGAAAAATTAAATGACGATGGTTGGAATTTGATCAAGAATAGTATGATAATATCGTTTCTGGTGTAACCAGAAAGTGTTTTGAAGTTTTTGGCGGACAAATGTTGTCTATATTATGAGGAGGGATTATTTTGATAGAAAACGAATAAAGACATTGACTAATTTAATACTAAGTGGATAAAATTTGAAACTATTTTTGAAAAAATTCTTAAACTAACGAAATTAACGTGCCACATCAACATAGTTAATGGTGTTAGATAACATATACTAACATATTATAAACCAAATTGAGAACGTTTTTGAACTATTTTTATATATTAGTAGAGTTAGAAATCTAGTTGAAAAGTGAATTAAAAAGACAATAACCAATTTGATATTTTACTCTATTTTAAAATGAAAATATAAACAATGTTAATAATTTGTCTTCTAGTCCTTAAAAAAAATTCTCTCCTAGTTAACGATAATATTTTAAATATTTCTTCTCTTAAGTAACTTTTTGTCTTTCTAATGAACTGATTTACCAATCATTGATTTGTACATATTAAATATGTTTATTTTGTTTTCTTTATCAAACAGTGTAGTAGCTAGGAATGTACTTTTTAAGACGAATAAGTTGGACGTCCGGTGTTCGAACACCAGTGCTGAATATATCATGTAATATAATTATCAATTGAGTTAAGCTTACGAAGACGATTAACTATATTTCTTAATATGCATCATCTAGTCCATTTATGTTTATTTTCATTTCTAAGCGACTATAAGGGGGTGTGGAATGTATTTCAAGTGTATTTTATGGGAGAAGAGTATAACTTTCTCCAATATATTTGACATAAAAGGATATGAGAGTGTGTATACTTTGACAAAAGAGATGAGAGGTTAAACATGTCTTAAAGGAATATTCTATTTTTTCTTCGTAAAAATAATACCACATATTTCGTGAGAATTTTTTTTTGAAAGGAAATATATTGTAGTCATAGTTGAATACTCATACACAAAAGAGTATTTTAAGAAGAGTTGATCCGTTGACACCAGATATCAACAGATTCGTTGACATCAAATATGAGCCTGTTTATTTTGTTTAATCTAATGGTTAGTAATTATTTGCTAAATTAATTTGTTTGATCTTTTCTCCTGCAACTCATCTGATTGCAACTCATTTTTACACTCCATCTGCCATCAACGCACACACCAAAGTTCCATGAAATCACGTTTCTACTCAATTTAATTTAAAGGGTTTTCTATGTGATCAATTGAAATTATATGCTAAAATTCAAAATCAGATTCCCTGAAATGATGTTTCTTCTCACTTGTTTCAATTTCGACACCAAAAATCCCTTCGGTAGTAAAAAAAAAAAACTCATCTAAAATACCCTAGTTTCACTAGCTTCCTCAAATTGGGATCGGTCTCATGAAAATTGCAATCCACATGGGATGGGATAGATAACTCTTGATATTTTGTTTGTACACCAGGAATTGACAGCAATTCAATTTGAGGAATTAACCAAGAGAGAATAGATGGAGATGTAAACAAGAATAAATCATGATGCATCATGTATGCAATCTGAGTTTTTGAATGATTGAAAACAATAATAGTGTGAGATTGAGAGAAAGGGTGCACAAAGTGAGTTAACTTAAAAATTAGGCCAAATACCTTGCTGGTCCTTTAAGTTTCATGTTTGTTTTAGATAGGTTCTTTAAGTTTCTAAGGTTTCAAATAGGTCCTTTAAGTTTCGAGTTTGTTTCAGATAGGTCCTATCTGAAACCTTAGAAACTTAAAAGACCTATCTAAAACCTTAGAAAATTAAAGGACTTATCTGAAACAAACGTAAAACTTAAAGGACCTAGAAAGTATTTGGCCTAAAACTATTATGAGCCTTTGATTAAATATAATGTATGGTTGAGATTTGATGTCAACAAATCCATTGATAGCTGTGTCAACGAATCCTGACTCTTTAAGAATATACGTACCAAATTGAACACATTAAATTACATATACTTTTTAATGTACGTAAAATAACATAAAAATTATATAATAAAGGGCACGATAGAATTAAAATTATGTAGCCAGACTATGTCATTCTTACCTTATGCATGATTTAATCGGTTGCTCGACAACAATTTCCATTAACATGAGCTAGTTAGCACTCTGAAGAAGCTTCCTCTTATGTTCTTCTAAGCACCAAATTATTTATTTTGGAAGGGTAATCACCAAATAATTAGAAGCTAGTAACATAGTTGAAACTATTTTAATATTCTTGTAAAATGTACAGGCCGTACACTAGAATCCAAAACATTGTCACGATAACTTTTCTTATTGCTTCATTTTAAAACTAGAAGCCATTTTTTTAAAGGAAAAACTAGAAACCTAGTTGAAACTATTTTAATATTTTTTTAGTAAAACATATTTACTTTATTCATAAAAACCAAGGAGTAGGACATAGTTTGAATTTGAAGCCCAACTCGACGAAAGAAAATTGCTTTTCTAACATCAAAAACTTCATAAAAATATAGGAAAAATACTTAATTGCTTCCAGCGGTAGTTAACTACCGCTGACTTGTAACTAGAAAACCGACGGTAGTTAACTACCATTAAATTTTTTGATCATTTTCATGTGTTTCTAAAAAACATTGGACGTCAAAAAAACAAGCTTCTAGTTTTTTTAATTGTTTCTTTTTGATAAAAATCTCTTTATTTTTCCATTGTTCCACAGAGAGATTTGCTTTAAGTGGGCTTTTATTTTGGTTGGGATTGGTTTCTCATATTAACCGATTTTTAGTGTGGGATGTGAGTTTTAAAAAGCTGTTATTTACGAATAAGAATTAATTAGATTAGATTAATGCTTAACGATCTAGAAGATCAAGAAGAACATGCTCATCCATAATTTAACATATAATATTGACAAAACATCTAGATGATCAAGAAGAACATGCTTAAAGATCTATAATTTATCATATAACATAATAAAATAAGGACAATGTTAGCCGGTATTTTGGAGGTATTAGTTAAATAACTAAAAGAAGTAAGTTATCTTTTTTATTTTAAAAAGTGATGTAAATAATATTTGATCAAAAGTTTAAACATATATTTTCTAGATGAAATTTCTATTTTTCTTTACCATTGTTTTTAGGACGCCAGTTAACAAGATCCATAAATTAATTAGAATGTTTCCATACAATGGTATATATGGTAAATTAATTAGAGCTTTTTTTCTTTTTTTTCGTCTTGATGACTGAAAACGACCTTGAACTTGACGGGATTGTAGATTCTTAGATCTAGTGAAGAAGATGACCTTAAATGTTACAACACTCAAGCAAAAATTTTGTTTTGTTTTCCGCTTGTTTCCTCCAATGAGAAATCATATTTAAAGTGTGTCAGACATTAAATATGCGGAAAACAAAAAAAAAAAAGATCATTGTGGGAGCTTCAGATAGTTCACAAAACAACTTGTCAAACAAGAGTGAAATACCAAAACCCTGACACGAGAAATACAAGAAAGAAATATCAACCTCCAAATGGGTAACACGCTACCAACCAAACCACCAAATTATATTGTACCACAAAAGAGGGTGGCATCTCACCACAAAAACATATAAGACACCGTTTCCAAGGGATCACCACAAAAAATATCACCCAGTATCCCAAATAGTTAAAACCCTACGCCTAAGGAGATTATTCTAGTTGGAACCAAATTATGGAAAAGTTATCAAGGAAAAACAACCACCTTCGACGGCGCCCAAAACTTCCACCTTCATCAAGGCCTCCAACACCTCCACTAGCAAAGCCCCCTAAAGCAAGATTGTCGTGATTTTTAAAAGCTAGCATTTGAAGCTTTTGGGTTAACGCGGTGAGTTGCCGTGGTTTTATAGAAAACGTGAGTTGAAAAACGCAGAAACAAACAGACAACTAACCGAAAATATCCCCTTCTGATCATACTTCCACACCTCCTAGTAAATTTTATAATGTTGTTAGTTTTAACATTAATTTTAAAAGTACTTGTTGCAATTAAATGCCTGTATAAAATTTGTTTGTCCTATTCTAGTCATAACAAAATGTTACTTAACTAATTTTTAAAAGTACTTGTTGTAATTAAATGCCTGTATAGATGTTTGACCTACTGTAGTCATAACTAAAGAAAGAATTTTACCGAAAACAAACTAAAGAAAGTGAATTATATAGAAATTTAAAGAATAAGCTCATAAAGCAAAAATTATTTGTTAAAGGCTTACATGATCGATACAAGCAAAATCTGGCAAATGTTTGTTTGTTAAGATAATGATGGGAAAAGGATAAAAAAAAAATGAAAAGGGGAAAGAAATCGTTTGAATGCTGCTTGGGTTGATTGTGGTCACTGGTCAGTGATACTGATGCTCATAGTAAAACTTTTGTCGCTTGCAATTCAATCATACAACACTCCTTTTTGCCTTTGCTCTACTTAATTTTCAAAATTTTATTTTTTAACTCTTTTTTCTTTTCAAAATCTAAGTGCCTGCGTAGTAATTTTCCTGTTATACTTACTTTCTCTCGTGTTACTCTTTTCCAATATAATACTAGTCCCCACCCACTGCTCTATAATATTATTCATTATTCAATATGGAATATAAAGTTGATTTAGTAGCCGGAATTAAGTTATAAAGAGATCAATGGTTAAGTTTACACTCCCAACATAAAATAATTATTCAATTTCTAAATGTTTGTCTTTTGTAATTCTTATTACTTTTTCTTTAAAAAAATATGGTTGGAAAAGAGACTCTAAAGGAGGCCACTCAAATTCTTTAACACAAATGAATTATCAACAACATCGATGAATACTTCACATTAATAACACCTCTCGTAAGCACATAGTCTTCCTTATTATATGTAGCTATAGTTTATAAAATGGATGTTTGTCTTATTTTTATTGAAACAGTCAAGTCAATGTCTTAGTTATTTTTTTAATGTTGGGGTGATATTCTAATCCATAAACTATATTGTAGTATATGACTCAACTCTTTATTAACTCTCATATCCAACCTTAATGATATCATTATATTTTCGTCTATTGTTAATATATTTTGTTGTTGAAGGTTAGATAGCTCAATTGATTTGAATTAAAAGAATATGAGTTTGGAGTCGTGGGTTTAAATATGAACAAAGAGTAAAAATATTAATTTAACAAACTAACGTAACTATTAACGTTTAACATTCGAAAAATAATAATTTATATTCCTGTTAGTATATAAGCTTTTTTTTATTGTGTAAAAACAACAGATTTGTTGAATTAATTCTCGAAAGATACATATTTTATTGTGTAAAAACAACAGATTTGTTGAATTAATTTTCGAAAGATACATATTTTATTGTGTAAAAACAACAACTATGTTGAATTAATTCTCGAAAGATACATATATGATATATGCTTGAATTAGTTTTTGAAAGATACATCATACACATATATATCTTCTGGCTTTAAGCAGGGGCTCATCCAGCTCATGGCCACATATGTGGCTATAGCCACACATGAATTTTCAAAGACATTTAGAAATTTTTTATTTAGCGACCGAATTTTCAGTAATGAAAATCAGTCGCTAATGTGTCTAGCGACAGAACATTGACTGAAATTTCAGTCGCTGGAGTAAAAATGGTCTCTAAAATATTTAGCGACAGAAATAGTGACCGAAATTTCAGTCGCTAAAATATAAAATATTAAAAATCGCTTATTTTTTCGGTTGCTACTTATTTAGCCACACATGAAATGTATTCCTAGATCCGTCCCTGACTTTAAGTGGTCCTAAAATTCAACTCAGGGACAAATAACTAATCAAAATACACCACATTAATCTGCTTGGCTAGCTATAACCTTTTATTATGTTTCTTTCCCCAGTACTGTAGAATCTGATTCAGCCATATATGCACATGGTTGCGTAAGTGTGTTTGCTTATGACGTGGCTAACTAGCTATCGAGTTTCTGTTAACTAATTGTTTGCGGTTGGTACAAGTATATATATTGTGCACGAGCATGAGAATTGTGCATGAGAATTGGCTCTCTTTAATTTTGATCAAGTAGTCCATGAGCTAGTAACAAAATGATATTGATAACATTTATCGAGAGAAGGAGATTGTGCATGCATTTTTTTTTTGCTCTGTTTGACATGGATAAACTAATTCATAGAGGATAAGGTCACATTTTATATCAATATATGTATTTTATGGCATTGCCAAATACTACCTCCGTCCTTAAATATATGAGTCTTTTGCAAAAATTACGGAGATTAAGATAGTTGATTGTAATATTAAATTTGTATATAATTACTATTGTTTTTACAATTTTATCCTTAAGAGAGAGAGTTAATCTATGCTTTCAGCATAATATTTATTGTTGATTGAAGAAAAAGATACAAAATAAATAAGGGTATGTTGGTAAAAAAATAATTAATGTACTTGAAAATAGCAAAGGGGTCTTATAAAAAAGAATAATTTTTTTTCTCAAAAAGTCTTATAACTAAGAACGGAAGTAGTATATATGAAAACAAATGTCACACACTTAATTGTTGCAGATCAAATCCAGTGATCTTTAGTCACGGACATAATCTTTCCATTTGCTCCGACTATATGCTAAGCGCTAATATAAACGTTAACTTTTCATTAATTGGTCACCAAAACATTCATTTGCCTTCCCTAAAAAAAAATCATTTGCCTTCTCTCACTTATCAGCATGCATCTATTAATAGCATTTATTAAGTATATTACAAATATATACTCCTTCCGTTGTTAATTGAATGAACCTAAAAAATCAAAATAGAGAGTACATATTGTATAACATTTATTAAGTATGAATTTTAATAATAGTGGTGGTTTTCGGCGAACACCTTCGAAGTGGTGGTTAGCGGCGGTCTTTGTGTCCGTCAATGGTTGTGACCTATGGTGGTCAAAGTGGTTGTCGGTGGTGGTGGCCAGTGGTAGTTTTTGATGGTCAGAGTAGTAGTTAGAGTAGTGGTAGGTGATGGCGATCGATGGTGGTCAAAGTGGTGGTTAGAGTGTTAATAAATGATGGTCAGATTAGTGGTTGACCATTGTTGAAGTGTGTGGTGGTGGTGGTCAGAGTGGTGGTCGGTGGTCGTCAAATTAGTGTTCAAAGTTGGACCATGTAGTGATAAACGGTGATCAAAGTGGTGGTCCGCGATGTGAAAGTAGGGGTTGATGCTAGTCGGATCGGTGGTCGACGGTGTGAAAGTAGTGTTTGATGTTGGTCGGAGTGGTGGTCATGATGATAATCAGTGATGGTAAGATTGAAGATCAGAGGTGGATAAAAGGATGATCAAAAGTAGTCATATGTGGAAGTTGGTGGCAGTTGATGGTGGTCGGAGCAATGAGTGACTGGTAGTGATCATGGTGATGGTCTAGTAGGGGGTGGCCATAATGGTGGTTGAAGTAGTGGTTGACAATCATTGATGGTGACACACAAAAATAGAAATTATAAAACCTATCATTATTGTTGAGTTTTTGTAGAAAGATGTTCTGAAATAAAGTAAAAAACTAACTCAATCCCATTTTACTCGAGCATGTTTTAGTTTTGAAATTGATTTTTAAAACCAAAAATAAAAAGCTCACACTTTTTTTTCTCTTATTATTAATTATACTTTTTTTTTTACAAAACAATATACACTTTTTATCTAATGAAAAAATACTAGATGAGAATGAACGAGACAAATAATATGACTCCGGTTTCACCATGCTGAAAATGTCGTTTGCTCAATAGAAAGAAAAAGAGTACAAATACGGTAAATAATTTTCTCTCTTCCTGGACCGATCTGAATATCTATTGCATTGTAATAATAACAACTGACAAATATCTTGTATATATTTGGCACAGGGTGTCTCTTCTTCTCTGAATTTCCATTTTGTCCACTACCGAACATTTTCTCTATTGGTCCCATTCCCATCCCAACCAAGCTAGTAAGCTACTTAATTTATAAGTCAATTTCGGCGGCTACACTCTTCCGTGTTTCTCTTGCTTTCCTGCTTAGTGCTCACCTCACCTTATATCCTTTTTATTTAACTGACATCACCTTATCATTCCAATCCAATCCTAAATCCAAAGCATCTACTCCATTTTGGTCGTTTATAATTCAATTGATAATATTGATATTATTAGATGAAATATCTTCCTTCGTTCAAATGTAAGACCTTACTTATTGAAAAAGAAAAATTTAAGACCTTATAATTGTATTTATAAGTTTCGTATGATGTTAAGACCTTGTAATTGTATTTATAAGTTTCTTATGATGTATGTCACTTTATCAACACAAAAGAAAATACATAATTTAGTCAATTATAGTCAATCTTCTTGATCTCACAATCGATTAAGCACTTGTTAAAGACAAACTATTTGACAATCTGAGTTTAAATTTTGGCAAAAATAATTTTGATAATACTTTATCTACCTTCTGATTGAGGTGTGTATTATTAAAGTGTCATTCCCCTTATAATTGGATGGTTAAAACAAAAAAAATGTTTGTTTTATTTTCTTTTACTATTGGTCGACACACACTTAATTAAACAAACATAAAAAGGGGGATGATATGATCCAGATTCAAAAATGAAATTCCACGTAATATATCCTCACATCCAAACTACTGGACTATTACAACGAGGACAAAGACAATAAGTCTATTGGTCCCATAAAAATAAACGGGGCAGGCTAACTAGTGATCCTAAAGACTAACAATTGAGTAATCCAAATGGTAAGGAATTTGGACTCTTTAAGCATATAATCACGAGTTCGATTCCTAACTCTTGCGTATAAAAAACATCTAATTGGAAGGAAATGATCCACCTTATGTGTCCTACAATTTCTCCAGCAAAGATTACTAAATATATATAGTTTTAAAATGATGATAAATATATTTTTATTGAAATACCATTACTAAATGACATAGAAATATACTTTAAATTAACAAAGGTAAAATTGATATAAAAAAATATGCTAGAAACTCATGAAAAATATTGACAGAACTTTATCCCTTTATAAAGTTTACCTTATTAGATTTACTAACTAAACTCAAATTAAATAAATGATTTATGTCAGTGGTTGAGTTTAACGGAAGATGTTAGACTTCAACAATATATAGAATCAACTATTAATTATATTTGAATTTCAACTTAAAGGTATCCACATGTCCAACCCGCCTCGAATACAATTTACCTCCAACACAATTTACCAACAATAAAATCAAAGATCTAAACAAAAATAAACCATTTCCTAAAATAAATCAACAAACATTTATAAAATGATATTTAATCGGTTGTCTACTTATATTTTTTTTCAAAAAAGGTTAACTAGTGCTCTGAGACAAATGTTTAAAAACCAAAGATAGAACATCTGTTAGCGATTAAGCAATTATAGCGAGACATATTTTATTTTTTTACAAAAAAGGGCGATTAAGACATATGTTAGCGTGACATTTATTTTTTAAAAAACATTTTTTAAATATTACTATGGTATAGTCTCTTTTGATCTTGCTAAAAAAAAGTCTCTTTTTATCTTCATTCAATCAATGTTTCGTGGTCCAAGTCAATGGACTGTATGAAACTAAATACATTGGCTGGCTTGGCACCCAGTTACCACACACGGTTGGCCATCTTCCACACGGAACAAGAGTGGATGATTAGATTGAGGGACCAGAAACCAAATTTTGTGAATCAAATTAAAAAGAAAACACGTGAGTGCTTTAGGAAAAGAAGCAATAACAATGTGGCATTATCACTAAGGATAAAAAAAAAGGAGTAAAAAATACAGAAGATTATAAAGAAGAAAGCGACCGTTATAACAGAAATATGAAAAACAATCTTTAAGAATAAGACCACTACCCAACCATGTTTTTACCTCATATAATTGCTTTGGCGCCACCACATCACCCTCCTCTTCTTTTTTTTTTTGGTTACAACCCTCCTCTTCTTTCATATCTAGTGCAAACACCACTTTATTTATTTATCAGTAAAAATGGCAAACATCATCTAAAATTCTAACATACGATTGTAAGTTTTAAGCTTAAACTCGCATTAATCCGAGTAAAAATGTTCAGCTTAACGACATCAACATTGTCATTTGAACTAAGTTTCGAGATTAAACTAGCTCTAATTTGAGTGAATATGTTCAACTTAACAACGTCAACATTGTCATTTGAACTATATCATGCGGACAATACCACTTTATATTTCTTTAATATATCACTACTTAACTACTTAATATTCAAACTTGTAAGACCCAAATATCAAACTTCTTTTTTTCCTCTGAACCTTCCAACATGTTTTCCTCGCGAGTTTTCTCTCTTCTCCTTCTTGTGTTCTCATTACTCACAATTACCAAATCAAACGAGCTTGAAATTCTACTAAACCTTAAAACTTCCCTTGAAAATTCAAACACCAAAGATTTCTTCAACTCATGGAATGCTAACAGTTCCATTTGCAGTTTCCATGGAATCACCTGCAATTCCATCAACTCTGTCACAGAAATTAACCTTTCTAATAAAAACCTCTCAGGAATTCTCCCAATAGACTCACTCTGCAACCTTCAATCGCTCACAAAACTCGTCTTAGGTTTCAACCATTTCCATGGCAGAGTCAATGAAAGCCTTAGAAACTGTGTCAAGTTACAGTTCTTGGATTTAGGAAACAATATTTTCTCAGGACCTTTCCCAGATATTTCACCTCTTCATGAACTTCAATACCTTTACGTAAACCAAAGTAGATTTTCTGGAACTTTTCCATGGCAATCTCTGTTGAATATGACGGATTTGTTACAGTTAAGCGTTGGAGACAATCCTTTCGATCTAACGCCGTTTCCTGAAGAGATTTTAAGTCTCAAGAAGCTGAATTGGCTTTACATGAGTAACTGCAACCTTGGAGGGAAATTACCGGTTGGAATCGGTAACTTAACAGAGTTAACAGAGTTAGAATTCGCCGATAATTCCATTACCGGAGAATTTCCCGGTGAGATTGTCAACCTTCACAAACTCTGGCAGCTTGAATTCTACAACAATTCCTTTACCGGGAAGATTCCGATCGGGTTGAGAAATCTCACAGGACTCAAGTATTTGGACGGATCAATGAATCAATTAGAAGGAAATCTCTCTGAGATAAGGTTTTTAAGCAATCTAGTTTCACTTCAGTTCTTCGAAAACAAATTGTCAGGCGAGATTCCACCGGAGATAGGCGAGTTTAAAAACCTCAAGGAACTTTCTTTTTACAGAAACAGATTAACAGGTCCAATTCCTCAGAAGACTGGATCATGGTCAGAATTTGAATACATCGACCTTTCGGAGAATTTCTTAACAGGTTCAATTCCACCAAACATGTGCAACAAAGGAAAAATGTACGCACTTCTTGTTCTTCAGAACAATCTCACAGGTGAGATACCGGAAAGCTACAGCACCTGTTTGAGTTTAGAACGACTCAGAGTGAGTAGAAACTCGCTCTCAGGTACCGTTCCTTCTGGTATCTGGGGATTACCCAATGTTACAGTAATTGATATTGAATTGAATCAGTTAGAAGGTTCTATTAGTTCAGAGATTCAAAAAGCGAATAAACTTGCTAGTATACTCGCAAGGAGTAACCGGTTAACCGGCGTGATACCAGAAGAGATTTCAAAAACAACGTCGTTGGTGACAATTGATCTAAGCGACAATCAAATTTCTGGGAACATTCCAGAAGGAATTGGTGAACTTAAACAACTTGGTAACCTGCATTTGCAGGGTAACAAGTTAACAGGGGTAATTCCATTGTCTTTGGGTTACTGTAACAAACTCAACGACGTTGATCTTTCGAGAAATGAACTCTCGAAAGATATTCCTTCGTCGTTGGGTTTGTTACCGGCTTTAAATTCTCTGAATTTCTCGGAGAATGAACTTTCTGGTAAAATACCAGAGAGTTTAGGTTCATTGAAGTTGAGTCTCTTTGATCTTTCGCATAACCGATTATCCGGTGAAATTCCAATGGGTTTGACTATTCAAGCTTACAATGGAAGCCTCACCGGAAACCCGGGTTTATGCACGCTTGATGCTATTGGTTCCTTCAAGCGTTGTTCTGAGAATAGTGGCTTGTCAAAAGATGTCCGTGCCCTTGTTCTTTGTTTCACTATAATTTTGGTTTTGGTCCTTTCTTTTATGGGTGTTTACTTGAAGTTGAAGAAAAAGGGGAAGGTAGAAAAGGGAGAGGGTAATAAATATGGAAGAGAACGTTCCTTGAAGGAAGAATCATGGGATGTGAAATCTTTCCACGTGCTAAGTTTCACAGAAGATGAGATTCTTGATTCTGTTAAGCAAGAGAATATAATAGGAACAGGAGGTTCAGGGAATGTTTATAGAGTCACGCTTGCAAATGGAAAAGAACTTGCTGTTAAGCATATTTGGAACACCGATTTCGGGTCCCGGAAAAAGTCATGGAGCAGCACACCGATGCTCGCGAAGCGCGTTGGTAGTGGTGGTTCAAGGTCGAAGGAATTCGATGCGGAGGTTCAGGCGTTGAGTTCAATAAGACATGTGAATGTGGTGAAGCTTTATTGTAGTATAACGAGTGAGGATTCGAGTCTTTTGGTTTATGAGTATTTGCCTAATGGAAGTTTGTGGGATAGGCTTCATAGTAGTGGCAAGATGGAGCTTGATTGGGAAACAAGGTATGAAATTGCCGTTGGTGCTGCAAAAGGGTTAGAGTATTTGCATCATGGGTGTGAAAGACCTGTGATTCATAGGGATGTTAAATCTAGTAACATTTTGTTAGATGAGTTCTTGAAACCTAGGATTGCTGATTTTGGTCTCGCTAAGATTGTTCATGCCAATGTTGTTAAGGATTCTACTCATATCATCGCAGGAACTCATGGCTACATCGCTCCCGGTAAGGAACTAGCTAGTATTTTTTTTAAGTTGCATTTGCACTGTGAACTTTGATATTGCATCAAAATACGAACAAATACAATTGATGTAGTTAAATTTTTACTTGCGATGCAGAGGCCTCTAAAATCTTTATTGCAGTTGCATCTATAGTTGCATATTACATTTTAGAATTAAGACTAACACTATAATATTATGTCCCTTTTAATTTATTTATTTTCCTTATTATGATTATTGATGTGATTTGTTTGAATTGGGTGCAGAATATGGGTACACATATAGAGTGAATGAGAAAAGTGATGTGTATAGTTTTGGAGTGGTGTTGATGGAGCTTGTAACTGGTAAAAGGCCAAGTGAAGCTGAATTTGGAGAAAACAAAGACATAGTAAGTTGGGTTCATGGGAAGACAAGGAGCAAGGAGAAGTTCATGAGTGTGGTGGATTCGAGAATTCCGGAGATGTATAAAGAGGAAGCTTGTAAGGTATTGAGAACTGCAGTTCTTTGTACTGCAACTCTTCCTGCTATGAGACCAAGTATGAGAGCTGTGCTTCAAAAACTTGAGGATGCTGCTCCTTGTAAATTGGTTGGAATTGTTATTAGCAAAGATGGGAGTGGAAAGAAAATTGAGGTCAATGACAAATGAAGAGTTTCATTTCAGAAAGTGGAAGTTAGTGAATCAGTGTTACAAAGGGGAACCACAGTTTCACTATTTAAATTAGCTATAGATTGTAAATTTTGCACGGAAAAGGGAGTAATGTAAGATAGTCATAATAAAAGAAGTAACAATTCCTTTTTCTTTATTATAGAACTGAAATAGAGTTCAAATAATTGGTTTTGGATCTGTGAATGTGATCACTAAGGGGAACCGCTGTTTCACTAGTTAATTTGCTATATAGATTGTAAATTTTGCAGGGAAGAGGGAATAATGTAAGATACTAGTCATTATAAAAGAAGTAAAAATTCTCTTTTCCTTATTATAGAACTAAAATAGTGTTCAAATAATTGGCTTTGTCTGATCTGTATCACAATAATACAAGATGATTGTGAGCTGTGACTAATACTACAATCTTTTTTTATCAATTGTACGGTTGTTATCATAATGTAATGACAATTCTTCCTTTGAAAAAAAATAATACTAATCTAAATACAGTTCTAGCATGAAAGTGGTGGGATATTCACACCGCTTTTCAATTTGGGATACCTTAAATTAAAATGTAAACGCAATATACTACAAGATGTGAGTGGGCCAATGATAAGAAGAAGTGAAGAAAGGACAAATCTAATTGAATGCTTAATTTGCTTTCATGGAAAAGTCGGTCAATTCCAAAAGTATGTTCATGCATCTCATATTGAATTATTGGGTGTGTGATGAATTTCTTGTATATTCAATGCGACTGTCGCCATCATATTTATCTGCTCTTTTTTTCTTTCTCTTGTCAAGTATTTATCTGCTTCTTTATAAAAGACAACTAAAAAAAAAACTTGTAAGCTTAATTTTACATTTATTTATTGATTAACAGCAGTATATTTTGTGGATGAATGTGGGTATTGACTATTTTAGCCATGATGATAAATTAAAGCACTGCTAGTATATGTATTTAAATACTCACTCTGTTTCACTTTATACATTCATTTTAGCAAAAATTATTATTTTTCTAATTTTATCCCTCTATGATTATTACTATATATGAGGTATTCTTCCATGGTCATAAGACCAAAACAAAAGTGTTTGGACACACACATAAAAGATTTGTTAGAAATTAATTATGATTAGATATAAGTTTGGACACAAGACCAAATCAAACATTCTTAATTCGTAGGTTATACACTTTTTTGTTAGATATGGTTAAAGATTTGTTAGAAATTAATTATGATTAGATATAAGTTTGTTATGTTAGTTTTGAAAGACTTTTGTCGAAATTAACCTTCATACCGAAAGTGAATTTAGGCAACATCAAGATAGCTTTTATGGTTATAATACTGGCTTAACTTTTCTCTCTCAAAATCAAAGTAACATCCTTAAATTCAAGATGAGAGACGACGCGCCTAAATCATTATCAACTTGATAACCAACAAAAAGATATGCGCCGATCGAAGCCTGAATGAGGGCGGTACGAGCTTCGTCTACAATCGGGGGAGGAGATTTCTCATAAGAAGTTTTTTCTAAGAGGGTTTTGGTCCTTGATTCTTTTTAATTTTCTGGGCAGTTTCGGAGCAATCCGATCAACTGGATTTTGAGGGGCGGAGTCCCATAAGAAGTTCCTTATAAGGGAGACTTGGTCCTTGATTTTTTTTTCTCCTGATTTTCTAGGTCAAGTTTCGAAGCAAACCGATCAAGTAACCGAAAATCGGATTTTCAACTAGTACATGACGGAAACAACCAACAATGACCTAAACACACAAAAATATGGGTTAGGATGGTTAGTATGGTTCTCAAATTGGCTATACCTATTAAAATCAGACTCGTTCTTTGTATCGTTACAATTTCAATTATATAATTCAAGCTAGTTTTCCCCTGAATTTTTGGCACAAGAGGGGGTATATAAGATGTTCGAATTTTATAATCCAAAAATAAATAAAATTAAGAAACCCGCCCTATACATGGGTTGTTTCGGATTATAATATTCGATCTACCTATTGTGTAATTCGAATAGGTGAAAAACTCATTTTTCATCTAAAAAACAGGGGGGAAACTCATTTTGGATTGTATAATCCGAAAATCTCCAAAGATATTTTTCGGAATAATAGCATAGAGCTCGATAACAGCAAGGGTGGAAAAAATAAATTCCTTCTTTTTAGTAACCCAAAGGAGTCCATCCACAATCAAAGAGCTCGATAATAGCATCAAATAGCACATGCCCTCTATTTGGACCAATAACAAAACTTTGAGTTTATACTTCCTAAAAAAAAAAAAAACTTTGAGTTTATACAACCAATTTGATATAAAAAAAAAATTCTACAATAGAATTTGATTAGTCTTGATGGTGAAATTTAGGATACACGAGTGAAATTTTTTGTGTACCATTCAAAAATATGTTTTTCTAAATTTATTAAATAACTTAATAACTAAGATTGAAGAATGGGTACTTTTTTTTTTTTTTGACAAGTTGATGAATGGGTACTTGTTTAGAAGGTTTTGTGTTTAATTGTTGGAATGCACAAATGGAACTGAAAAAATATTTATGTTTTAGCTTTATTCTTGTAGCGTGAAAAATTAGAATTTCCATTTTTTCTATGATGTAAAAATTTTGATTTTGATTTTTTTTCTTCTTCAGTTTTAAAATTTTTCGAAATGTGTATTTTGTCCAAAGTATAATTATCAAAATACTTACCAGTATTTAAAGAAATGAAATATCCAATCCACCCACTCCCTAAAATGCGTGTATTTTAGCTGAATATAGGGGTGCAGATTGAAATTATTTCAGAAATATAGCTGCAAACTGCTTGGGCTAACCTGGCCCTTTAAATGTTATAGTTGGGCTCCTATTTCTGTTTGTAAGCCTCAATTTACAATGTCTTTTGTTAATGAAATTTCTCTTCTCACTTTTCAAATTTCTTTTAAACTTATCTAAACCGCAGTTAACTGTCGTTCGACACTTCAAAGATAGTTAAATGTTGTTCGATATTTTTTAAAGTTGTTCGATTAATTTTTAAATCAGTTTAACTGATCATAAAAGCGTCGAACGCCACTTAACTATCATTGGACAACGACAGTTGAAAAAAAAATAGAATTTTAAGAATTGAGAAGAGTAATTTTCCTTTGTTAAACACAAGTAGCTTTAGTTAGCTTCAGAGTGAAGTCTCTAAGCTACAAATGATCAAAAGAGAAAGAAAGAAAAATATATTTTCTAAAATTAATATGATTTATCTACCAAGACAAACAATGCAATTATATTTTTTTTTTCCAAAAATGTAAACTTCTCTATTTTTCGTAACACTAAATGTATTATTTCATATTATTATGTCAGTATGATCAAAGTTAAATTCATATTACTTAGGTATCTCGAGCTTTTGGATAAAAAAAAACTAAAAGAACAATGATTTGAACTTGAAATTGGAACACACATTAAATGGGTCAAATCCGTTAAATTTTAACTTAAGTGTCTAAGGTGGACCAACATTATTGTATGGTATTTTCTTTAAAACATAAATAATTAGATCGTGAAAGTCCACCCAATCTAATAATAATGCTCCATAACCAACCTATTTTTCCCTTTTTCTTATCTCTTATTCTTCTACTTCATTTTCACCATCATTGTCTTCATACACCTTCATCATCATCATCAATTTCAACACAGAAAATTATTTTTACAAAATGGACATCCTTAATATTTGATTTAGATTGAAAAGTGAAGGATCTCTTTCTAAA
>Ga0315914_1005611_pt1 | contig 18201 bp, 25 predicted proteins | sample MpolenodulesMG_FD_203920 | JGI IMG/M metagenome (GOLD analysis project Ga0315914, IMG submission 203920) | Medicago polymorpha root nodule microbial communities from Los Angeles, California, United States - elongated nodules | ecosystem: Host-associated > Plants > Roots > Nodule | place: USA...
TCCAAGTAGGTCTTGGAGAAATTTTAAGTAAACTTAGCATGACTATTTCCAAGTCAACCCAAAACTTATGGTTTGTTTCCAAACTTCAAAAGTAGAAGTATTAGGAGTTCAATTAAGAGGTTTAAGATTATTTAACCTATGTCTTGTTAAATCTAACTTGGTTTGTTTTGAAAATGATTTGGTTTTGCAACATAGAAGAAAAGATATGAACTTGTCGTAACTTTATGATTTTGATGATTTTTTCGTAGTCGGCCGATGAAACACACATGTATACTCTACTGCACTCATATGTAATCTAAGTGTATACATAGTTGAGGCATTGGACCTTGTTTAGTTGGTTTTGATTTATTTGTTTCAATTATTTTAAAGTTGTAAAATGAGAGACGAACTTTGTCGAAAATGGTCTTTAAGGCCGATTACTTTGCAAATTTTTTGTGAATAGTTTATGATTACATAAAGATGTATGAATGATTTCTAGGTGTTGAAAATGATATTTATCTTAATATGATGTATTTTCTTCTTTACTTGGATCGTGAGAAGTTGTATGTTAATGTTGAACTATGTGAAGAAGTTGATGTTAGTGAATGCATATATGTTGATTGATTGAGATGTTTTTGGTGAATACATATATGTTAATTGAATTGTGAATGTTGTTGGTGATTGCATATATGTCAAGTGATAGTGAATTGTTGGTGAATACATATATGCTAAATGATTGGTGATGATGTGGTGAATTGTTGTGTGAACATATGCATTGTGTCGAGTCATATGTTCATGCATACATGACTGATGGTGACGAATGTTTATATCCAAAATGTAAGACGGGTGTGAAATCTTACATACGATGTTTTTGTTGCATCGAAGGTGACGACCTTGAGGTGATTTGGTACCGCATGCATCTAGAAGAGTCTAGAACATTGCATGCATTTGAATAGTTGATGAGTCGTGTCATAATTGAATATGTGACTTGGTGAATTTGTACATTGGTGAAATTTGGTGAATGTTGTGATTATGTGGATTGGTGTATATGTACATTGGTGGATTTTGTTGATGATTGTGACTGTTTGAACTAGGCTCTAATTGCGTGTCTTACTTGCTTGTGCTTATACCCTTGGTGAATCTATTTGATGATAATTATTTTGGTAACAGTAATGAGGTGAGAATTGTATAAGTATATACATATGATGTGGTGATTTATTTGATAATGATGATTGTTTGCTTATACCTTGAAATGATGAATTGTAATTATTGAGTTAAGTATGCTAAATGAAGAAAAAGGTGAGTAATCCTTTCATTGATTGATGTTGATAAATGATGAGCTTATGACAATGACTTGATTAGAGATTAAATATGCTTGCTATGCTATGTTAGTAATGTGATAGCTTGAGGTGTAAAGAATAGGGGATAATAATCATGTGATGTTAGTATTCTAGGAAGGATGAGTATTTATATGTGATATGTATGAATCCTTGAATGCTTATGTTTTCATATGTTGATTATGATTTATGTGAAGCTTACTCCCAGTGGTCTGTGGTGGACCGCCTACCTATTTGTATGAATGGGTAGACGGCGTGCATGAATAGTTGTTGGTTGCTTGGTGAGTGCGTGGATAGCGGGAGCTATCTCCATTATCGTTTCATTGGAGTCTTAGAGTAAGCTCTGATCTAGGATGTCTGTCTTTATGATTATTCTAGATTGTTTCTGCTGGATTTATGTTGTTGAGATTTTGCCCATATGTCGGGACTTGGAGATTTTTATGATGATGTATGTTGATCTTATAACATGTATATTTTAGAGATGTATGACTTATATCCGCTGCGACTGTTGATGAATTTTATATATGCATGTTGTTTGAATCTTGATGCGAAGACAGCGTCTATTTCTTGAATATTTATATTATTCGCGTGTATTATCACTTTAATAGAAATAGGGCGTTATAATGGATATTACTAGCCTTATTGGAACGAGAATTATATTGCTCTAGCCCGGTAATACTCTTCCAAAAGGCAACAGGGTCATAGTCAGAAGGCTTTAAAGTGTGATCCCAAGAATCACGAATGTACCCCGCATTCGTGAGGCCTAAATCCTTGCAAAAAAATTTCCAAATACATCTCGTAATCAACGTTTAAAAGTGGGAATGAGACTTTATGATTGGGGTTATCCGACTTCGACCTATCCTTTGTGAAGGAAAGTGAGCTCAAAAACTCGTAGGTAAAGTTTTCAAACCTCTCCCTAGGCCTCAACATCTCGAACCAACCTAAGGTATTTAACAACCTAACTACATTATCTCTAATACCTAGTGTATTCATAACACCACTATCAGGGTACCTGCAAGCAGATAAAGGTCTAGAGACAAGAGTTTTATTCCTATCGCGCTGTTCAGGATCTTTGAACACGATGTCGTGGTTCCAGACAACTGCTTGCTTTTTCCCTGCACCACTTCCTGAGCCTTCAACCTCCTTTCCTTTTCTCTTTGAAGCCATTGACCTAGTTTGACTTTGGTTGGGTTGGGTTGGGTGAAGGTTAGGTTTTGGTAAGATTTTGTGTGGGAAAGGTGGTTTTAGTGATGGGTTTGAGTTTTAAGTAAGAAATTTGAGTGTTGGGGTGAGATTTGATGAAGATTTTGGGGTTTTTGGCTTAGGGTTAGGGGTTACACGATTTGTGGGTTGTGATGGATGATTGTTGTTTTTGATGGGTGGATTGGGTTTGGGATGAAGTTTAGAGTTGATTTGGTTTAGAAATTGTGTGATGTGGTGAAGTTTGGAGAGAGTTATGGAGGTTTGAAGGGTGAGGTTATGGAGGTTTAGAGAGAGAACTTGAAGATGAGAGAGGTTGTGTTGTTTGAATATGGAAAGAAGAAGGAAAAATTTTTGGTTATAGGAGAGGTGGTGTCCCGCATGGCCGTGCCTCTACAAGCACGGGTCGTGCCTCCTTCTCTGGTTTTTGTATGTTTGGCAAGACTTTGGGTCGCGTACGGCCGTGCGTAGGCTTTTGGTCATAGGCATCAAAATATTTTTCATTTTCTCCTCATTTTTGGACAATTACATACAAAACAAATTAAAACAACACAAAACAAACAAAATAAAAGCAATTAAACTCGTGGGTTGCCTCCCAAGAAGCGCTCGTTTAAAGTCATTAGTTTGACGGTTAGAAGCACCTTCAAAAAGGATCAAAGAGATCATATCCTGTAGATGACACTATGAAACGTTCTTTCACACTATGATCATTAATCATGCAACAAGAATAAACAGAAGGGTCCTCAACAAGTCTGGCCATTTCAAATCCTATCCTCTCATCACTCACTTGAAAAACAATCCTACCACCCTTAACAAATATGATAGGAGGATAGGAATTTCAGAGTCCTCCTCAATGTCAACTACCACAAAATCAGCCGGGATATATATCCCTCCTACCTTAACGAGGATGTCCTCAATAAATCCTTCGGGGCGGATGGTGGTACGATCAGCTAATTTCAAGGTCATCTCGGTAGGTTTCGACTCACATATACCCATCCTCTTAAAAAGGGACAAAGGTAACAACCTAATACTAGCCCCTAGATCGCACATGGCTTTCTCAATGGTTTCACTCCCAATCACACAGGGGATAGAAAAACTACTTGGATCCCAGAGCTTTGGAGGCGATTTCTTTATGACATCACTACATTCCATTGTTAAAGCTATTGTCTCATTACCCTCTATTGTTCTTTTCTTTAACAAAATATCTTTCAAAATTTTTGCATAGAGAGGCTTCTGAGACAAAGCTTCAGTAAATGGAATATTAATGTAAATTTTTCTTAGCATGTCAATAAACCTTTTAAACTGTGCCTCCAAGCTAGGCTTAACAAGCCTCTATGGGAAGGGAACTTTGGGCTTATAAGGTGAAGCAAAAGGCTTTTAATTCTCTCCTATGAATTTCTCACTATTTGGTTTATCACTCTCTTCTCCCTCAATTGTTGTGGTTTTCACAACGGGGTCCTCTAACTGTTTGCCATCCCTAAGAGTAATAGCATTTATATGGGCTTTGGGGTTGGCTTCAGTTTGACCTGGAAAGACTCCCAGGGTTTGAGAGGAAGCAGCCACCTGTTGGGCTACTTGGGAGATTTGAGTTTCTAACATCTTAGTATGCAATGGAGTCTACTTTAGATGTGAGTTTGCCAAGAGAGTCATTCAAAAATCGAGTTTGATTCTTAAGCTCTTGGAGCTGCTTAGATTGATTCATAACATAACTTTCCATTAAAAGTTCCAATCTGGATTTGTGAGGGACTCTTTGGTTGATTTCATAACCAGGTGGTGTTGTTTGTCCATAGGAATTTTGAGGAGTTTTATAAAAAATTTGGTTTTGCCTCATTCCTTGGTTGTATTGAGCATAATTCATTTGTTCAACACCTTCAAAAGCACTACCTAGTTGGCACTCAACGCCAGTATGGCCAAATATACCATAGACTTCACATGGAGGTGAAACAAGAGCAGGTGTGACAACACTAATTCTCATTTTATCAAATTTTTGGGAGAGTGCGTCCACCTTAGTAGCTAGATGATCAAGGGTAGAAATTTCGTACATACCTGCCTCTTTTTAGAGGGTGAAGGAATAGCAGTGATGGCTCTCTCATTTATCCACTGATAGTGGTTTTGAGCCATATCCTCGATCAAAGCATATGTTGTTGTGTAATTCTTGTTCATTAAAGCTCCACCTGCAGTTACATCAACAATCATTTTTGTGGTATATGAAAGACCATTATAAAAAGTGTGGACAATAAGCCACTTCTCCAAACCATGATGGGGGAAAAGCCTAAGCATTTCTTTGAAACACTCCCACGCATCGTAAAAAGATTCCCCATCTTTTTGAGCGAATCGTGTGATTTAATCCCTCAATTTAGCAGTATTAGAAGGGGGAAAGAATCGGGCAAGGAATGCTTGCCTCATTTGGTCTGATGATATGATAGAACCAACTTCCAATGAATGAAACCAAGCACTAGCTCTATCGCTTAAGGAAAAGGGAAAGAGGTGCAGCCTTATGGCCTCTTAGTTTGCCTTCAAGGTTCCACTGAGTCTTAAAAAAGTTGAAATATGAAGATTCAGATCATCAGTGGGTGATCCGGAAAATTGATTTTGCTGCACCAAGTTAAGAAGTGCACACTTGATTTCAAAATTGTTACCCTCATCCGTTGGGTACACAATAATAGCATGTGACTCTTCCGTGGAAGGGGTTGCATACTCCTTAAGAGTGCGTTCCTCAGCCATACCGTTACTATTTCGTGCTTTTCTCTTTCTTTTATGCAAGAATCCTTCGATCTCGGGAACGAGTTCACCAAGACTTTTGCTTCTTCGCATAAAAGAATAAGAAAACGTTATTAAAAAGAAGTCAGTCTAACCGTTATTAAAAAGTTAATCAAATTGCTTAACTCCCTAGAAGCGGCGCCAAAAACTTGATGTAGTAAATCCGCAAGTGCACGGTTTATCGATGTAGTAATAAAAGATATCGTTCCGACAGAGAGTTATGAATTTGATTGACTTTCAACAATGATTAGATGAGAGTTCAAAGTTAAAAAGTTGGATTTTTGTTTGATTTAAAATAACAATAATAAAAACGCCTTGGGATTATTGGTTGATCTTGGTGACAAATCGTTCACAAACCAAACCCTAAACCTAAATCTTACGTTGGATCTATTTTCTAAAGACAGGTTTCTCTTTGGTTTTTCATATATCCTTTCGGTCTCAATGAATGTATTTCAATAGCAACCACACCTATTCTCATGGTTGATTGCTATTGAAACCCTTTAAGTACAAAACTTTTAATGTCTCAAGGTTTGCTAGACTATTCTCATATTTTAATATTTATCTTCATTTATTTATGAATTTATTTTATAATTTTCATCATCATGTTAGATTATTTTTTTTCCTAAGTTCGACTACATTTATTATGGATGTTATTTAAATATTGTTGTGAAGTTTTTGTAATGTATTAGATTTATTTAATATTTAACTCGAATACTTGTTTTTGTGTATTATTTTTTGTTGCAGGGATGGATTTTGGAGCATTTTCCAGGTCCGTACCCAAGGAAGCCTAACACGAAGTGGAAAAAGGAGAGACCATGTGCATGGAGATGGCTTACTAGCAGATGGCATAAAGATGTGCATCATTACCACTTACGGCTGGATCGCTTAAAGGTGGATGATGTGAGGTTTTGTATGGTGATCACAGAGAAGTGCGCCCTTTTCAGCTTTTGTGCACTTACTCGGGATGGCTGATGTGCAGGAAGGAGAGGGAGTACCATCATTTACCTGAGCGGGTAAAGAGGCAGTTTAAGTATGTACATGACGTTCCTAGACATCCGTCTTCTATCGCTCAGATGCCTACGCAGTTGCTGACCACTGTGTTGCTAGACGCTCAGGCGTGGTTCTACCCTGATTGGAGACAGAGGTGTCAGAGACCATGGCATCATGAGCCTGGCTACATGGCTTGGTATGCCAAAGTCTCTCACCCTCGTATTCTCCCACCTGATGAAGGATCTCCTCCCAAGCGGGCGAACGTGGAGCAAATCATAGAGGAGGAGCATGCCAGAGAGCTGCCTAACACACTGACGATCATCAGAGATGTGGTGCAGATAGCTGATAACGTTGTGGTCAGGAGCGGCGAGATGACTAGAGAGGAGATAGTGCATGAGATGATCCGGATTGACAGTATTGGTCGACATGCCGTTACTTATCAGATTGCCAGGCAGCGCAGGGGGCAGAGGCATCGTAGGCAGCAGGGCTGATTATCATTAGACTTTTTTTATGTACTTTTTGACTATGATGATGGTGATGTATTATTATGATATGTTCCGTACATTTTCGTATTTCTATGACATATACGTACGTACGTTTTATATTATTTCTTGCGTTTAAATTTTATCCTGTTAAATAATATTATTTCATACATTTTATATTCATGAATTTGCAATTGGATGAAAAACTTTGTTTATCATGTTAAGGATTAAAATTTTGGATGAATTTGTTTAAGTATGAAAGAATTTGGTTATGAAAAATGGAAGGTGAGCTGCTGGAAATGGAATCAAACACGTAGCAGCAGTTAAGAACTGTTGGCATCAACGACAGTTAACTATCGCTGTCAACAGCTGTAGTTAACTGCTGCCGACTTTCTCAATGATAGTTAACTACAGCTGAAAACTTTTACGTAATTTTCGTATGTCAATGTGAAGTTATCAATGTCAGAAAAACAATTTTCTTAGAGAAAAAAACAGTTTTCCAACCTCGCAGGCTGTGGGCCGGCCCTGACATAAACCAACACTTTATATTAACAAATTTGTATTGAAAAAAATTAAAATCATGTGATGCAAGGTTATATTACATGCTTCACCAACAAATGAAGATTAGACACGATGAGAGAGAAAGAATCGTTGGTGCGTGGTCATATCGTCATACCTCCCCCAATTCTTAATTCCTTAAACCAATTTCACTTCCCAATATCAGGGCAGCGTTGGCCCCTTCTGGAATTGGTCTGGTTAGAGCTTGGAAGTGAGTGTTATAAAGTTAAAAAGTTTGAGAAAAAATATTATGCCTTTTTGAGAAACAATAACAACTTTGTCCCTCACATTTTTTCAGTATATCATTACTATCATAAAAATTAAACCAATGAAATTAAATTTCTGCGTTTTTCATGATCATATATTATTTTTAAGATCAATTACTTATATCTCTTACTAATATTAATAGATTTTGCTAATGAGTGTCATAACTCTAAGACACTTATTAAAGAAAACAAAAATATTAATTTTGTATTGGAAGCAACTGTTTTTTAACTTTTAAAAAGTTAAATTTACCACTTTTTTTTTATTTAACGTGTATTTAGATGTAACTTTGAAACCGCATTATGTAAAGCACTCAAATTGTAAAAATTATGAAGTATGTGTTTGATGCATATTAAAATCTCTAAAATATTTATCTCATAACCATAACTCGGTCGGTCCTAGTTTTCTAGTGAGAGAAACTCTAACTTCTCTCTAAACTTTCTTTCTCCTTCATTAGTCGAGGAAGGGTGGTTTTAGGTCATATTTTGACCTAAAATCATCCCTCTACATCTTTTTTCCTATTTTTTTCAATCTAAACAAGTGGTTTTCACATATATCAAGTTTTTCTTTTTCCGTTTTTGTGATTTCGTCGTCTAATTGCAGTGTTGTGTTGTTTGTCATCTTGTGCAGCATTTGATTTCGCGTCTTTTGCGGCATTTTTACTTTGCTAACACTAAAGTCCATACCTTAAGACTTCATGGAACGAAATTGTGATATAATCTACAACTTTTGCAAATAAGATTTGTGTTGTTTAGTCTACACAATCACTATCTAATTCTCTTAGTGCTATTTCTAGTGTACGTATATTTGAATTTTTGATAAATATTACTTCATATTTTATTACCTCATTTAAAAAGTATAATAATAAAATATTGATATCTTTGTCTGCATTTTATTTTATATTCCCAATTTTTTATGTTCTCAGTGTTTGTGTACTTAATTCCTTACACTGTGACCCTTTTATGCTTCAAGGATCCTCTTTTCTCTCTTCTCCATCTACATATACTAAGAACCTCTCTCTCTCTCTCTCTCTCTCTCTCTCTAAGGCTAATACTTATTGTGTCATTTTATTCAAATTTCTTCACTTATTTGACAACCCATTTTTCCATATAATCTTCCAAGCTTGTTTTCAAACTCAACCAAATAATTAATCCTCAAAAAGTTACCAATTATGGGTAAGGAATGGTATGGGGTTAGAAAATCTTCCAAAAGAAGTGTTATAGTTGAAGGAAATGAAACTACACCAACACCACCTAGTGGTTGCATGTGTGCTTTTTTTCAATTCTTTGATTTTCATCCATTTCACTTTCCTAACACAATAAATCATCAACAAGAAATCACATCTTCTTCTTGCATCTCAAAAGAACACACTACTACTAGTGTCCCAAAAGGTTTAATAATTTTTTACAGTGTTTTTGAGGTTAAACTTTTCAAACAAGTTTTATTGTTTAACTACCTTTTATGTTTCTTTCTTTGTCTTTTTCTCCCTGCTTTTTAATGTTGTTGTACAATTTCAGGTGCTGAAGCTCCTAGGAATAGCTTGGAATCTGAGGATAGCATAGTTTCAAAAGAAGAAAATTTAAAAATTCCAGTAAGTTTATCAATTACTTGCCACTCTTTTTTCAGCAATGTATTTTTGGATTCCAGTTCTTTAAAATGTTTACTTTATAGTACATAAAGTATTTTTGTCAAAAAAAAGTACATAAAGTAAATACTGAATGACATTATAAACACATTTAATTGTTAAAAAGTTTTTAGATTAGAATTTTTTTTTTGAAAGAGATTAGAAACTTTATTTTAAGTGCTGTAAAATTTTTCTTTTTATTTACGTATTGTAATGGATAATAATTGTGATAGAGATGAGGTGAAAGACAAGTTAAAAAAATATATTTTTAGATTCTTTTTTTTGTAATAACAATATTTTTAATGAATAGAATTAATGAAAAATAGTGTAACGGCATTTTTAAAATTCCTGAAAATGTTAGATTTTGTTTACAAAATTGTAAAAGAAAATGATGCAGAAAATATTGAATGTATATTGTACTATGTATATTATTTGAACTGCAAATGAAAAAAAAAATATACAAAACTTTGCAAATATATATATTGTACTATGCTAATTTTTTTCCTTATATTTTCTACTAACTTTTGAGGAGACAAAATCTAAAACCAGTATTTTGTGTTTCATTCTTTCAAATTCTAGTTTAGTTTGTTTATTTTGTAAAGTGAGTAATGATTGTGTACTATAAAGTGATGATTTTGATTTTGACCCACTTACTAATTTTTAATTTTTTAAAAATCTAGAAAAATATACAAATCAAGACAAAAAGGAGCAATGGTGGAAGTTTGACTGATTTGTCCTCAGAAATTAGCACTTCACCAGGAACAAAGACACCAACTTTGGTTGCAAGATTAATGGGTTTGGATCTTCTTCCAAATCCAAACTCACCCTCTTTTTCTTCACCTCTTTCAACACCAAATTCACAAGGGAAGAACAACATTATTCAACATCTTCACCAAGTTAGAACAAAGCAACAACAATTTCAAACCAAAGCAAGAAATAGTATTGATAGTAGTGAAATTACAAGAATGTCCTCATCTAGGAAAACAGATTTTGATCATCATAGACTCTCTCTTCAAATAAACAAAGAGAATAATCTTGGTGGTGAGGATTTTGAGCTACCTAGATTTTCATTTTCCAAGAGGAAAATTGATGAGAATAGTTGCAAAAGTCCAAGTCAATATGCAAAACAAATTGTTAAACAAGTTAAGGAAAGTGTTGTTAGTAGAAAAGTTGGTCAAGACATTACCAACACTCTCAAAAGCAATCAGGTACTTTCATGTCTTAAATAATATCTAATCATTTAATGTCATATAATTTTTTTTTATGAGGGAATCATATCATTTTTATTTTATATTTCATTATTTTGAAGCGAAATTTAATTTTAAATTATTTTATTTTTAGGGGATCAGTACTCAACAAAACTCCAACGTACCATATAATTTACCAAGAAAAGATCAATTATTAACAAGAGAAGAAGTTTTAGGACAATTAAGAATCAAGAGGTGTCCTAAAACAACAACATTGATAGATTCAAATCCTAAACCATCATGTTCACCAAGGATTAGATTCATTGACAACAAACACAAGCCAAACACAAAACCAAAGGCTTATACATTGAAAGAAGATCAAGAATCAAGTGACAAGAAATTAGTGTCCAAATGTAAGAAAGATGCCACTGAAAAGTTTAGTTCAAGATTCAAAAGGCCTACAAAGACATCAGATATAAACATTCGTCCAACTTCAAATTCTAGAGCCAATGACATCAAAAGTAATATAAAAAACAAGAGAATTCCAAATGTTCTCTCTATTGGGAAAGAGTCTTCCCATCTGGCCAACAAAATTTCTCTCAAACAGGTACTAATTTCCCATAAGTTAATTTTATATATTTTGTGTTCATCAAATATTTTTTTTATGCAATTCAAATTACTATAATACCCTCATCTTCATATGAGATTTGTTTTTCTATTGTGTATTTAACAAAAAAATGAAAATACACATTTTACTATTTTAATTATTGTAAAATGTACACATTTTACTATTTTAATTATAGTAAAATACACATTTTACTATAATTAAAATACGCCATCCTTAAGTTGAAATTTTGGATGAATATCATATGACTCAAATTTAGAGTTTATTTTTAAGCTTTGATTGACAATTTCTTCGTAACATTTAGCAATGCTCTTACTGTAAATGTGTGTTTTTCTACGCAATTCAAATTGATTTTTACATACAACTTATTTATAAAAAAAAAATAAAAAATGAGAATGGGAAAATATTTTAGTATGTCAATTGTGTTTCCATTTGAATTTTAATTAACAAAATCAAAGGCTATCACTAAAAAACATTAAAAACAAAAACAGTCACAGGTATCTGAAACTCAATGTATAACATTGTATTTCACCATCATAGTAAATTAGTACTAAAAAACAGTTAATCTTTAACTTTTTGTGGATTAAAATAAAAGTTAATATCATATTTGCTTTTTTTAACCATTTGTATTTTCATGTTGTTTACCAAAAAAAAACATTAAAAACAAAAACAGTCACAGGTATCTGAAACTCAAGACTCCAAACTCTGCTCACAGTTATCTAGTTGTTCGAGCCAAAGGTACAAACAAGAAGGAACAGTCACACTCTCCAACCAAGAACCAAGCACCAACGTCATAGAAGACAAATTTAACGGTGCCATAACCCTAGAAACATACAAACCAGAATTTCAGTACATCACTGAAATCTTAAACAAACATTGCACAATCACAACAACAAAAAACGTGTCTTTTAACAAATGGTTCTCTTCAACACATCCACTTCACCCATCAATCTTCCACTGCATTGAACAAAGTAGTAACGATAATGATCGAAACTTTACCCTAAAAAATCAACTTGGTCATCGTTGGAATCGAAAATTGTTGTTTGATTTGGTCGATGAAATTCTAATCGAGATTTTGAAGCCGAATGGTAGCGAAAAAAGGTTATGTTTTTTGGATGGGTTTTATGACAAGTGGACAATTATGGAGCTAGCAGAGATAGTGTTGAAAAGAGTTGTAGAGTTTCCGTGTGCGAAGTGTGAAGTTTTGGATGACATTGATAATTTGATTGAAGGAGAAGACATGGAGAAATATAGCAAGGTTGAAGATGAAGAAGTAAGAGAAGGATTGGTGATGGAGATTCAAGGAAACATATTAGACACATTGGTGCATGAAACTATTTTGGTAATGGAGATTCAAGGGAACATATTACCATTTTAATCTTTCAAAAGATGGGTACAATTTAGTTTTCAAATTTATAGAAATCTAAATTCATGTTTGTTATTGTAAGAATTCTTAGACAATCATGACTTGTATTAGATAGAAAAGTTAGTTACACTACTCACTTGGTTAGTTAAGTTAGTTAGTTGGTCTTTCTATTGGTTACATAAGTCTGATGTATTACTCGGTTTTATATATAAGAAAAAATTGATCAACAAAAATTGATGCATTTAGATCGGATTTTAAACAAGGCTTTTATATGTGTTTAGTCCCTGCAAATATTGATCATTCAAAATTTGGTCTCTGTATTCGTTTAACCTGGCATTTTGCCCCTTCAAAATTTAATCACTTAAAATTTCTTCCCTCAACCAAGTTAATCACTGTCACGTCACTGATTAGCTGACATGTCACTTCTTATTGGTTAAATGAGTTTCTGACCGTGTGAAAGGACAAAATACCGCCAAGGCAAAAAAGGAAAGGACCAAAATATCCTCTCATCCTTCTTCTTCCATTGAACCCAGACCTATTCTCTCCTAAAACATCAATAACAACAATAACGACATTAAAAATCCAAATCAAAATGTGCCATTAACAACGTCATAATCTGTCATTAACAACATCAAATCAACAACAATAACAACATCATAATCTGCAAACTTAACACTTTCCACCGGAAATAGCCGCGAACCAAACGAAGCAATTCACAGTGAGAGCGGAAACGGAAACGGCGGAGCAGGGGTTTGTAAGATGTAAGGAGAGCGGACACGGAAATGGAAACCGTTGTTGGAATCTCGAGGAATTCGGTGAATCCACTTGTGAAATCGGGAAGTGGTGAGCGGATTCCGTTCGGTGACGATGAGTTTAATTTTGTATTCTCCGGTGAAGGCTCGTTCACGAGATCAGTGAAACCGGCGATATTCGCGGCGGAGATTTCTTGGAGGATGAAACACGTAGAATCACTGCAGTGAAACCAACGGTATTTCGCGGCGGATATTGGATGAAAATATATAGAATGTTTTAATGTTTTAAATTTCGCATATGTTTTTTCTCTGCCTGTTTCAATCATGCGTGTAAGGCAAAGAGGAAAAAGTAGAGACATATTACATTCTTTCTTCTTCTTCCAAGAGGAGGGTATTTTGGTCATTTCGCGTGCGTATGAATCAATTAGCAACGCCACTTCCTTAGATTAGTGATGTGGCAGTGATTAACTTGGTTGAGGCACGAAATTTTAAGTGATTAAATTTTGAAGGGGCAAAATGCCAAGATTAACGAATACAAGGACCAAATTTTAAATGACCCCTATTTATAAGGACTAAATACATATAAAAACCTTTAAAAAAAATAATGCATGATGTAATTAATATTATCATATCTATATAATTTTCATTTTTACTTTTCTTGTATCAGTGATTTATATCAAAAAATAGTAATAACTTGAGAGGATAAGAGTTGTGAATTTTTCTAATTCTAATTGCAATTCTTAAAAATCAAATTGAACATGGATTTTTTTGGTTTTACCGATTTCATATTTATAAGTTCAAGGGTATTCAAGATATGGTTTGACAGTGAGTTAGATGAAAATGTGGTGTCACATTGTATTGATAAAACAAATTTTTCACCAAAAGTAAGAGACACATTGTCATTAAGTCAAAATCAATGTCAAACAAAGATGCACTAAATTGTATAAACTCAAAGATCATGTTATTTCAAAACAATTTTAGGGTGGTTGTATCACGTGACATTGTGGTGTGGGCCCCACAAGACATGGGGTAATGGAGTTGGACCCTTTGATTATAGGGCCACACATGAAGAATTTGACCCTCTCTGCACAATTGCCCCATGTCTTGGACTGCAAAATTGATTGGTTATTAAAAGACAATATTCTGCAGAGGAATCCAATCCCGACTTTACTCCTTACCTCTTCTCTCATATTATATTAGTTTATTATTATAGTATAGTATATGATAAGTATTTTTATTTTAATGAACTTTTTCTGTAGTTTAGTCTAGTATAGTATAAACACTTTATTTGAGGTTCTCGTAAAATTAAGTTTAGCTCACTCCGGATATTTGCTTGTGATTTTTCTTCTATATCTCATATTCAATTTTTTTCAGTGTCAATTTGAGTGGATTAATTTAGTTTTTTCAAAAAAAAAAGTTTAGCTCACCACAAGAGATAAGGTTAATTTAGTGATTTATAATAAAACATCGCTATCATTGTCAAAAACAATATGAGCTAGTGTTGGATGTTCCTCATTTGAAGAGAGGTAAATAATCATCTCATTAGTGTTTCACTTAAATAGTGTTATTGCTAGGTTGAAGTTTGATGTTTTTTTTTTTAAGAAACTAAAATGGAATATATTAGTAACAACTGAGACACCTTTTAAGTATAAGGTGTACTAAAAAGGACGCTAAAAAACAAGGTGTCTGACAAATATATACAAGGACTAGCAATGACTGATACCCAAACAACACAAAGGGTTCGACCACCATTGCTCACAACCGTACACAAAAGAGGCATTATTCGCCTTTAACCACCAATAAGCATGGAACTTAACTTTTTCCGAAAACTCCATAATGAAAGAATGAACATTATTAAAAATTCTATTATTACGTTCTTTCCATATGAGCCACACACAAAGAAGCCACATAAGCTGGAGAAATGATCTACAACTCCTCCTCCCACCCAAGTAATTTGGAAATTGAGAGAAGTGGGTGCTTGGGACGTTGTGATCAACACTTGAAAAACAAAGCCAAAACCTGACATGCTGCCATAGAGAGCGAAAAAAAGTGCAATTAATAAACAAATGTTGCGCGCTTTCAATTTGATTGTAGTATGCCACACAAAGAGAATCATCCACATGTATAATGCCGCGGTTCATGAGATTGGATTTTGTTGGTAACCCGTCTCGAAGCAACTGCCAAGCTAAGATAGAGACCTTTGATGGAACCTGAGAGTGCCATATAAGTTTCTCTGAATCATCTAACACGAGATGAATATGAGCAGAGAGAGTCTGGTAACCTGAACGAACTGAATAACCCCCTGTAGTATCAGGGTGCCAAAGCCATATATCTGAAACATTTATTTGCAAAGTGACATTAGCAAGTAACAACCTACAATCCTCTAACAACTCCTCCCTCCACTTACACGCCTCACCCCCATCATCCCAACCTAAAGAGAACATCGATGCTACTGAAATCGACTTGTCCTCCGCTAACTCAAACAAACTCCCAAAACGCGGACAAAGGGGAACATCCCCTAACCACCGGTCATGCTAAAAAAGAGTGGTTGCCCCATCACCTACCTTTCTCGACACCCTCTCTGAGAACCAACTCTCACCCTCCTCTCCAACACCATCTCTAATCCTAGCCACCTCTCTCCACCAATAAGAACAACTCTGGCCCCCTACCTCCAACCGCCTAGCCTCCTCACCATACCTAGCAGCCAACACCCTATACCAAAACCCATCTCTGTCAACCAACAACCTCCAACACCACTTTCCTAATAAAGATAAATTAAACTCCTTCAACTTCATAACCCCCAAGCCTCCATGCTCCTTTCGAAGACAAATAGTGTTCCAACCAACCCAAGGTATTTTTCTATGATCCTCACTCCCACCCCAAAAAAAATATTAAATAAAGATTCAATGGAAGAGATAATACCTGACGGAGCTTTGAAAAAAGAAAGAGCATAGACAGGCAATGAGGTCAGAACAGATTTTAACAGAGTCAATCAACCACCAAAAGACAAAAAATGACTTTTCCATGCAGACAATCTAGATTTATGATATGCATCACATGATCCCAAAACGCCAACCTACTAGGACTGCCCCCAATAGAGAGGCCCAAGTACATAAACAGAACATGACCAACCTTGCAATTCAGAATAGATGATGCCTCTGCCAACCAAGACTCAGGTATATTCACCCCAACCAACATACGTTTATGGAAATTGACCTTCAAACCAGACATCGCCTGAAACAAAAGTAACACCGCCCGCATGGTTCGAACATTTGCCCAACTCTTGACACCCAACAACAGACTGTCGTCAGCAAACTGAAGGTGCGAAACCGCCATATAATTAGTCGATCCCACCACATATATTAGCAGACACCATCTCTGACATCATAACATTTAGACCCTCAGCAGCCAAAAGAAACAAAAAAGGAGAGAGCGGGTCACCTTGACGAAGACTCCTCTCCAACGGAAACTCGTCAGTGGGACTACCATTTACTAACTCCGAAGTAGTAGCTATGGACACACATTCTTTTATCCACTTACGCCACAAATCTGGGAAGTTCATTTTACCCGTCACCACGTCCAAATAATGCTAGTCCACCGAATCATAGGCCTTTTCAAAGTTCACTTTAAATAAAAGAAGCTCCTTTTTCAAATTTCGAGCATCATCTACTACCTCGTTAGCCACAAGAACCCCATCCAAAATTTATCGATCATTAACAAACGTTGTTTGAATTTCTGAAACGACCTTCCCCACTACCACACGCAACCTGTTTGCTAACACCGTAGCCAGAATTTTGTATAAACTTCCCACCAAAAAAATAGGCCGGAAATCATGAAGTTTCTGCGGACTGTCGACTTTAGGAATAAGAGCTATAAAAGTGGAACTAATACCTCGAGCCAATTTTCCATTCCGATGAAACTCTGAAACAAAACGCATCAAATCATCCCTCAAGACATGCCATAACTCTTTAATGAAACCGAAATTAACACCATCCGGTCCAGGACTCTTGAAACTATCGCAATCCCACACCGCCGCCTTAACTTCATCAACCGAAAAAGGCTTAACCAACCTGCCCCTGTCTTGAAAAGTTAAGGTTTTGAAATGCAAGTTTCCCACATCAGGCCACCCCACTCTTGTAGCCTTAAAATGATTTCTAAAATGCATAAAAATAGTATTACGAATGGGTTGAACACCCTCCATAATGCGACCTCTTTCTACAAAAGACACTATCGAGTTGCACCGTCGACGACTGTAGATAATAGTGTGGAAAATTTTTGAATTAGCGTTACCATCCTTGAGCCAAAGTAACCTTGACTGCTACCAACATATGCTCGTATTAACACGAGACAATGAATGAATCTCATGAGTAATCCCCCGCATTACAACAATATCATCCGCAGACAACAACTCATCCTCCCCTCTGCCATCTAGGGACGCTAACCGAGCCTTCAAAGAGTCAAGCTTTGCTGGAATGTTATTACAATGAGACAAGTGCCACTCCTTCAAAGCCGCTTTTATCAATTTAAATTTTTCCTTTAATACAAAACCGCCCCACCCATCAACCATGAATGACTTCCACTTATCTGATACAAACTGCTTATAACCAGGTATGTCTTGCCAGCACTTCAACATGCGAGTAGGACGAGGACCCCAATTTTCCTCATCAACAGACAACTGTAGTGGGCAATGATCGGAAACCCCACGGAGAAGAGAAATCTGAAGACTATTAGGCCATCTTAAGCACCACTCCTCCGGTAGCAAAAATCTATCAATCCTACTCATAGAAACGTCGTCGCCCTTAAACCACATAAATCGACGACCACATAACGGTAAATCAATTAGCATATTTTCTTCAATAAAATTGTTAAAAGGCGCAAAATCCGTTGTGTCACCCTCACGCCGAGCTGACCTTCTTTCTTCCACCCCGCGCACCGCATTGAAATCCCCGCACACACACACCTTCTTCCTGTGAATATATGCCTTGACAGGAATACTTTGGTTTTGATGATTGACAAAAGAAGTCCTAGAAGAACAAAGATGCAAAAAGCGGAAAAGAAGATTCAAGCTTTCAAGTCT
>Ga0315914_1005612_pt1 | contig 18201 bp, 9 predicted proteins | sample MpolenodulesMG_FD_203920 | JGI IMG/M metagenome (GOLD analysis project Ga0315914, IMG submission 203920) | Medicago polymorpha root nodule microbial communities from Los Angeles, California, United States - elongated nodules | ecosystem: Host-associated > Plants > Roots > Nodule | place: USA...
AATAATTCTAAAAGGAAATAATATTTAAATAAAACTAAATCAAATCTAAATAAAATAGACTTAAATAACATATTAAAAACACTAATTTATTGACTCATCACCTATTTTATTGGTTGTGCTTGATTGATCACTTTGGTTGCTGCTAATTTTGCTCCACATATTGAAATATTGGTGTGAGTTTTGATACAAATTCACAACAATTGGTGCCCATCATGGGGAAATCAAAACAATTCATTAGATGAGCACCATGGGTGCTAAGTGGGATATTGAGAAATTCACATGAGGCAACGATTGTTTGTAGCAGGAAGAAGGTGGAGTATCACACCATGGAAATGATGAAATTTGTAGGTTGGCCTTCATCAAGAAGGTTTGTTCGTCTAGAGAGACGTTAAACGCTTAAAATCAACCTAGAAAGGCGGTGCTAAGAATACTCAAGGTTTGTGTTTGGAGAGACGGGGTTAAGAACAATCATGATGAGCCTGATGTAGTAGTTTGCAACGATCAAAAGTAAGTATTATATGTATCGTCTCCTCAGGGACTAGTGCGATATCACGGACCGTTCGACATCAAATATCATTTTAATTTAAAAGATTGATTTGTTTGTTTGTAACTATGACAACTAATTTGCAAAGTTTAAAGTTGAGAGTAATAAGGCGTAGAAACGTTGGAATTAGAGTTCCTTGATTAAGCGTCAAACATAACCTAATAATCACATATATGGATTCTAGCGTTTTACCGATATTATCACGTATCGCTCGACAAGATTATTCATGTCCAAATAATCTTGTGAGATCAATTGTATTGTTCAATCGTTGATTTCCCAAACTATTAAACAATCCAAAAGTCGAATGTATCGTTTAATCGACGATTTCTCAATCTATTAAACGATCTGAAAGCTTTAAGTTCCGATACTTTGTGTGATTATCAAAACATCAATCCTATGTCTAGAATCATTGTTTTGATGGATGAATATTCTAAACCTAGATTCAAAATTACTTTTCAATAGCAATTAAATCAAAAATGATAAATGAATTGCAAGAATAACTTCAATATCATGTAAATTTGCTAGAATCATGTATTACAAGATCAAAGGATTACATTCTAAGCTTAAACAAGTACCTCTAATCCCAACTAAGGAGATTTAGTTCATCATTGTCATGTGAACATTACAAAAGTGGAAGGAAAGTTGAGAATCCATGCCAAGAACTTGATTTCTCAAAGAATCTTGATGAATTAACACTCAAACACTCTTGCTCTATGAAAACAAAAGAATTTCGCCCTATTATCTCTCTAAAAATGTAATAATATCTCGTCTAAAATGAAGGAAATGGGCTTTTATACTTGCTGTATAATTTGCACATCTCGCCAGGCAGGCCATATGTCGCTATGGCGACAACACCTTTCTTTGCCAGTAGGTTTCTGCCACGTCATCATCCACTTATCTCAAACCGCCTTTCTTCGCCAGGCAGGAAATTGGTCGCCATGGCGACATCTGGTCTCAAAAACATAGGTTTTGTTTGTCATTTCCCGCTGTGGCCAGGGCGGCAGATGGTTTCAAAAACATATCATCTGTTTGTCATTTCCCACTATGGCGACAGGATGTGGCCAGGGCGACAAATTGTTGTTTTTGCTCCTTTTTATGTTTCTTTCATTTGTTCAAGTCTTGATCACTTCTTTTCTGCACAAAATGGGTTAAGTAAGATATAAAAAGCATAATGAGGCATTTTCTTACTATTTCATGGCTTTTCCTCAAATAACTTGTAAAACAAGTAATTAAAAGTGCTTAAAATACATCATGGATTTAAAAACTTTCTAGCACTTATTAGAGCCTTAGATGTGGAGTTTGCAAGGTGAAAGACATGTCGAATATACACATTTTCAAGTTGAGGTAGAGAATGACCAGTTTGAGGTGGAGTTTTCCACTAGCAGGACCATGTGGCAACAAATGATGGCAACATAATGGTACACCTATAGAGACCTTGGGTTCCATGCTCTAGTGAAGAGAAATGGAATTTGTCAAGAAGACTGAAGGAATTCCATGGGTTGAAGAAGGTATGGCACGACTTGTGAGATTACCTTAAAAGACCTATTATAATTTGGGAAATGGGATCTTCAAGAGAACGAAAATTGATAACTCCGGGGGTTGAAGAGGTTATGGTGAAAATTTGTGGAACTACCTAAAAAGTCTGGTGTATTTGGGAGCAAGGATCTTCAAGACGACATAAGGAATTCCGAGGTTTTTAGAAGTAAAGGTAAGAGCATGTGGTACTACATAGTGTACTTGGATGCAAAGATAAGGAGCAAGGTGGTTGATGGTTAAAGGGGAATCACCATCGATTTAGAATCAAGGTGGAGAATTGTTGTTTGTGACTCAAAATCTTGTTGGGATTTTTTTCTTGTTTCTTAAGAAAGTTGAAGACACTGCTAGATTCTCAAGAAAGAATAAATATAAGGTGGTTATCTTGCTTGGCAAGGCATACGGGCTGCAAGGCATTTTCTTGAAGTGCAAGACAAACAAGGTGCTTGCTTCACTTGTTTACCTACTTGCTTGACAACTCCTGTAATCCACAATGTTTTTTCTTGAAGTGTAAGAGAACCTAAGTGACGCATATATATACAAGGTGTTGGCTTTCAGTTCTAACAAGAGGTAAAAGTAAGACAAGACAAACTAAAGTTTATCAAAAGAGGGAATCCTTAGAAAATCAAAGGCTAAGGGTTGATTTCTTTTGAGATAGAAAATAGGGTTAGGAAACACCTTGGGGATACATTATTGAGTCTCTTGGCTACGAGAAGTTATTCGAAAAAAGGATAGAAATTATGATTTGATCTTAGAGAAGTTGTTGAAGGTTAATTTATTGTAAACCTTGTATCTCTTTCTAAGAAACTCTATGATAGTGAATTGGAGATCTCTCTCTTTTTATTGCGCTAATATTTGCAATTTATAGATTTTTTTTTTTTATAGTGGATGTTATTTTTTTATGAAGTTTTTTATTTTGATTTTGATTAAAAGGATTAATATATATATGTTTGTGACTTTCGAATTATAGCAAACTCAACAAATCAAGTTTATCTATTTCAAAGACACCAACAATATATCAAATATAATAGAAAAAATTAGTTGGCTTTCAAATTGGTTGGCTTTTCTATTATCCCAAATATACCCTTAAATAATTTTTTCTACAATAATATTTATTGTTGGTGTCATTAAAAAAGATAAGAATTTATACTTTTGATAACAACAATAAACATTATTATAGAAAAAATTATTTAAGGGTATATTTGGGATAATAAAAAAGCCAACCAATTTGAAAGCACCCTAATTTTTTGAATTTAATTTCGTTTTTCTGATTTTTTTAATATTTGAAAAAAAATTATTATTTTTTGATATTTAATTTTTTTGGAAAATAATCTGAATATTTTTCTGATTTTTTGGAATTTTTTTATTTTTGAAAATTAATTTTCAGATATTTTTAAAAATAAAATCTAATGTGGACAATTAAAAATAAATAAAAATTTAAAAAAAAAACCAAGTCAACGCCACATATGCGCATTTGATGAGTTGGATGGAGGAGGGGTGTTTTTTGGGAGAAAAAAAAGCTTTACAAGGATGCAAATCAAACCAAAATTTTTATAGAAACGAAAACCGAAAATGACCTATATTACAGGGGTGAAAACCACTATTAACCCAAAAAATAATTAGAAGATTTAGACCCTTAAAATATAAAGAGGGGCTAGTTTTGGAATTTGAAAAAAATGAAGATAAACATAGTGCTAATAGTAAACCGGGTCATCTATATCTATATCTATATTAAATAGAATTGAGAATATTTTACGATGACCTAAATTAAATGCTTCTATTCACTTGGCCATCCACATGAACATTTTGCCACTTGGCAATTGTAAATTGTTTTTCTCATTTTTTGTCACCATAACTATAAAAGGAAAACATTCAAAGGAGACAAATAGAATTAATTGCATGAGACTATTTTTTTTGAATTTATTTGAAGGAAAAAAAGTAGTATCTTTTTTTTTTTGAGGGGAAAAAATATGTGCGTTTTTATTCACCAAGAATAATACCAGTAATGCTCTAATCAAATTTTTTATACAAATCAATTTTATTTTTTTAATCACCATCTAACTAACTATATTTTGAAATGTTTAATTTATTTAAAGTATATGAGATGATTTATTAAATAATTAATAAATAGTTTTTTATTTGAACCAAATATATACAATTTTAATATTATTTAACACCTAAATACCTAAATATGAAGCTTGTCCTAAGGAACAAAATTTTATTCTAAATAATTCACAACGGGAAATATTTAAGTTTGTAAACAAAAAAATAAATATTTTAAATAAAAGTTGCAGTCAACGAAAAATTAAATGTTAGAGTTGAGAAATACTGGATTTTAATTCCCAATTAATATTCCATAAAAACAATTAATTTGATCAGATTTTTATAATGTCGAATTCTACTAATCCCAAACTCAAATTTGATGTATATAGATGGAATTTGATAGTGCATACATCACATATTATTAATAGCTTTAAATTTCTCTAATTGGTTTTCAATTTTTCAGCCTATAAATAGAGGCAACTGAAATGTGAAAAAGTGCACATTTTTCTTCAACTCCGTAGGATAAACTATCTTTTGTATTTTGAGTACTATAACTAGCTATCATGGTGTTTTTATATTATTTATCATTTATTTTGTTAATTGTTTTATATCTTTATGTTTTTTTATCTTTCATGAATTTATTAAAAAAAACAAAAATCATATTTTTTTATATTTTGCAACCGAGACATCAATGGATTTGTCATAGCTATCTTTCAAACATAAAACACGCTTTCTGATTCTAATTATTTTGTTAAATACCTTATTTATTTATGTTTTTTAATTATTCAATTTAAAACAAATAGCTAATTAAAGAAAAATTTAGTACCTTAATTTCTTATACGATTTATACTTTTGCATCACATATTCTTCTTTTGTAAATGTTTCTCCATTACTTCCAATTCAAATATTGTCATGATTCTCAACATCACGGATTTTAGTTATGTTTTCTTTTTTTGAAAAATGCTTCGGATAACTTCTTGATAGCGATGATTATTCTCAGACATCACATTCACTTTAGTAATCCTTATAAAAATATTCCTCCTTCAAAGCATACTACTTCTTTTCTATATCTGACAAAGATTAGCTATATTAGGACTCATGACTATACATTTAATCTTAATTAGTATTCTATTCTATATTAGAAACATTTTATATAAAACACCTATCAACACAAAGGATTAAACATACAAACAACATATAATAATTAATATCAACCTTAAAAAATTATTGAACCTTCCAACTCCAGACCTTAAAAAAAATAGGTAACCAAAAAAGAAGCATAAAGATTAGCTACAAAGTTCGTTTTTTTTATTGTTTTCACTCTGACACAATTTTAAAGCAGAATACATTTCTTATTTTTTGAACTCAAGTATAAGATCTTAATAAATAGAATGATTTGAGTAAAAAAAATAGAATGATTCTCAATTGATTAGTGAATTCTACCAAATGCCGAATTGGTTAGAAGAGCCTACGTTTGATTGTCAAGATTTTTATATTAATTTTCTTGTTTTATGGGGTTGTGAAGATTAATTCAATATCATCATTTTAAACTACTGAATATTCTATTGAACATGATTGAATGTATAAATTAATGCATAGAAATTTGTGTTGGTAATCAATAATTGATAATCATTTTGATTGGTACCTTAAATGCCATTTAATTGTCGTATTATTGTTAATCATTGCTAATCAGTTTTGAATTTTCTTTGAGTGTAAAGAGGGGTCTTTGCATCCTATAAATATATAAGACACAAAGGTGAGAAGGCACATTATTTAGATAAACTCATCTTAATTAAAAAATTGTGATTTCTCATACTTATTTTTCCTAAACGATTTTTCTTTTGTGCTTTTTTCAGTTATATTTTTGTTTATTATGATCATGATTTGCAACCATGAATGCCAACTCAAATGTTGTAGTGTTAGGGAAAAAATGGGGTTAAACCATAGCAGTTGTTTTTATATTTTTTCCTAAACAATTTGTTTTCTCCTAAACTATCATTTCTTTATTATTTTTATTATTATTATGTTCATGATTTGCAACCATGTTTTTGTTAAATATTTTTTACTAAATATTTGTTTTGTCAGTCTTTTGACATGATAGCTAACCTAAATATTATTAAGACTCTACTTGGAATTTTTTTTCTTATGGTGAGGATTGATAGAATGCGTCTTGTGACTTAATTGTCAAAATCTCAAGAGTCACATTCATTAATTTGAAATAGTCATAATAGATGTTGAGGTTATCACTATTTTTTTTTGTTTTTAGTGTTATTAAACTAAATTAAAAGTGTTTCTTGGTACATCTAATTTTGGATTTTGGTTTTTTTTTTGTCCAGGAAAATCGGATTCATGCAATACCCAAAAAGAGGCTCATATACATGTTTGTAAAATAATTGAGAGAATGTGTTGTCTGTATTATCCATTTGTTCCATGTAGTCAAGAACACGTGAGAATATCATACTATTAAATTTCAAGATAGATAAAGTGCATGACACTAAATTTACAAGGGTTAGCAATAATGATTTACCATGAAATTTGTATCATTTCAATCCACGGGTTGGTATCTTTCAAGATGATTTTGACATAAATTTGTTGGTTGGAAAATTTGTTTATAAACAATTTCATCGTAATAATATAAACTATCACACTGTGATGCTATTGTTTATTCTACTTATATATTATTGGTTTACTAACTACTATTGAAAAAAAAGATATAGAATATCTTAGAAATAACTTCAAAGCCAAAATTGTGCTCATATAGTAAACACTTTTTGTTATTGAAACAACCATCAACATAGTCAATGCATTTTTTAACATGGATTTTTTTCAATTTAAATTGATTTTAGTGGTTACAAGCAGGTGCTTTTTTTTTTTTTATATATTTTTTGCATGGATATCACATTGTTTTTTGGATCAAGCTTCTTCTATTTTTAATTGTCAACAAGCATGTAAGATATATTTTTTAAAATATAATCATGTTTTAACAGGGTCCACTTCAATTTATATTAATAAAACTAGAGATTTTCTATTGTACTCAAATATAAAAATGAATATCATAAAAATAATAAAATAGGGTCTACTTTAATGAAGGTCAGCACACTTGGTATAGAGAGTTAACTTACCAGCGAGATCGTGTGTTTAACTTCTGTTATTAGTATGGACCTCTACTAACGTTTACTGAGCCTTGAGGCCTACTCTAACCCTGGTAACTCCGAAGTCTAAAACTCAAAATGATAAAATAATTTAAATGAAGAGAAACAATGGAATAAAAAAATTCATTTCAAATATGTATATTTGCTTTATATATAAGATATGCATACATTTTGACATGGATTTTACTCTTTTTTTTAACAAATATTATCAATATAAATTAAAATGTAAATTAAAATATATAAAAAAAGGTCAGCACTAATTTTCCCATACATGGCACGGGTTTCAAACTAATTGATTTTAACATAAACATAGAGAGGTGAGTCCAAAAATGGGTCACCCGAATGTGATCCATATTCAATTAAGCTAAATTGGTCTAGGCTAAAAAAATATGATTGATTTTGATGGTTGTTCAATAGATTTCTCAAAGTTACTCAAATTTTGAAGAAAAAATAATCATGAGAAGTTACTATTCAATCGGAGTTTACATCCAAAAAATAATTGAAAGTTACTATTCGATGGATTGAACAGTTTGAGAGGCGTACCATCATTGATTTTTGTTGTTTTTTTTATAGCTACACCCGTGTTAAAATAAAGGTCCGATGGCTAGACACATTTTAATGATTTCTACTCTTCTCCCTGCACATTTCGCTCTCACCCAGCAACTTTGTCTAAAATACCCCTGCACTAGTTAAGTCACGCAACATGACTTAACTAGCGCACCTTATAAGCTCTACGTGACTTAAGTCACGCAACACTGGCATGTGCGCGAGTTAACTCACGCAGGTTGACAAGTGGTCAGAACTGAATAGAGCACCTTTTTTGGACGGTGTTTAATGCATTTTAATTGGTTTTGCACGTTTTTGTTAAGTTTTTTCCACGTTTTTTGACTATATTTATGGTAGATATAACCTATGTTACAATCTCCCCCTATAAATACACCTCTAAACTTCTCCATTTCCTCACACCATCTCACATTCTCACCCTCCTCACTCCCTCCATCTATGAATCTCCATTTTAGCGTGAATTAGAATAAAAATTGTGTATTGAATAAATTCGAATAAAGTTACGTATTAAATTTTTTTTGAAAAAAGGCCTAATTAAATTCAGCGTGAATTCGAATAAAGTTGCTTATTGAATAAATTCGAATAAAAGTTACATTACTTTACATAAACAACATGTATATCAACTATAAATATGTCCTATCATTACATTACATTACATTCGGGTTGCACCTTCAAACTACAACAATTATCTTACCTCTGAAATGGTAAATTCAAACTGGCTAAACATCAGGACTTAAGCATTCACCCAGAAGTACTTTTGTTTCATTTAAAAGATTAAATTCTTGTTAGGCTCGGCTTAAATGAGGGTATTGAAGTGTCAAAAGAACGAGGTGCATTCCTTAACACTTCAATACCTTCATCTAAACCAGCCTAACATGAATTTAATCTTTTGAATGGAACAATAGAACTTCCGGGTGAATGCTTGAGACATGACGTTTAGCCAGTTTGAATTTCCATTTCAGGGTAAGACAATTGTTGTAGTTGGAAGGTGCATTCCTTGACACGCATATCGATCCACTGGACGTTTATACCGAATGTTTGTACCTTCCAACTACAACAATTTTCTTACCCCATTAAAAGGAAGACAATTGTTGTAGTTGGAAGGTGCATTCATTCCGTACCTAATGACGATCTTCTGGCAGAATCAGACTATTGATAATATCTTCAGTTGATCTCAACAACGTTACCCGCGTATCGATCCACTGGAACATGCTGTGCTCCCAAAACATGTTTGTCACGTTTTCGTCGTTCGTTAATTCCACCCAACTGAATGATACTCTCCCCTCGTCGAGCGTTGGACGTTTATACCGAACGTGTTCCACCCTCCTTGTGTCTCCGGGGTTGACTCCCTGGTTGAATTCATTCAGTTCATCCTTGAGACCTCTTAACGTTACACCAAGGCACCAAACCTTCAACCTTTGAGGTTCTCCGCTGATGAATTGTGCATGGACGTCGATCCACCCAGACATTGCTTCAAATCTACACAATAAGAAATTAAAAACAATCAATGAAAAACTCATTCAAACATTTCATCAAACATTTGGAGTGCAAATTATACATAAACTCTAAAACTCATAACTAGAACATTAACATGCAAACATCCAAACACATTTAAGCAAGATAAGTCATTAACATGTAACATTGTATCATTTCTTGCAAAAAAAATCAAAATTTAAACAAACCCTAATTCTAAAAAATTTCTCTAAAACTCAAAACTACAACATAAACATGCAAACATCTAAACATTTAAGCAACACAAGTCATTTACATGTAAACATTGTATGATTTCTTGCCAAAAAAACCAAAATTGAAACAAACCCTAAATCTAAAAAAATTCTAATTGAAGAGAAAAAAACTAACATATAAACATAAAAGGTTAATGGTGTTTGATTATGAAAACTTACTTGTTATTGAAGTGTTGTTTGATTTGAAATTGAAGGAATATTGGATTTGGGTGATTTGAGAGAGATTTTTGAGATTTTAGATGAGAAATGAGGAAATGAGGTGTTCTGCCTTGTTTAAAACAACACGTAGCGTGAGTTAAATAACACAGCGTTAATTAACTCACGCAACGTTAGTTAAGTAGCGCAAAGATTAACACTTGCACTAGTTAACTAGCGCAGAGACATTTTGGGAATGGCTGCAGGGCACGAGTATTTTGTGCTGGGAGAAGAGCAAAAATCCATTTTAATAGCTCTATTCAAAACAAGTGTGATTTTTCTTTCTTTCTTTCTAAACAGAGAATGCCTAGATTGCTAAGTTACACATTCTAAATTTTAGGTGGGTGTAAACTATATATATATATAGACACACACACACACATTTTTATTTCGGACTGAATACACACACATATGTAACTAAAATAATATCCTTATAATAAAGAATCCCTTAAAAAAATCTACAACAATCAAACATCATCCCAGTCCCATTAAGTGGGGTCGGCTACATGAATCAAATTACGTCATAGTGTTTTATCATAAATCATATTTTGATCCAACTCATTGTCCTCGAAACCCTTTCCAATGGTTTCTCTTATCGTTTTCATAGATCTTCCTCTACCTCTTTTGACCCGACTCTCCTCCATCTGATCTACTCTTCTTACGACGACATCTACAAGTCTTCTCTACATGCCTAAGCCATCTAAGCCTATTCTTAATCCTATCTCGTCTAGACTTACCGCTCATCCAACGCAACATCCTCATCTCCGCTACACTTACTTGATTCTCGTGTTCGCTCTTAACTGCCCAACACTTTGTACCATACAACATCGTCGGTCTGACCGTTGTCCGATAGAACTTTCCTTTCAACTTAAGTGGTACTTTCTTATCACACAAAACATATGAGGCTCTTCTCCACTTCAACCACCTAGCTTGAATACGATGATTTACATCTGCTTTTATTTCTCCATAATTTTGTACTATGGACCCAAGATATTTAAACTGTGTAATATGGGTATGTTATGATCTCCAACTTTCACCTCCAAGGTAAACCTACTTCTCCTTTTGCTGAAGTTACATTCCATATAATTCGTCTTACTTCTGCTCAGACGGAAACCTTACATTTCTAAGGCTGGTCTCCATATCTCTAGTCTCCCGTTCAATTCCTCCTCGACTCACCAAGCAAGACTACATCATCTGCAAAAAGCATACATCTCGGTGCTAACTCTTAGATGTGTTATGTAAGTACATCCAAAACTAAAGTAAAAAGATAAGGACTTAGGGTTGACCCTTGGTGCAATCCTATTGTTATAGGAAAATCTTTTGTAGCCCCATCCTGCATCCTCACACTAGTTGAAGCTCCCTTATACATATCCTTGATAGCTCTAATATAGGCAATTCTAACCCCCTTTCTTCTCTAGGGATTTCCAGAAAAACCTCTCTAGGCACTCTATCATACGCCTTCTCCAAATCAATTAAAACTAAGTGCAAGTATTTTTTATCCGTCTGACATCGCTCCATCACACGTCGAAGTAAGTAAATCGCTTCCATAGTCGACCTCCCAGGCATAAAACCAAATTGGTTATCTGTAACTCAAGTCTCTCTTCTTAGTTTTCGTTCAATCACCCTTTCTCATAACTTCATGGTATGACTCATTAGTTTAATTCCCCTATAATTTGCGCAATTATGTATATCCCTCTTTTTCTCATATATTGGAATTAAAGTGCTTCTTCTCCACTCGTCTGGCATTTTATATGTCCTCATAATCTCCTTAAATTTTTTGGTGAGCCACACAATTCCTCTATCTCCAAGAATTTTTCACACTCCGATATGTATATTGTCCGGCCCAACTGCCTTGCCATTACTCATCCTTTTCAACACTTCTCTTACCTAGTTCTCTTGAATCTGACAATAATAGTTATAATTTTGGTCCTCCTCTCTGATGTCTAGCTTGTGAGAGTCCGGTAAGATCTCATATCCTTCAATAAATAAGTTGTGGAAATACTTCTTCCATCTATCCTTTTTATCTCTTTCTTGAACCAAAACTCTACCCTCTTCATCTTTAATACACTTCATTTGGTCCAGGTCTCTCGTCTTTCTTTCTTGTCTCTTAGCAATCTTATATATAGATTTATCTCCCTCCTTGGTACCTAAAGATTGGTATAATCCTTCAAAAGCTTGAATTCTCGCTTTGCTCACAGCCTTCTTAGCCTCTTTCCAAGCTATCTTATATTTATCCCAAGTTTCAGCATTCTTACACCTAGATCAATCTTTAAAACAATATCTTTTGATCCGAAATCTTCTCTGCTCACTGTCATTCCACCACCAAGATTCTTTACCCCTAGGTCCAAAACCTCTTGACTCTCCCAACGTCGCTTTTGCTACTTTTTTAACCTCATGTGCCATCTTGTCCCACATATCATTAGCGCTTCTTTGTGGTTGCTTGAAACCTCCCTCTAAGATCTTGTGTTGGAAAATCCGTTGTTTTTCACTCTTTAAATGTCACCACTTGATTCGCGAAGCCCCACTATGGCTTCTTCTCTTTGCACTCCTCTTAACCTTTACGTCCATCACCAATACTCTATGTTGGGTAGTTAAGCTCTCTCCATTTATGACTTTACAGTCCAAACAAATCTTCCTGATTTCCTAATATATTAAATTTTCTTAGCATCGACTATAATGTAAGGATTTAGCTAATCAGGCAATTAAATTGGAGGCCATATTTAAATATAAAAAATTGACCCCTAATTAAAAAAGTGCAATTTTAATTTTAAAAATTTATCATCTATTTAAATAGTAAATAACACCCGACAAAACGTAAAATATTTAAACAATCATCCTCTATTTAAAAAGAGTCATCGTTTTTTTTGTTTAGCTTTTACCTACAAACAAGACCGTAGATAGATTTCAAACAAAACATATAGCCTGAATATCAATGAACCTTTATCTAATAACAATTAACATTTAGTGACTGTTTTTATCTATTAACAGTCAATTTTCTTGTTCTATAGGCCTTGTTGCACCCCTAAAGACCGGCATTTACGATTAGTGTTTCTCCTAGTTTTGAAGGACTTGTCATTAAACTTCTAAATATCAAGAGTATTTTGAAGGTTTATATTTAACATACTTGATAGTTCATTTATTAAATTGAACTTGTATAAAAATATATAACAAAAGTAGTTTAAACTACTGTAGTTCCTAAAAGTTATACTTGGCTAGAACGATAATGGATTAATGCGAGTCAACCACAACTCAATATGGTACCAAATAACTATCCTAAATTATTATTATCAGTTATGATATACAAATCCACAATGGTACAATGGTAATGGCAGCCCTATTCAAGATCACACTCATACACACAAAAACCTCGAGATCCTAGAAATGGTCTCCTTCAACTAATTTTAGACATTAAAATGTCTGTCAACCTTGTCCAATTTAACTCAAAATATTAATTAACATTATTATAGAAATGCTGTTCTCTTGCAAAACATCACAACAAATTTGCAATTTTAGAAAAGAAAAATAGTGGTAGACAGTGTTTCAACCCATTCCTTAAATTAACCGAGAAGTCTACGACAATTATCTGCCTATCATCTAAAAAACATGCCAGATATAGAATTTACTTTGGTTGGTTGAAACTTTTATTGATAACCTATAAAAACCATAACATCATCCCATAACAGTTCTGGAATCTCCAATAAGCCTCCCCTACTAAAACACCCAAGGGGAGGAAACTAGTCTTCAAATAATTTGAGCAGAAAATAAAAAAAAATGTCGGGAAAGGTAATTATCTCCGCTGTTTCTCTTATTCTCGTTGTAGGTGTTGCCATCGGTGTTGTTGTCGCTGTTCGCAAAAATGGTGAAGACCCCGAGGTTCAAACTCAACAAAGAAATCTTAGAATTATGTGCCAAAATGTACAAGACCAAAAACTCTGCCATGAAACTCTTAGCTCTGTGCGTGGCGCCGATGCCGCTGACCCTAAGGCTTACATAGCAGCCACCGTGAAGGCAGCCACTGACAATGTCATTAAGGCCTTTAACATGAGTGAAAGGCTCACCACTGAGTATGGAAAGGAAAATGGTGCCAAGATGGCTCTTAATGACTGCAAGGACTTGATGCAATTCGCTTTGGACAGTCTTGACCTCTCCACCAAGTGTGTTCATGACAGCAACATTCAAGCTGTTCATGACCAAACCGCTGATATGAGGAATTGGTTGAGTGCGGTTATCTCTTACAGACAAGCTTGTATGGAAGGATTTGACGATGCAAATGATGGTGAGAAGAAGATCAAGGAGCAATTCCATGTTCAGAGTTTGGACAGCGTACAAAAAGTTACCGCCGTTGCCCTTGACATTGTGACTGGTTTGTCCGACATCCTCCAGCAATTCAACTTGAAGTTTGATGTCAAACCTGCTTCCCGTCGTCTTCTTAATTCTGAGGTGACTGTTGATGATCAAGGATACCCTTCATGGATCTCTGCTTCTGATCGCAAGCTTTTGGCTAAAATGCAACGAAAAAATTGGAGAGCAAATATTAGGCCTAATGCTGTTGTTGCCAAGGATGGTAGCGGCCAATTTAAAACCATCCAGGCTGCTCTTGCCGCTTACCCTAAGGGAAACAAAGGCAGATATGTTATCTACGTTAAGGCTGGTGTCTATGACGAATACATCACTGTCCCCAAGAACGCTGTTAACATTCTTATGTATGGTGATGGCCCCGGAAAGACCATTGTCACCGGAAGAAAGAACGGTGCTGCTGGTGTCAAGACCATGCAAACCGCCACCTTCGGTACGCAATTCAATTACCATCGATCACAACTTTTTTATTTTATTTAATAAATTGTGTACCTTATGAATGAAGAAAGGGTAATGATGAGAAATAGTAACATCACTCTCAAAATTCATTTTTGAAGAAAACATAACTCACATTGAAAAGATTTATATATATATATATATATATATATATATATATATATAACACTGACACATATGGCCGGTGTGATCGAAGTTACTAATTAATTGATCATCCATGCATGCAGCCAACACCGCATTGGGGTTCATTGGAAAGGCAATGACATTTGAGAACACAGCCGGTCCTGCTGGTCACCAAGCTGTGGCATTTAGAAACCAAGGAGATATGTCTGCTTTGGTGGGTTGCCATATCCTGGGTTACCAAGACACTTTGTACGTTCAAACCAACAGGCAATTCTACCGCAATTGTGTTATCTCTGGTACCGTTGATTTCATCTTTGGAACATCTGCCACCTTGATCCAAGACTCTACAATCATCGTAAGAAAGCCTTCCCCAAATCAATTCAACACAATTACAGCAGACGGGTCATACGTGAATAAATTGAATACTGGTATTGTGATCCAAGGCTGCAATATCGTCCCAGAAGCAGCATTGTTCCCTCAAAGATTCACAATTAAATCTTACTTGGGCCGACCATGGAAGGTTTTAGCAAAGACGGTCGTCATGGAATCCACCATTGGTGATTTTATTCATCCAGATGGATGGACCCCTTGGCAAGGAGAACATTTTGAAAACACATGTTACTATGCAGAGTACGCCAACACTGGACCTGGTGCCAATATTGCCAGGAGGATCAAGTGGAAGGGTTATCACGGTGCCATTAGCAGGGCCGAGGCTACCAAATTCACCGCTGGTTTATGGCTCCAAGCTGGACCCAAGTCCGCAGCCGAATGGTTGACTGGTCTTAATGTTCCTAACTACCTTGGCTTCAAAGCTTGAAAATTAAACATGTAACTCTGAGAGTGTGAATGTGATGCATGGCACATAGACAAATTGTTATTCTTTGTAATTACCTTCCTATATTTTTCCAGGAGATCCACCAGAAATACAAATGAAAATTTGCTCGAATTATAGTTTAAGCTTCAATTTTCATTTTTCTTTTGATCATTCAAATATAAACATTTCATTTTGGTAAGAGTACAAGCGTTATTGCAAACTTCATACACAAAAATGTTTTCTTTTTTCTTTTGCTTAATCCATATTAGTTATAAAGGCAGTTAAATCAAATGAATGATTGATCGTATAAGAAAAAAGATGAGCAAAAGGAAAGCAAGGTGATGTTTCTCTTAAACTCGATATAAGTAAGGCCTATGAACGAATGGATTGAGGTTATCTTAGACAAATTATGATTAAGATGGGTTTTACATTACAATGGGTTTATTGGATCATGATTTGTGTTGAAATGGTGGTCCTATTATTTCAAGTTGAGGTCTCCGAAAAGGCGACCCTTTTTCTCCCTACCTAGAAATCTGAGGCACTATTATTTGTTCTAGGGCCCCAACTATTTCTCACTTAGTATTTGAGGATGATTGTTTTCTATTCTTTCTAGCCTGAGAGTGTGAGGTTGCAGCAATGAAGAAGATATTTATGCCATATATTGTTTAATTTTTTTAAAATTAAATTCTAATACATGTTTATCAGAATTATTCATTTCTATTTAATGTATTGTTCATCATTTTTTCAGAGTTTTATTCAATTTTGTGTTTTTGTTTATTATGCATATGTACAACATAACACAATAACATTTTTTATTATATCACAAATATCTCAATAAGCCACACATATAAATTGTCATGATTTTTGTGTGTGAACGAAAAGTGAAACTTGATAGTTCTATAGGGAAGAAATTTCTTTTTACCCTTAACTATATTTTCCTTAATTTTTATACTTAGTACATATTATAATAATTGTTTTATGTAAAAACTTTAATTTTAATCTTAAATTCACTAAGAATGTAGAGGTTATTTTAGAATTAATGACTCGTTAACTAAGGAACCAGGGAAAAAGTATTTTAAAGAATTAGATAGTAATTCGATAAAGGGGTTCAATAGTCATAGTTAACCTAGCAACTCAAGTTTGAAATCTAGTGAAACTCATCCCTGACAATTTTATTATCATCTAGTTCAAACCAATTTTTATTTAATTAATTTTCATTATTGCTATCAAACACACAAGATCTTTTAATCAATTAATTGGGATCAAGTGGTTAACGAGCTCCACCAAAAACGAATTGTTTAGAAGAATCTGAGTTTGATTCCTGATTTGAACAATTTTTTGTCAGGCTTTACTTAACTCAAAGTTAAACTCTGAAATAACAGGGATCCTTTCCCATGAGAATTGGGGGATTGCCCCCAAAAAAAGAGACATTTTTGTTCAATTAAGTCATAAATTTATAATCATACAATATAACTCTGGATTACCATTTAAGTTTACTACTTGAACGATTTCGTACACTTGCGAAAATCACCATAAAGGTTTTGGGTTTATTTATATAATCGTGATCTCAAAACAAGAAGTGCCAAAGAGATTTAAAGTTCCACTATGCATGGATATCTATATATTACTATATATAAATATAATAGGGATTTAAGGCTGACTTTTTCACTTCCCTAATTTAAATTATATTTTTTATATTGTTGGGGTCATTGAAAAAAATATGGTTTGTTGGGTTTGCTATAATTTGAAAATCACAAACACACACACACACACATACTTTTAATCAAAATCAAAATTTCATAAAAAAAATTGTTCATGATTGACAAAATGTTGTGTGCGACTCTAAATCTTGTTGGGATTTTTTTTCTCTCTTGTTTCTTAAGAAAGTTGAATAAGTTACTTGATTTTCAAGAAATCATAAATATAAGGCGGTTATCTTTCTTGGTAAGATATATGGTAGGCAAGACATTTTCTTGAAGTGCAAGACAAGTAAAGTGGTTGCTTCACTTGTTTACCTACTTGTTTGAGAAGTCTTGTAGTTCACAAGGTTATTTGTTGAAGTGCAAGACATGTTGAGTGATGCCTATACATACAAGGTGTTGGTTTTCAATTCTAACAAGAGATGAAAGAGGCAAACTAGGGTTTATCAAAAGAGAGAATCAATAGGAATTCAAAGGCTAAAGGTTGATTCCTTTTGGGATATAAAATAAGGTTGGGAAACACTCGGGGATAAATCATTGAGTCTCTTGGTCTCGAAAGAGATTCGGAAAAAGGGTGGAAATTATGGTTTGTTCTTAAAGAATTTGTAGAAGGCTAATTTCTTGTGACCTTTGTATCTCTTTGTAAGAAACTCTTTGATGGTGAATTGTAGAACTCTCTCTCTCCTCCATACGCAAGTGTACGATTTTACCGAAGTAGTAAAAATAGAGTATCGTTCCAACATGGAGTTGTTCAATTTGATTGACTTTTAAGAGATGATTAGAAGAAAGTTTGATTGTAGAGATTGGGTTTTTAAAGGTTAAAAACAATAATAATAAAAAGCGTCTTGAGATTATTGGTTCATCGTAGTGACGAATCCTTCACAAACAAACCCTAAACCATGACTTTATATTCGACCTACTTTCTAAAGACAAGTTTCTCTTTAGCGTATCAAAGCCTCTTTCGAGGTGCAGTGAG
>Ga0315914_1005613_pt1 | contig 18200 bp, 6 predicted proteins | sample MpolenodulesMG_FD_203920 | JGI IMG/M metagenome (GOLD analysis project Ga0315914, IMG submission 203920) | Medicago polymorpha root nodule microbial communities from Los Angeles, California, United States - elongated nodules | ecosystem: Host-associated > Plants > Roots > Nodule | place: USA...
AGACATGGATGTTAATATTTGATAATCACTTTTAATCTAGAACTTAATGCTTTTGGGTAATTTAATCGGTTGGGAAATCGTCGATTAAACTATCCAATCGACTTTGTGATCGTTTAAATGTTTGGGAAATCGATGTTTAAACGATCCCTTAGAAATAACGATGTCATTTGGACACAAATGATATTGTCAAGTGATTGTGATAATATCGTTTAATAAGTTAGAATCCGTTATTTGATCGAGAGATTGTAGCTGTTACGCTTGGTTGATGTCTCTGACCCCAAGCGAAATAGCCCTATCTCTTCTTGTTTTACTTTTATGTCGAATAGAACAATAGATTTACACAAACAAACAATTTATACCCAAACACTTAACGTGATAAACATTGTGAAAATGCTTATGAAATGCGCAACTCCCTGCGGAAACGATCCTATTATACTTACGTGTGAATAGTTTTATGACATGTAAAAATCTTACATCAGCCCCTCTGATCAAGTTAAAACTGATGAGAATATGATGATTCAGATTCCTTTCACACTTTCTTTTGAGATGAGCATCAAGAGAAAGTAATAACAAATCCATTTCCTTTGGGAAGTAGCTCCATAGTGGTGACAGACTCTAACTCGTCAAACTTCAATATAAATGCTATTCATGATATGCAAGTTTTAAGGCTTGTTCCTAGTGTGACACAACAAGCTATGGATTATATCTGAGTGATTCGTGAGCTAATATGGCTCAAAAAGAAGAGTGTTGATTCGACTGTAAACACAAGTCATCCATTTCATTTAGTGGTCCCAAAAGAGAAGAAGACTAAGAAGCAACAACTTGAGACGAGCAAAGGGTTCAAGGTAAGTGTTTCTAGTTGTTAGCCTCACCGGTTCTTCGGTGGGAGTTGTCCCTCTTGCTTGTAGGCTTTTTACTAGTTTTGATTTTTTCGTTTTCGTTTCGCTTGAGTTTTGGTTTAGTCTCTTAATCTCTTTGTACTTTTTTTCTCATTTAATATGTGATTAGGCTTATGAAAAAAAAAGTGGAAAAGGGAAAATATTATGAAAGTGTATTGTCAGGTAGATTAAGTTATTAAGCAAACCCCCTCTCAAAAAAAGAAGAAAAGTTAGTAAGCAACCAAAACATGATGTGTCTAAGGAAATTATTTTGATTAACAATCAAGAATAACATTCATTTAAATTATCAATCAAGAATACTATTGTATCTATGTTCTTCATTAAAATTTGGCTTAAATATTGCACTCGTCCCTGCAAATATGCCTCGTTTAAGTTTTGGTCCCTGTAAAAAAAAAATTTTGTTTTTGGTCCCTGCAAAATTTTGTTTTTTAAAATAGTCCCTGGCCCCATTTTTGTGATGATTTGTATACGTGGCACATGATGACTGGACCCATTTTGTAGTTTTTGGTCCCTGCAAAATATTTTGTTTTTTAAACAGGTCCCTGCAAAAAATTTTGTTTCTGAAAATAGTCCCTGGAGGGACTATTTTTAAAAACAAAAAATTTTGCAAGGACCAAAAACAAATTTTTTTTTTTACAAGGACCAAAACTTAAACGAGGCATATTTGCAGGGACGAGTATCATATTTTAGCCTTAAAATTTTAATAAATGTAACATAGGGATGAAATACACCCTTTAACATGCATTTTTCAACCTACTAAAACTATTTAAAATTCAAATAAACTCCATATAAATATAAATTATATGGATTTCATATAGATTTAGAGGAACTTGTATACATTATGAAGAGTGTTTTGAATGAGAATGTGTTTTTATATGAATATGTTTTTATTTTAACTCATTGACATGTGTTAGATCTAAGTGCTAAGCGATCTAAAGTCCTGTGTACCAAAACTATCGAAGTAATCAAATAAGTTCGTATCCACGAGGACTGTGTTAATCTCAATTTAACAATAGAGTAAATATTTAGGATGTATAAATTATTTTGTTTGCCTGAGGCAGTAGATTTAATTGCATAAAATAAACAGAAAATAAAGATAGTTTTGGAAAAGATGAGGAGAGATATGAAATCAGGTCTTTCGAATCATCGATGTTCCCTTAATTGGTATAATGCAGCCATTCTTATCTCTAGTTCCACGATAGAGAACAAAATAGTCATAATTAATCTCTTGAGGACCCTCTTCTCAAACTACAACCCCTAAGTTTCACAACAAGATGGATCATTAAGGTTACAACAATCATCTCAGACCTGATCTCTAAGGAATTAGATAAAAGAATTCAACAACATAGATAACAGAAATTACAACCAGAAGTGTTCATGAAATCTTTCTTCTTCAGGTTGCACCTTCCTTTTCACCGTCGGTCTCCTTCCTATGTGCCGTAGCCGCTTTTTAATTCTTCCTCTGTGTTCCAAAACCGCAAAACGTGAATACCCTTTTGTTTCACTGTTTCCACTTTTTATATGTGCCTCATGTGGACTTTTTTCTTAGAAACATTGCATGCATCTCCTTTTAGGTTACGAGACATAGGCCCATTAGTGCCTATCTCATCATTTTTATATTCATACCACCTATCAATTAAAACTCCTTGTTTATGTGGCTCTTTTGTGTCAATCACACTTTATCTTGCTTTAATTTCTTTCCTTGTGCCACATGTTCCTAAAATCGTGTCAGAAATAGTCATCGTGACACGTTTTAACCAATGTCGAATGAACCTCATCATGTACTCTAAATCGTGACACATTTTCAACAATCGTGACACAATTTTGCTTTCTTCAAAATCTTCTATTTTTCTTCCTTTCTTTGTTGTTTAAGCTTGCTTGTGAATTCAAAATATCTTAAAAATGACACTAAAAACAGTGAATGATTGACTGCCATCTGGTTCAACTCTTAAATCTTGACTATGGAGAAAATTCAACTGAAACGGTTAAAATAGCTGGAGTTAGTTAATATTAGTTGATTAATTAGAGTTAATTATTCTATTAGTTAATGTAGTCAAGTTCTATATACAACTAAAGCTTACACAATTCATAATTTTTTCAATCTTAAAAAAAATAAAAAATCCTTTATTTCTCAATCAAACCTTTATGACTATTTACACTTTATTTCTCCAAAACCTCAAAATCTTAATAGAAACTTGTAACGAGAGAACACACCTACACGCTACGTGCGTTGCATAAATTTTTCGACGAACATTAATCACCATTAGATAAAAGTAAAACCCTTAAAAAAAAAATAAAGAATACATACACCATATTAAAAAAAAAAGGCAAAATTACATTAGTCCCTTAACTTAATTTTAGGTAACACTTTCGTTCTTATTTTTTTTTTTTTTTTCATCACGATTTTACAAAATAATAATAAAATAAGAAACAGAGGATGGTTTAGAGTATTTTGGAGAAGGATCCGTGAGAAAAGTTACAAACTGATGAAAAAACAATGAATTCATCAATTTTACTTCAATTTCTGTTCTTCTTCGCCATTTCTTCATTTCTCGCTTTAGGTCAACAAACGTAAGTTCTAACCTCTCCCTCTCTCTTTAGCATGATTCATGATCTATTCAATTGCTTTGATTTGTAATCTTTTTCTTCTAATTTGAATTGGGTTCAGCGAAGATTCTGAAAATGGACATGGATTTGGGCGCAGAGTTCTTATGAGTTTCAAAGAAAAACCTTCAGGAAGTAACCTTACTTTTGATTGTGCTCCTTCTGGTCCTTGTGTTCCCTGCATCTACTCTGAAAAGGTTTCTTTTTTCTTTTCTTTTGCTTATGTTATTTTAGAATTATAGTTGAAATTATTCATAAATAGAGGTTTGAATGTCCCTTGAGCATAGCACAATTGGCAGCGACCAGGTTGAATTTCCCGATTTATTCACCTTTAAGGTTGAATTTCTAGTCAAATGTAGCTGATTGTAGTCTTGTTGTGGTTTCTGCAATATCAGAAACTGTTATGTTGTGGTCTATGTAGCAACGGCAATTCTGATGAAAGGCTTGTTTGGTGTCTGTCGCATGTCAGTGTTCTGCACGAAATTGACACATGTGATTAAATTGAATTATGTCATTTTGTCAAATTATTATCTGTGTTAACGTGTTAGTATATGTGCTGCATCGGTTGTGGTTCAGATTGAGCCGTGGATATTTTTGAAATGAGCTAATGGGTGTTAAAGGTTGGCAAGATTATGAAATACGTGAATGCAAAGATCTGACTTCAATTTATGTAGTAATGTGTTATATGTTGTTTGAAGTCTTGCTTTCGAACGTAAATGTTAATGTGACTTCAAAGGGTTGAATGGGGAATGGTGATCGTTTATGAAATAGGATTCAAGTTAAATCTTTAGACTCCCTCATCCAAAAGAAGTTTTGTAAAGCATTTAAAAGATTTGAAGATCTATTAACATCGAACTGGTGAAATCTTGGGATCATGGTTCAATCTTTTAAATTGCTTGAATTGGGACGAAACCGCAATCAAACAGCTTAAATAGATGAACTCAGTGCCATTTCATGGTTCAATAGGTTGAACTGTCTGGTTCAATTTTTAAAACATTGATTTTATGTCTACGTTAAGGATTTCACTTATGATCTCTTTGTTATATGTATGCTTGGGCCCTTCTTACTTTGTTCTATACATGATGTCTTTTGTCTAGTTGTTATTCATAGGCCTCTTTACTTTATTGTTAACTCCAAGCTTTTTTGGGTGGAGTTTATAGGGTGATGAGAAATATCGCTGTAGTGAGACAGGGTACCGAATTCCATTCAAATGTGAAGAGATTAAAGATTCAACGAAGGATGCTAGGAAAACAAAACCTCAGAAAACTCGGTCTACTTTGGAAATTTCTAATAGTAGTGCAAAATCTCATATAGTTGAAAATGTTTATGGAGAGTTCATAACTTCGCAGTCACAGAGAACATTGCTGGATGATTCTTCCGCTTCAGATAATAAGTCACAGGCTTATGTCACTTATAGAAGCTGCATACCTGCAGATACTGAAGAGAAGTTGTCAGTGCTTGGTTTTGAGGTGATTTTCTGCTCCTATCTCAGATTTATTATTATATTCATTGAATAGCTTCTGAACTTGGTCGAACGGAAAAATCATATTATATGTTGAATATTTAGTTGTGTATTATCCTTTCGAACTAATGTGTCCAACTTAGAGGATTAAGCTGTGTTGTCTGCTGCTATTTAGTGTTTGGTTCCTTAAATCTCAAGGAAGAATGTGTAATTGGAAACTATATGTGCCATTCATATATACATATATAAACAAGTAATGACCACAATATTGAGTCAAGCTGATAGAAAAGCTGTCACTTATTAGCAATCTGTCAATAGGGGGATGTCTGTTGGTAAAGTTAGAAGAAGCAAAGGAAAGTTCTATTACTTAGACCATAAGCTGCATTTATCTGCATGAACCATGTTTTTCCATGTTGTCATTAGCCTTAAGCACCAAGGTAATTCGTGCGAAAAGCTTGCAAAATGTCAGTCATGTTCATAAATTAGGACGCAAGTACACAACATTAACATTTGATAAATCTTATTTGGTGTTTGGAAAATTGAAGTATGGTGTCACCATATGGTGTACGAACTCTGATATCAAACATCTATAGACCACGTCTTGAGAGTATAGGGACATGTGAAAATCAAACATCTTAAAATTTGGGTGAGTCTAACTCAGCTCTTCGAAACCGGCTAATAAGGTGACGACTGCACACCACTTATAAACACTTTTTAAGGCCATATATCCTCCAATACAAATCCAAATATGCTATTATACATTGGAGTCTCTAAGGATGTCACATGTACTTTGCATTAATAATCTCCATCCCGTTTTAGTGGCTACCCTTCCTCATTCAGGGTCGTAAGGAGATGGGTGCAATATTTATTGTCCTTCTTCCATGATCTAGCTTTCTGCTTTATGGTATTGTTATGTTAGTTTGTTGGTATTAGGACTACTAGTTCTCACAGGGGCTTTAATCTCCACTGGGAATTTAAGAAAAACAATTGAAATTAAAATACTTCAACCACACATGCTCATATCAATGTATCTGTAGTGCTTGAGGTTTCGCTACCGTCTTTATCTCCTCAGTTCTTTGCTAATCAGTTAAGTCGTAATAGTTAATAATTTTGTTTTAAGCTTTCTTTTTGGCACACTTCTATTGCTACTCTGTCAACTTGTTACAAGAGGTTAAGCACGAGTTAGTTTATTCATGAATGTTAGGTTAAGCATGAACTAGTTTATTCATGAATGTCAATGAAGATACATCATACACACAATGTCCTCAAAATTTGAAAGCGTGTGATTTTTTCTGTTTTCAGCTGCCTTAACCTTTGTGTTGATATTATAGGATATTCATATCTGTAACTTCTACTAAAATGCGTTGCACTGCATTTTACTCGTTTGTCATCAAATGAGGTTTATGCTAACCGTGTATATTATGTGGAAAACGTTGTACAGGGTGTTGTAATTTTCTTGTTGCTCATTAGCGGATCATTCATATACCTGAGAAAAAAGAAAGCAGCTGCCATGTCCGGTTATGTTGCAGCAGGAAGGGGTCAGGCAAACTCTCGGTATTGAAATACAAACCTGCTGTACAATGCGATCTATTCCACACTGATTTTCATTTTTCTTCATTTTTTAACAACAATGTATGGTATTTTATTGTAATAGGAAATTTCGAGATTCAGGTAGTGATTTTATAAATGTTGTATACTAGTGAGTAGTGACATGAAAAGTAATGTTATACCATAATTCAACCCATGGCTGCTAATATGACCAATTCAATTCTTAGGTAAAGTTAGGTTGTTCAAAAGCAAAAAGCTTCAAATAATTTCACTCAATGGTTCATACTAACTTCATTAACAAAAAGGACATAACTTTGTATCTATTCTATGCTATATATAAAGGAAATACATGGTTATGTAGTGGTTTTTTGAACTTCCCATATACCCTTAAACAATTTTTCATATAAGAATGTTATACTGTTGTGTCATTCAGAAAGATTAGAATTTGTATTATATTTGATATATTGTTGGCGTCGTTGAAAAAGATAAGTATAGTTTGTTACAATATGAAAATGTAAAATTCCTATACTTATAGTTTTAATCAAAATCAAAATTTCATAAAGCTAATGTTCGTAATTTATACGCGTTAGCGCAATAATTTTTTTTCTTCATAAAAACTAATGTTCGTAATTTATACGCATTAGCACTGCATATAAGTTTTGTCCTTAACAGAGTACCCTACATCACATTCACTCAAGAGACATCACCAGGGTCTGAAAGGTTGTTTTCTGTACATTTTTTCTTAACTCGAATCTAATGATAGCTGAATTTAAGATCAATTTTGAAAAGTCAGCATCCTCATATAATATATCCATTCATCAACTACAGTTATTGAATACTTACTTGTATTGTGACTTTATCAAGAGTTCTGTAAATACACATGCCATGGCGAGTCCTTTTTTTAATCAATACTCTCTTGTCTTATGTTTAAATCACCAAATTTCTGTACACCGTGTAAGAATTTTTTTTGGAAAAAACGTTTTTTATTTTACTGCACATTTAAAATTTGAGGATTTTTCTTTCATTTTACTGTACTGGAAGTTCAATGTGTCTAATTGCATCTTTAAAGTAGCATTATATTAATCATACACAGCAAATTGCCACTTACCCAAAAATAAAACATCAAATAGTCTCAAAGAAGCTTGTTAGAGAATGATGTTCATAAGTGGCACTTTAGTACTGTAAGCATTATATTAATCTTAAGGGTATAAGGAGCGTAAACAAGGTTTGAGTGCATGCTTTTGCACACAATTAATCTATATGTTCCTTTGCATAGAATCATGCAATAGAGTTCAAGATGATCAATTGTGTCTATGACACATCACAACTAACTGTAGAGAAGCACTTAACAAAGTTATAGTGTAAGGATGAAGCACGGACACTCCTCAGATTAGGCGTGTCCCGGTGTGTCGTGTCCGATACTGACACTTAATTCCCCTGAATTATGAGATTTTCTCAAATTATTAGCAGTGTCGACGTGTCAGTGTCCATATCATGTTCGGTGTCCGTGTTTGTATCCGTGTTTCATAAAGATCCATAAAAGGAGGCAAAGATTCACACAAGGTGGAAAATCTTTAACCTTTATTTGGTTTATTACTGCATAGGGATGTATTACTAATTTACTATTGTCCCTTTAGTTAAATTTTTATCAAGACTGTATTAGGCCCTAAAATTAATGGTTGAATTTTAAATACTTTATTATGTGTGTCTATGCATATGATCTATTATATCAGCTGACACTTTTTATAACTCTACTTTTCTCTTGGACAATTCTTGCCACTGGATTTAGAGTTAGACTCAGACTTAAATCTTAACATGCTATCAAAGTCTACCATAGATTCAATCTTGGCCCTATGTTGAGGGCGTTCCATTTGTTAAATCTGGTGCATTAATGATATGTTAACAGGAAATATAACCAAAATCCTTACAGAAATTGAGATAAATAAATTGTGCATCCTCCAACATTATTCTGATAAATTAAGTTCCAAGATTTTGAATAGATAGAAATTTATCTGTGAAGTAGATGATTAAGTTTGCAAATTTGGTATCTCACCAATACATGTAAAGTCCCATAAATGATGATTTTCACATGCCAACTTCAGATGCAGAGGATACACAATTCTACTGCAGCTCCTTTAGACTTGGCATGCAGAAAAGCCAAAATCAAATATGCAACATATAATAAAGATTCCTGCACAAATCTAAAGTTTGAAGCTTGATACTTTGTTTTATTCCATATAACGAATCCATGCTTCCAAATAAAAGCAATGGTATTGGTATATCACTCTCTAGTGTGTCAGTCATCTAGCTTTAGATGCCAAAAAGATTAGCTTTTTTTATAGCACAAATCCATATAGATATGGAAAATGCAGAAACCTAGAGATAATTTTTAGCCCCCACTGCTTATATGTGTTTGGCAACTTTGATTTGCATATAATATCTTCCTTATAGATTCTCTACCAAAAAACATTCTTGACTGTTTGATTTGATGGTAATATGGTATATTTAGGAAAATTTACACCAGTGCTTTTGCTTTTAGTTTTAATTATTATTTCATACATGGTCTTATGGAATATGGGTTGTGCACGGTGGCTACATACGGATCGTCCGATGAAAATTTTGATGCTTCTAATCTTCAGCTTAGTATATTAAATTTGGTAAAAAAGGCTTAGTATTTTAGATTAATAAAAATAAAAAACGACATTGAAATATGGACTATTTGATGATCATCAGACAGTCCAAATATGGCTGACTATGTGCAGTCACACTGCTAACAATGCAAATTCAGTCTCATTGTCGTGATATTCTTTGTTTCTTTATTCATGCGACTTTCAGATTATATACTACGAGTATTTTACTAGAAGTTTATGAAGCCTTAATGTTTGCATGTACCTTTAACTTTAGACAAAAATATCAATTCCACGAATAAAGATCTATTATACTGTATGTTTTCACCAGTAGTGAAATCTTGAATCCTTTTGTTGAATGTCATGATTTGCAGGACTATTAGTTCTGTCATATGTTCTGTTTCACTTGAACAATTCACTCTAGTGAATAGACAAACTAGGATTTACACGAGTGATCGATGATGATTAGAAATGGAGACGACAATTGTAGAGAAACACGGTGGTACTTGCAAACACTGATATTCGAGTCAACAATTGGGAGATTATTAGATATACATACACACTTACGTTTCCATAAGGTGAACTGCACTTTATATAGTCTTGGCGGCTTTGATGACCATTTCTATTAGATATTCAGTTTGTTGTCAATGGACTGGTAACGGCTTATGGGACAGTTTCTTGGGAGATGTTCTTCACGGTGCTTAGCAGGTTTATGGTTAAAAAGAGCGCTAATAATACACTCTCTAACACTCGCAAATAAGTGCTTACATTTAAGCCTATAGGGGGAATGAGATTGGTCTAGAAGAGTAGTATCACATAAAAAGTTAAGGGAGGAACACCTCCACATTGACTTCAGATGCATACATGTAGAAAAAAACACTTATTTTAAGCTGTTTGAAAGTATACTTTCAAACAAAATATACCCCATCCAGAAGTATAGTTCTGAAAACATGCCTAGTATTTTAGAATTATCGTTGGAAAAGTTGCTCTCTAAAGCTAATTGAGTGCATATCATTTGATCCAGCTACATGTATATGCAGTGTAGCTATGCTATGTATATGATACATACAGAATAACTTACGTATTCATTATCCTTTAGACCAACATACCTACGTGGTCTTTGGTTCCAGCTCTACCAAGTACTAACACTATACAAAGATTCGTATAGAAGGGCATTAGGAAAATGTATGATTTGGTCAATTAAAAGTTTTATTTTACTTGATTGGTTTTAATTTATACTTTGGAATCTAAATATTGTCCCATGTACCATTTGATTAAAGAGAAATCAGTGTTGAGAAAAGTGGTTTGACAAATTCAATCTGTTGAATCAGAAACGACTAGTCTGACGATTGTTTCGATCATGGTTGGTTTTTGTTATAAAGAATTCAATTGAATCGGATTGAACTGTGGTTCAATCGATTCGCTATTTTTTGTTAGTTTTATAAAAAAACGTTTTTTTAATACTTTATTATCCAATTTAATTGCGGTTCAGTCGGTTAAACTAATTGAATTAGAACTCTAAAATCTCACTGGTTTGATTTTCGATCCGATTCCGACAACATTCATAAAATTCCCAATGCACAAAATAGCTGTAAGCCATCCATAGCATATGCCAAACTGCTAATTATAAAACAACCTTTTCCTCAAAAAAATAATAATAATTATTAAACAACCTTTTAAAAAGAATATTTCTCATATGTCATGTCCATCTTCCAGTCTAGTTGAATTAGGTATATTTTTCAAGTTAATGCTTATAAATATACATCAATAGCAGACAAGTCATACAAATTACAAATTTTACTAGTTTAGGTAGTGCTTTGTTCTATATTTAGGTATTTTTAAAAGAAAACAAAATATATAATGTTAAATTTTTCAAAATACAACATAATATGTGTCTTGATTTCACTAAAAACTGAAATTGGAGAGAGAATAGTAGAACATACGTAAGGCTGAGAACCAAGAAAAAAATCATTCTCAACCAATGAATCGAAGATTAGTCTCATAATCGGTTTAAATAATCAAAGTGGGGAAATACCTTTGTCGACTCACTTGGGTGTCATAAGTTTCAACTACAATGAGTGTAAAACTAGAAAAGAGAGCATATTAGAATAATATGTCTTGTCCCCTTTCTTTTATTTAGGTGGACCCACCGGTCTTCAATTTTTTTTCTTATGTGAACTCTACAAGTCTTCTCATAGCCAACTTGTTCGAGGAGTCGTCAGAAGTAAATGTGACTGCCTCTTTCAGTTAAAATTTGATCGTGGTTGATCACGTTATGAAAGACTAACATCTTCTGCTAGAATCATCTTTCACCGGTTCCGTGGCAAGTGTTACATTAGCAAACTAGCATAAGTCCAAAAAGTTCTAAGCAATGAACTAATCAGCATAAGGCGACTTGCCTCAGGCCCTCACTCTCACAACTCTCAAATTGATTAACTTTGCATAGATGTCTGTAGGTATAAATCACTGTCAAGTATATAAATACATATTGTAATATTCCACACCTCAAACATGTGCCATAGGCAAAGCATCAATTCCTAAAGCAATTCCTAACATTAATTTATCACTTGATGCTATGAACAACACAGTTATCCATGTATCTTCAAGGGGAAGCTATTACAGTAAAAAGCATTAGATTCTCCAACAAAAATCACTTTTGGTTTTTTTAGTATAGTAAGATTCATGCATAATGGATAAGACACAAAAATGTGCCTTATGCTTTGGCCTTATTGAAAAAGAGTATTAATGTGTTTGATGTGCTATAACATATTTATGTATATATTCTCCTAATCAAAGCTCTCATTCAAAGGAACCGGGTTATGCTATAGTTCTTATGCATATGTTCTTTTTTTATTTCTATATATAATTTGGTGTAGAGATTCTATATGATAACACCCTTTAGGTCCAATTAATGGATTATTAGAGTACAAAGGTTGTATGCAGTTGCAGCTGCAACTAAGAGTGGTTCAAAAGATATATTAAAGCATATAAGTATGTGGGCCATTTGTATGGCAGCCATTGTTTGGTACATACTAAAGAGCATATAATTGGAATTAAAGATTATAGCATACTTTGATGAAGATGAGCTCAAAGTACAAATTTGGAGAAAAAGTGAGAGACAGTGTGTATGAGGACATAATTTTTATTTTATTTTATTTTTGTGTAGGCTATAATTCCCAACATAGTACCAAAGGAGTTAATAAAATACTTCAATATTATACTGCAATTGTAATGGTGATAAATTTTATAATATAATTGATATTGATATGAAATGCTATATAGCCAATAAAACCATTCAATTATTCTGTTTTATGATAAATTAAAAGAAAATTTAAAAGTTCAACACAATTGTGCATGAAATGACAACTTAATGGTAAGAGTTTGATTTTGTAACTTTAAAGCCTAAGTTCAAATTCTCTTAGGGAGAGTTGTAGAATGACCTTAATGACACTTTAGTTAGTAATAATTTCTTTCTTTTCCAATTTCTCTTCTCATAAAGTTGAGCACACTATTTGTGTTACATCGCGGCCTCTATTGCACGGACTCTTTTGATTAACAGCGTGTTCCGGTGTCCAACATGTGTCGTGTCCAACACGACATTTGCGATTACATTGAATTATGTTATTTTTTCAAAATTTGATCAGTGTAGTCGAGTCTGTGTCAGTGTCGTGTCCGGTGCCCATGTCTTTGTCCGTACTTCATAGGCGGCCATTGATATTGCTGAAAATCACAGTCGCATGCAGCCAAGATTGGCATCACGTTGTGGCCGTGAGGGCGTAAAAAAGCTCGATGTTAACGGTCTAGATTGCTATTGCAAATTTTTCAAAACTACATACCTTGTCACATTCTATCTTTGAAAACATTTTTTTCTTACTTATATAGAACTTGCTTAATGAGTTCAATCATGTAACTTTTAAAATGCAAGACTTGACTAACCCTTTAGATTTTAAATTTTCATGAACAAGAATGTTGAATGCCCACACAATCTAACATGTTTACACTGTGATCATATTTATTTCCTTTATGTTTTCTGCACTGTTTTATTCTTAATTTGCTTTTTTGTAGCTTTACTTTAGTAGTCAAATAAGAATAGATATGGACAAAGAGGAGTGATATTTGTACAACTAATATTAGACAACTTTGGTGACAACCACTTTTCTTCTCTTGTGATTGGTCAAAAACAATGGAGAGAGAAATAAGAAGAGAGAGAATAAAAACACATGTGAGTATGAGAGATGGTTGTTTCAAGAGTTGTCAAAAAGTGGTTGTATAAATATTATTTCTATAAAATACTTTTTTTTCTTTTCAAAATCATGTTACTTCATGTTTTATTTTTGTTTTGGTTGGTGCATGTGGCCTAACAAAATTTAAACCCAAGAACATAGAACTAAATATTCCAATTGCAGCTCAAAATTAACAAGTACTTTCCTATAATGTACTAATTTTAAAGTGTTTTTTTTATTATACTAGAATAATTTTACAGGCAACATGCCACTTTATATTACAGAGAATTGCAATCAAATGTGATTGATGCAACATCAATCATAGTTGTAGGGTATACACAAATTTGTAGCAAATTGGTTTTTATAATCATATTTTTGATTACTATGCTTAACGCTTAATAGCATGTCACAAATAATGTAGTATATTACAAGTCCCGCTTTCAATAATCTTTTGTTAATAACAAGGTTTTAAATACTGATCGATCATTTTTGACCGACCAGTATAATGCAACTTATATAGATGCAATCGTGACCGATTCATGTGGTTACTAATTTATTCACAAATAATATAGTAAATTAGTTTGATTCCATCCTTTTTCCCTTCCCCTATTTGATTCCACAAGCATTGAGAGAGGGAGAGAGAGTATGACACAACATGCAAGGAAACATAAAATCTTCCTTTAACAAAATTGTACGTAAAGGATAAGGAGTTCTTTTGGCACACCGTAGTTGCATTGCATGAAAATACACAAATCAAAGCAAAAGAATAGTGTCCTATATTGCTCCGTATAAAGCAAAGTGTTGCCTCCATGTCACGCTCAAAAATCTCTCCCTCTCTCTCTCCCTCTCTTAGTTCGAGAAAGTATAGCATAATCCCTCCAACCTATAAAGAAAACCAACCACACCCCTTAATCCTTCGTAGTAAAAAAAATTCAACTCATAGCTACCTTATAGTTATACCACTCTTCCTTCTCTCCCTCTATTTTCTCTCTTGTTTTCTTGCACTTCAATCATTATGCAATTATTATAGCCTTTTTTTATCTTCTTCTATATGTCTTATAGTATAGGGTGAGACATCTTGCTTCATCCTATATAGTCCTATGACATATAAAAATAATATAACAAGAGAAAAAGTGTTGGATATGGATACTAATACTAGTAGTAGTAGTTATTTCTTTTCAAGGTTTTTCTTTAGAGTACTTGTAGTGGTGGGGTTTGTTTGTTTTATGGTTTTTAGTAGCTTAGTTAGTGGTGGAGGAACAGGACAAACAACTACAAGACATTGGTCAGAGGAAACACTCAAACATGATGAACAAGTTGTTGTTGGTAAAGACAAGGGTGTTGTTGTCAACCATGATGCACAATTGGATTTTAACTATATGAGTAAAAGAAGAGTTCCTAATGGACCAGATCCTATTCACAACAGGTTTGTTTAGTTTATGTCTATAAACAATTTATATTTTTATGTTCATATCTGCCTTTTTAATTTCAATTTTTGTCACTAATTAGGTATACATTGCTTTTAATACATCTATTTATCTTCTATTCACTAATAAAAAAAACTTGTGTTTTACTTTGCTATGGATTATCACCTAATTTATATGTTTAATTAACATGTGACACTCTCTATATTCTTGTTGCAATATAGGTTTTAGTAAGTATAGTATATTATACAACATTTAGAAAATAGGATAGGAGGTTCAATTGGTTCAACGTGGTTGAACCGAATATGACTAACAAATAAATAGAAAGTAAAGAAATATTAAAAGAGTATATAAAAGTAAACAAAAAATGGAGAAAAAAAACCGATTGAACCAATCTTGATTCAATCAATTTAACTCGGTTCAATCTAGTTCAATTAGATTAGGTTTCAAACAGGATCGAACCAACCAAACAACATATCAATTATCGGTTCAACTAGTTGATTTGACTTGTTCGGTTTAATTTTTTAACCTTTGATATTATACTGAGGGCTATATAATTGTCATTCAAAAAATAAAATAAAACAAAAACTAAGGGCTATATATAAGTGTAAAGAAAAGTAAACCTAGTGCTTTTTCTGTTTTTTAGTTAAAATTTGATGTGAGACCAATTATGTACCTTTCCTAACACGTATTAGATATTAGTTTTTGGATATTTTTTTTGGTCCTGTCTATTCTTATCACATACCTTAATTAGATTAGATCTTCTTTCTCAAAGTACAATACACATATTATATGTCTAATCTTTATCTTTTCCTTAACTCTGACTTTAAAATCTTTATCCTGCTATATTGGAAACTTGACCAAAAAGAAAGAAAGCTAACTATGAAAACTGATTATCATGCTTTTAACTGTTACATTGAATTGTTGATTTAACCTCTTTTAACATTGATAGTCCTTTATAATAGGATAACAGATAAAGATATTAAAAAAAAAGATAAAGTGTATGGTTAAGAACTTTATTCCACTTCTTAATTACTCATAAGCAATTAAAGTTATCCATGTCATTCTGTTTTTTCTGAATTAACAACTTTTTACCTTTTTTTTTGTTGTCTTTCTTTTGATATTGCTTTATTTCTTTTAGCACAAGACACAAGCATGCATGAAGTTACACTTACTATGAAATAAAACCATTTCCTAAATATCTATTTCAAAATTCTAAATAGATCCTTAAATTAAATAAATTTGTCATTGAGTCTCATATCTAATCACAAATTATTAACAAATTCAGGATCTAATTACACCTGTTTTTAGTTCATGGACCTGTATATTTAAAAATCTTCAAATACTTCAGGGACCAATATATTACTCATCTATGAAGCATGAACACTCCTTAGATTAGACGTGCCTTGGTATTGGACACGTGTCCGACACCGACACATATAATTACACTGAATTATATGATTTTCTCAAATTATTAGCGGTATCGGCGTGTCAGTATTCGTGTCGTATCCGGTGTCTGTGTCCGTATTTGTGCTTCATAGTTACTGATCTATAATAACAACTTTGAATTTCCCTTTAAAATATCATTTGGTAACATTTTTTTTTGGCAACATGTTTTCAGGAGAGCTGGAAATTCTGGTAGACCTCCTGGTCAAACTTAGTCAAGTGAGAATTAGACAAGCTTCATCAAACATGCAGAAGATGACAAAAAGGGGCTAATGAAAGTGATTTCATTTACATCCCTAAGGTTCTTAGAATTTCTGGCTTGTATGCAAGGGCTAATCACACTCAAGGAAATTGATTTGTTAAGGGAAGAGTTTTGTGGCCTTAAATGGGAAAAGAGGAAAGTAGCTTGTGTCCCAAAGAAAATAAGTTCAAAAGAATAAAAAATTTGTTTCATGAAAAACTACAATTTAGTGAGTGTTACAATTTTTTTTGAACTTATATTGTGAAGATGGGGTTAGAGAGAAATGGAGCGTCACAAAGTTCAATGGAATTGAAATTGAAATCAGTGCTTGCATGTAAAGCAATTTAACATTACTTTAAAATTTTAAAGCAAGAGAGATTTATGTACAAAATGTTGCAGCTATAGAAGCAGCCATATGCATATTTTTTAGGGGGGAAAAAAATTCTTGGCTTTGGTTTTCTCAATATTAAAAAAGGAAATTCTGTTTTGTTTTAAATTATTTATTGGAAAGAATAGATGTGAGTTCCTAAAGTAAAAGTAAAAATTCCACCATTTAAAGGTGTTGGGGAGCATGTAAAAGAAGGGTTTTTGCATCTTGTGTTAGTCTTTTTCACTAGATTCTTTTGTGAAGGTGGTGAAACTGGCATTTTGGTTTTTGGTCCATTCAAACATTTTTAAAATTTATTAGATTCTACAATTTTCAGAAGTGGTAAGAAACGAATCAGATTATAAAATGAAAATGATAAAGGAGGAAAACAAACATATGGTCCTCAATGTTTCAAAGTGAAAATTAAAAGATGCTCTCTCAACTCCAAAGCATTTTTATGATCTACTTTTTGTTCCTTCTTGTTTCTTTTTGATTGGATTGAGAAGCAAATAATGTGTGCAAAGCAAGTGAGATTCAAATTGAGACGTTTACCAAAAAGGAAAAATAATTTTGAACTTGTTCTGCCTTTATTCATGAGATTTTAAGATATGTAAACTGATACATGTAATAGGGGCCACCACCATTTTTTTTCTCTTTAAATAGGAAAATATAGACAAGAAAAACATGCATTATAAAATATGTGCTTGTAGTCCGACAAAGGAGCTTATACTTTTATGTATGAATTTGGATGTTTCCTTGTTAATTAGTTTTGAATTGAGTCTTGTTGTTGTAAAACTGACTTCATAGGAAAAGATGAGTTTTATAAATCTTTTTAGATTTTACCTCTCTTCAGTGTGAGGATTGAGTTTCTCTTAATAGTGTATGGGTTGGTCATGGCATAAGTCGTAAAGAAGATTAATAATTGTCATTCTCATAAATGAAGTATTTAATCGATCATTACAAATATATTTGCAAAAAATTATACAGCCAAATATTTGAAAAGGTCGGGATAACTATTAATCTTAATAACTCAAATTAGATCCAATCTGACTTTACATTCTTGGTCTTTGAATTTGAAAGTTAAAACTCCCGGAAAAAGTATAATAAGTTCCTCTTTTGGTTGGCCTGCCACTAGCGGTGCCTACTTTAATTTTGCTTAATCACTGAGACATTGTGCCATCTGCTGTTTGTAACCGTTGCGGCCTCCAAAACGAAACCTTTCTCCATTGTATTAGGGACTGCAGCCATTCTAAGACTGTCTGGCATCACCTCGGATTCGTTAGTGCTGATTTTTTCTCTATTGCTGACACGCATGATTGGCTGGGGGGGGGGGGGGGGGGGGGGGGCCAGGGGGCCCAA
>Ga0315914_1005614_pt1 | contig 18200 bp, 8 predicted proteins | sample MpolenodulesMG_FD_203920 | JGI IMG/M metagenome (GOLD analysis project Ga0315914, IMG submission 203920) | Medicago polymorpha root nodule microbial communities from Los Angeles, California, United States - elongated nodules | ecosystem: Host-associated > Plants > Roots > Nodule | place: USA...
GACCTATTTGAAACTATTGAAATTTAAAGGACTAACTTGGGAATTCTGTCAAACTAAAAAGACCTAATTGAAAATTTCGAAACTTAAAGGACTAACTTGAGAATTTTGTTAAATTAAAAGGATCAAAAGTTGTATTTGACCGATAATATATTATAACAATTAAATAGTGTAACAATACATATGTGATACATTTGATGTCTATTTGGTTGCAACTTGCAATTGCAAAGTAGAAGAGAAGAGAAAGTTCCATTGAGTGTGCATAAGTAAAATTCTCCAAAAATAGCATTATTCTTAGCATTGATTTACACATTGAGTTTATGTTTAAGATTCGAGTTTAAAGGTTTACATTTTTTTAAGGAAGTTTTTTGTTTTTTTTTAAGGAAAGGAAGTTAAAATAATAATATGGCCTTCGGCTCTATAAGTGAAAATATGCCCGTAATAAAATAAAAACGTATTTTTTTAAAATAACAATGTTCTATTTAAATTTTTTAAAAGATAAATATAAGGTGCCGTATATATACGATACACCCAAAGATGAAAATAACTACCGTATATATGAGGAACCTCAAACCCTCCAAAAAAACATCCATCTCACACCAAAAGCAAGAGGACCCAATTCTAATAGGCTTAAAACAAGACAACAAAAGAGGAAAAGGAAATCAAATCGAGGAAGAAGAAAAGGAAAGTCTGATGAAGTGATGATGATGGAATGTGTGGTATCAGAGAGAAAGAGAATAAGCAATTTTTGTTTTTAGTGAGGTAGTACAACTGGACTATATTTTTTTTTTAGGCACATACCTTGAGGAGGCCCAACTCCATTAATTTCTTTGCACACCCCAAGGTCTAGCCCTACCTACGATGCTATATAATACGCAGCATCCAAGTCATAAAAATCACGAATCATGTCATATTTTAAGTAGTGAATAAATTGTTTTTACAAGTAGGAACAACTTACATTAAGAATATTAGAAATAAATTTACATTGAATGTATGTACACAATTAGTTTACACTAACATGGATTCAGTTTAAACCCTTTTTATTAGATATATCCTAACAATATGATTAGATAAATTTTGCCTATAGAATACATGTAGTTTTTTACATGTATTTTTTATTTTATTTTCATTCAGTATTATTTGAATGACTAAAAACAACAGAAAATTTCTTTGGATTGAAGTTTTGGCATGGGGTAATAGTAATTATAGTTTTAATATGAGTAGCTACAATGCTCTTTAAATGTATCTCTTAATTGCGTGTATTTCAGTAGTCAAAATAGTCTTTAACATTAAAGTAGTCCTTCGATATTGATATTAACTCTTTTCATATAAGGACTAATATGACAATATTAACAACATATTTTATTGTAAAAAACTATTTTAACTAACATAGTGTACAATCAAAAACTATTTTAAAATTTTAATACATTAAAAGCTTAAATATGTAAATTGACCTTGTAATTTGGCCTGTTTTTTGTTTTCGTCCCTGTATCTCTTCTAAAACAACCCCGGTAAGTTAATAACTTTTTTCTTTTCGTCCCTCCCGTCAAACTCTGTTACAAAAACGCCTTGCTGACTAGCGGTGTGTGACGTGGTGGGTGCTGACTTGGCTAAACATGTTTATGTGTACTGACAGATGATCCTTTACTATATTATATTACATGGACCAAATTCAAAAACAAAAAGTTACAAAGAGACGAAATTAAAAACCACAAAGTTACAAATTTTGAAATAAAAAACCTTGGTTGTTTCCATCTTCTTCCTCTCTCTCTCTCTCTCTCTGTCATATTCATCTTCTTCTGCGCCCCTGAAATCACATGCCCTGCTGACAAGTCTTCATCATCCATTAAGTCTTTTTCTCCAATTGAATTCCACATCTTCTACATCATCATACATAACTGAGGACAAGCTTCCTTTCTCTACGTATTGATAGATAAAAAACATATGATTCTTTTGTGTAAGCAGAATCCATAAAGCTTAACAATACTTATGTGCTTTTTTCCCGATAATATTCCCACTTCATTTCTGAAACTCACATCAAAAGATGGCACCTTTGTTTCATAGCTGTGAAATTTTTTTAAGGCGGCAACTTTGACACATTGTAATTGAGTCTTGTATACACTTCCAATATGCTCATGTCTGGATGCAATATCTAATGATAAAGTGTTGTGTTGCTTTAATAATGTCAACATATGCTATTTTTCCATCATAATTCCATATGAAAAACAATTTCTCATTCTTTGTTGTCGTTGTGTGTGCTTGCTTGTTAATGGAATTATGACAAAGTTTAAAGCACATGAGAAGTGAGAAGGATGAGATCAGAGTTACAAGGATAAGAAGAACGATGGAAACACCCTTCTTGTGCTTTACGTTATTATTATTACTTTTCGTGTGAGGTGACCAAGGAAGGAATTAGGTATATGAATTGGTACATCCATCCTTGTTCCATATCATCGCAAAAAAATCAATACAAGTTGGAATGAGACTCATATACCAGAGAAAAGATGAATAAGATGGCAAAGATTTTTAACTTCGTGATTTTTAATTTTGTTCCATATGATGAAGACGTTGTGAAATTCAATTGGAGAAAAAGATTTAATGGATGATGAATACATTGTTAGCCAGACATGTGATTTCAGGGGCACATAAGAAGAAGAATTTGAAACACACACAAAGAGAGAGGGAGAAAGTTTTAAATTTTAAATTTTGTAACTTCGTGATTTTTATTTTCATCCCTCTGTAACTTTTTGTCTGGTTTTGGTCCCGTAATATAGTCAGAGATCATTTAGAAGGCCACCTAAATTTCAAATTTTGTTATTTAGGTGTTTTTAATTTTGTCCCTTTTACATTTTAGTTTTGGTCTACGTAATACTCCCTCTGTTCCATAATTATAAGCAAAAAAAAAAATCACACTTATTAAGAAAACTAAAACATAGTAGTTTGTAACATAGTTTTTTGTGTTATCTTTAAAATAAGTTTTATAGGAAGATGTAAAAACAATTTTCATTGATAGTTGATTATAGAGAAAATAAAAAAGAGAGCAAATTGAATGCACTTTTCATTTAATTTTCCTTTGGAAAAGATAATTTTTTGAAAAAGAATAATTAAATATGATAAAAGTTGATCTTTTTTTCTTATAATCTGAGACAAAGAAAATGATTTTTTTTTTGCTTATAATTTGGGACGGAGGGAGTATAGTCAGAAATCATCTGTCAATCCACATAAGCATGTTTAGCCAAGTCAGCACCCACCACGTCACACGCCGATAGCAAGTAAGGCGTTGTTGTAACAAAGTTTGACGGGAGAGACGAAAAGCAAAAAGTTATTAACTCACATGAGTTGTTTTAAAGAGAAAAAAAGAAGAATATACAAGACGAAAACTAAATACACCAAATTAGAGAGACGATCTACATATTTAAACTTACATTAAATGATTATCGTGAATACTTCGTTACATCAAAACACAATCACATGTTTTTGATAATTGATAAAGGACTTCCTTTTGTTAAAGTTAAATGTAAAAGAAAAGTTGATAACAATAATCAGTTTGTTTGGTTAAGAGGACAATAGTGGCCCCTGATTTTCATCAAAAGCGTGTAACATAGTCAAACAAACCTGTTCCAAGTCTTCCCTTCCCGGTCTCTTGTCTTGTCTCTCATCACCTCACCTTGTGGAAAACTCTAATCCATTCCCATCTTCTTTCTTTGACTCACTAGGTATTTTCCTTCTTCTTCACAACTCTTACTGTACACACAACTGTTTGTTTCATACTTATTTCCTTAATTGGGTTTTCTAGTAACCCAGGCGAGTATTTGAATACTCATATGCAAAATTCATGTGATTTTGAATCTGGGTTTCTTCAGTTTTTGCTTATATTGATTCCTGCATATTCAAACTTTACTGGGTTTCTAAAAAAATTGTTTTTTTATTTTTTATTTTCATCTGTATAGTATAGTTTCTGCCTTTTTGGTGTGAACAGTGAATTTTGGTCTGAAAGGAAAAAAAAAAATTGTTGCTTTTATTGTTCCTTTCTGTTTACGACTTACTTGGTTGTTAATTTAGTTGGTATAGTGAAGTGCTGAATTGAGTTTATGTTGTTTATTGAATTGTGTTTTAGGAACAGTGCTCTGCTATGGACTCTCTAGTTTGTGCTGCAGATTTCGTTAGATACCAATCTGAGTGAAGTGTACCTGGATAATTTGTTCTTAGCTTTTTTCTGTGTGTGTTTGAGATCTTGGTGAAGATGGTTTTGTGTAGCAGAATTTTCAGTACTCCTATTATTGTTAGTTTCTCACTGCTAGTTATTAGTTGTGGCATTACCTACGGTACTGAGACTGACATCTTATGCTTAAAAAGGGTAAAAGAATCACTTAAAGACCCAAACAATTATTTGCAAAATTGGGATTTCAACAACAAAACTGAAGGGTCTATCTGCAAGTTCACTGGTGTTGAATGTTGGCATCCTGATGAAAATAGGGTTTTGAATCTCAAACTTTCTAATATGGGACTTAAGGGCGAGTTTCCTCGTGGTATTCAAAACTGCTCGAGCTTAACTGGATTAGATTTTTCGTTGAACAGCCTCTCTAAAACAATTCCGGCCGATGTATCTACCCTTATTGCCTTTGTGACCAATCTTGATCTATCTTCAAATGATTTCACCGGAGAGATCCCCGACTCACTTGCTAATTGTACCTATCTTAATAGTCTTAAACTTGACCAGAACCAACTCACCGGTCAAATTCCTCCAGAATTTGCTGGACTCAATCGGCTTAAGACGTTTATTGTTTCTAACAATCTTTTGTCAGGACAAGTTCCAAATTTTAGACAAGGTATAGTTACGGCAGATAGTTTTGTGAATAATTCGGGACTCTGCGGACCTCCTTTAGAGCGTTGCAAGAGTAAGTCTTCGAAGACTAACACTGCAGTTATAGCTGGAGCAGCTGTTGGTGGTGTGACTCTTGCAGCATTAGGAGTGGGCGTTGGATTGCTCTTCTTTGTACGCAGTGTTTCTCACAGGAAAAAGGAAGAAGATCCTGAAGGAAATAAATGGGCAAGAATTCTTAAGGGAACCAAGAAAATAAAGGTAAGCTAAATTGATGCATGGCTTGCATTTCCTTAGATAGATAAAAACTAAAAAGTAGTATTAGTTCTTATTACATATTGGATTTTATTATCCATAGAGCATATATTCTTTTTTCTTCTTGCATAAATTTTTCTTTCGAAAATATTCAATTATGGAAAACACCTTCAAGTAGAAAGGCATTTTTTGGACAACATTTTGTTGTATGTTATTTTTTTTATACTATTGCATTAACCTAGTCCCCCATATTATCAACATTCCGAAGTGACCCTTGGAATTGCAAAATATATTTTTTTTTAAGAAGGAATTGCAAATAATTAATGAAGTTTGTTCATTTGTCTGGATATGATATCAAATGCATCCCTAACATTATTCACTTCGTTTCAAACTCATCCCCGATAATAACAACTTAATGTCAATCTAGTCCCTGAAATACGAATGGAGGGACGAATATGATTTAAATTTTGCAATTTCAGTGTTCATTTTGCATTATTGATGATGTGAGGGGCTAGAGTGGCACAGTCCTACAATTTCAAGGACCGATTTGGATATTTACTCTTTCAATTGTAACATTTTTTGATATATAATACATCTTAATATTATTGATTATACTAATTTTGAAAAAGTTTTACTGTTGTGTCAAATATAGGAAGCCAATTATTTTCTGGGCCTAACACTTAAATGATGTATTTTCTTCACGAGACATTAGAAAAGAAGACAATAGTTTCTGACAGTTTAATTTCTCATATTAGAATTAGTGAGCATTAGTTTTTGTATATATTAAGTCTAATTGTGTTGAACTTCACCTCAGGTGTCAATGTTTGAGAAGTCAATTTCAAAAATGAACTTGAGTGATCTCATGAAGGCTACTAATAACTTCAGTAAAAGCAATGTTATTGGGACTGGAAGATCTGGAACTGTTTACAAAGCTGTCCTTGACGACGGCACGTCACTCATGGTTAAGAGATTACTGGAATCTCAACACTCGGAGCAAGAATTTACGGCTGAGATGGCCACACTAGGAACAGTGCGACATCGTAACTTGGTTCCTCTTTTAGGTTTTTGCCTGGCCAAAAAGGAGAGGCTTTTGGTCTATAAAAATATGCCAAATGGTACTCTTCATGACAAACTACACCCTGATGCCGGCGACTGCACTATGGAGTGGTCTGTAAGGCTCAAAATCGCAATTGGAGCAGCTAAAGGATTTGCATGGCTTCATCACAACTGCAATCCTCGTATCATCCACCGAAACATAAGCTCAAAGTGCATTTTGTTGGATGTAGATTTCGAGCCCAAAATTTCTGATTTTGGCCTTGCAAGATTGATGAACCCAATCGATACCCATTTGAGTACTTTTGTAAATGGTGAGTTTGGCGATCTAGGTTATGTTGCTCCTGAGTATACAACAACTTTGGTGGCTACACCTAAAGGGGATGTTTATAGCTTCGGAACTGTGCTTCTCGAGTTGGTAACCGGTGAAAGACCTACACATATAGCGAAAGCTCCAGAAACTTTTAAAGGAAATTTGGTAGAATGGATTATGCAGCTCTCAGTCAACTCTAAATTAAAAGACGCCATTGATGAATCACTAGTTGGAAAAGGCGTTGATCATGAACTTTTTCAGTTTCTAAAGATTGCATGTAACTGTGTTTCATCAACTCCAAAGGAGAGGCCTACTATGTTTGAAGTATACCAGTTTCTAAGAGACATTGGGAGTAGATATAATTTCATAACTGAGGATGAGATAATGATACTTACAGATAATGGTGATGCTGGTAAGTTGGAAGAACTTATCGTAGCGCGAGAGGGACATAGTTGATAAGGTATTTGAGATATAATAGGGTATGCAGTTAAATTTTAATTTGTAAGTATCTCTTCCTTTGTGATTCTGAAATAAGTGTTATAATTTTAATGTGTTATATTATAAATGTTATGGTCTAAATGCAGTCATGTGCCATCAATATTGAAACATCATGATATCGTGGACGCCCATTTATATATAGATGACCTTGTTATAATCCTTATTTTGCTCTAATATATTTCATCTCCCTCTTGTATGTTATTTGATTGTTATTGTTATGTTGGTGGAAATTCATCACATTATGTTGCAAGTTACTCTTATTACTGCTTTTGCCTCCCTTCGGTTTAAAAGGTGCAAACCAACTGGGGGGTCGTCATGCTAGATTGTAATTCTTCTGGTTGCTCTATTTCATTTTACATGGCTAATTCTAACGTGCACAAGTGACATAGATTGTGTACCATGCATAAGTTTCTTTTACCATTAGATCATTAGTCTCGCCATATTAATGGTACCTCGACCTCACCAAATCTACTCCCTACTCTTCTACTTCCCCACACTCGCTCTCCCCCTCCTTGGTCAGAAACCTCCTTCAACGGAGCATTTCACAGAAGAACCGAATCCGTGATCAATTCTTGGAACAAGTGATCAGCCCCACTAACTACTCCTATCGACACTGCCAACAACCTTCACAATCGTAAGCACTGGCATTAATAAGGGCAATAGTAAAAACTAGTCTAATATTATTGTTTAATTCATTTGTCTAAGATGGTGATAGGCCACAATCATTTGCAATTTGAATTGTCTATTCTTTATGTACCGCTTCGTGAGTGTTTAAGGGATTTGAGTATAAAAATAAGATTAGTTGAACGCTCTCAAGGATTAAGATTGTGATTTATGTCCAGTGAAAAAAATAAAATTGTGATGTGTGGATAAAATAAGAGAAGACATGGAAGTAAAGCTTCTCTCATCCTTGAAAGAATCTTGCTTTGCAACTGAGAGTGGTTGAAATGAAGATGGAAAGATTTGATGGAGAGGGTGTAGCATCAAATCTGGTGGGATTGTTCATCTGATGGCGGAACAAAAATTCTAGGTGCACAACTTATGTCACTGATGTTGTCAATGTTGAAAGTTTGCATTTAGTATATTTTTTGTTGCTTCTACAATTCATGTGTTTTGTGGATGTTCATGTAGAGTGTGTACTAGTGTATTCATGGTCACTTGGTGGATGTTCATCAGTAGTATATTTTTCTGTTACTTCTACAATTCATGTGTTTTGCTTCTATTTTTTGTTGCTTCTACAATCCCATTAAAGTACTGATACATAAAATACTGCAACACTTGGAAATTAAAAGATCCAAGTATGCTAAGTACTGTGTATCTAAGTTGGTCTTACATTGACTAAAACTGAGGTTGGTCACTTATTCTATGGGTTGTTTTTTTAAGTGAAAGTGGTTGTTACACGTACTTTTCTGTATTTTTGTAGTTAACTTTGTCAAAAAGGGTAATGGTGTACGCATAATGTGACTTAAACAATTTTTCCAAGAGATTTTTTTTTTTTTTTGTTAAATGATACAAGTAAACATAACTTTAGAATTTGTTTATATTACAATGAATATAAAATTAAAAGAAACACTCATTTTTGGGATTGAATCAGTCTCTCTAGGAATTCTGGTATCACTTTTCCTGTCTCGCAAACAATTTCCCGGTAAATTTAAATCTGCACAAAGGAAGATTCATAAGGTACTGATGATCGGATTTTGTTTAAGATAAAATTAGGATAGTACGATCAATTTCCCGGTAAACAAATACATATGTCCCGATAATATTATAAATATGGATCAAATTTGATTGATTTGAATACTCTTGAATGATTCAACCTTCAGGACCCTGATTTTGAAAGGAGGGCACACCCCCAATAATTCGTTTGGAATAAAAATGACGTTCTAATCACGGTGTATGAATTAATTAACATAAAAAGGAAGGACACTGATTTTTTGCTGATTTGCAGATAATTGTACTACCGTAAACAGTGTTAAAATAATTGTCTATGTTTTACTGCTTTGGTCCGACAAAAGGGACGTTTCAGGTCTACACAAAAGAAAGAAACCATGCTGTCAATTATAAATTACATTTGTTTAAAGTGAATTGTTTACTAAGTGTGTAACTAATACTCCTTCTGATTTTCTTATATACAAGAGACAAATATGTTAGCAAAGGTTGATGTATTTGATTCATTATAAAGACCAAATACATCAACTTTTGTTTACTCATTTGTTATCTTATCTTATAAAAATGATTGGAGAAAGTGGTTCATTTATGGCATCTTGTCATTTTTTATTCATTTGTCATCGTAATTTATTTTACAGCGACCTCCAATCAAACTCCATAGTTTTACCACATCACTTCACACTTACAAGGGTACATAAAAACACGACATTCAATTGGGTAAACTAAAAATATTTCACACTGACAAGCACTTGCCTATTAATATTTTTTTTTAGTTATGATTTAGGTTTTTCAATAATTTTACTTATCTTCAATGATTTATGATTTAGTATGAAATGTGTGTTATCGAGAAAAAGGTTAAACTGGATATATGAGAGTACTGAAGGGCACGAAGAGAATTGAAGAAGCATAACTCCTAACCCAATGCTATATTAAGACAGTAGAAAATTATTATGTGCTCTTACGTGTCAGGCATTTTGCATTGAAAAAGATGGTTTAGTGCTTTTAAAAATTTGATTGCACGACAGTAACTCCTTGTAGTTTCTTAGCATATGAAGAGGTTCTAAGTTAAAATAAGTAGTGTATTAAACGGAGGCATGTTTGACACCTAAAAAACTGAAGATCTCAATCCACATTGTCGATTTAAACAAACATAAATTCTGTTTCATTTTAATCCTCCTCCTGCCTAACATGACAACAGCAAGACAAACTGTTTGAGCACAAGCACCGAGATGATAAACTGAATCTCAGCAAACCAACTTTCTTAAAATTCAACCTATCCTCTCAAGAAATTAAGGCCCCAAAAACTCCAGTTTGTGAAATTAAGAGGAAAGAACTTGCATCATATTGCATTCGTTTAAGCAAAATTGAAGTAAAAAAAAATCACAAGACTGGTGAATCAACTAACAAAACAAATAAAGACTAAAATATGCTTCCATTAAAGTAAAATTTGATAAGAATGTTTCAACTTTCAACAACCCATGTGTTCAAATATTAGTCTAGCCAATATACGCACCCTCAAGAAGCAATGCAATGCAAAAGGAACAAAATAGCACTGCAAACTAATCAAGTTTGCTTTATTTGCCAAGTTAAGTGGCTATTGCACCACATAATCGAATGTACGAAAATTTAAAACTCCAGGTTTGAAAAGCATACTGCATAAGAATGTATGTAAATTTTATTCTTTTGAAGTGGCATCTTTCAGATATGCAATAAGATCAGCACGTTCTTGAGGCTTCTTAAGACCAGGAAAAACCATCTTCGTCCCTGGGATATACTGCATAAGGGTAAAAGAATACGCATATCAGTAAAATACATGGTTAAAACAGACTTTCAAGGCTACCTATCATCAATATAACCATAATAAATTAACAGCATAACCTTCTATTAATAATCATTTGATAGAGATTTTTTATGCAATCTAAAAAGAAACAATGAAATACCAATCAATGTGTTGTACCTTCTTGGGGTTCAGCAAGTAATCATACAATGTCTTTTCCTCCCAATCCACAGCCTTGTTCTTGTTAGCCGCAGAATAGGAATATCCAGGAGTTGTCCCAGATTGCCTTCCAAACAAACCATTCAGATTGGGTCCTAAGGTCAGCAACAAATAAAACAAACATTATCATCTTTAGAATATTACATAATGACATTATTCAAGGAGAGGGCACAGGAAACTGAAACTATTGACACAACTGCCTGGACTATGATCAGATATATAGATATTTGCAGCGGCATAATGGAGAAGGTACACTATACCAATCATATGTGAAAAATATTGAACGGCATAATGATAATCGCTTGAGTTTAGTTCATTGAACCGACTCAGCTCAAAAACAAGAACAAATATCATATTGAATTTATTAGTTTGAGACAGCGACTCTCTAATCAAAATTCATTCAATAAATCATTATAAAATATAAATTTAAAAAATTCAATGATTAAAATAACATTGGGGGTGATATGGAGAGTAGAGAATGAGTTTATAAAGTTTTGAATGCGTTCACAAAAACCTTACATTAAATATTAAAAAAAAAAACTGTTAAAAAAACAGGGTTATTTACCCTCATTATCAAAATCTCTCTTCTCCCCCTCATGAGGCAAACCAAAGAGGGTTGTTTACCCTCTCATCTCAAACAAAACGAATATCTCACCAGAACCCTCTCCTTGCCTCGTTTGAACCAAACATTCCGAACATACCAAGTATACAAACCATCGATTTAGTCCCTAAACTATGTAAACATAACAAGTAATCTCTGAAGGTTTAAAATTTGTGAATTTAATCTCAGGGTTATCAAATAGCAGCTATACCGTCACTAGTAAAAAGTGTTGTCAAAAAACCGATATTACGGAGCTGTAACATAGCAGAATTTGAGCAAACTGCAATTCTCCACAATCTGTGATTGACAACACTATTTAAAATAAAGATTAAACTTCCAAATTTTCATATAGTGTAGGGATTGTTCATTATATTTGTATAGTTTAAATACAAACAAATATCATTAACTTCAACCTAAACACTTAGGTTGGATCGGACAAAACATAAATTGGTAAAGCTAACATCAACACAAAATTAATTAGTCACAATAGAATCACAAATCCTTAACATTTAAAGCTTCAACATATATTAAACAGCATAAAAGAAATCATAACATAAACCCTAACAAGATCTTGAACAATCAAAGCACATCAATCAATCATAGAAAAAACTTAATAGCGATTAGGTTAAAGAAGTAAAATATGAAATAAAAGATGCAAAAAAACAACAGAGGATGTGTAGATCTGAAAGTTTATCGAAGAATAGTAAACCTTGTTTGTGGCCGGCGCCTTTGTCGACGGTGTGGCACTGAGCGCACTTGGTTTTGAAGATCTTCTCGCCGGCGGCGGGGTTTCCGGGAGGAGCTTCATCGAAAGACGCCATTTGAGAAAGTTCTGGAAACGAGCAGCGTGTTGCGAAAGAATTCAATTACAAAATGAGAATATGCTATGCGATGCTATGCTATGTGGACTTTATGTATGACCCAAAAGTTATAGAAAACCTACACCGCCATTTTGGGCCACCGAAATCACTTTTTCATTTTTATTTTATTTCATTAAATCAATTATTATTATTTTTTTCTACAATAAAACGTATTTCATTCACATTAAGTGGATATAAAAAAACAAAAATAACAAATTTCATTCATGCTAATATTTTGGATAGAAAACTAAGAGATCTCTTCCATTTGATTTTAACTATAATTCATGGATTAGAATTTGACCTAGCATTGTGATTTTATTTGATTTGAGTGAGTAATCTTTAATTGCATATAAATGATATTTGGTTCCAAGAAAAAAAAATCTAATGTAGGTTTAAGTTTTGTAAATGAGTCTTGTATAAAGTGGTAAACACACATTATTTCCACTCGATAAAATAGTTAGTGATTATAAAAGATCGTTTTTTACACTTATTTTATCTAAATTGATGCGATACTCCGTATACATAAGCCATTACCTAAATTGCATTTATTCAAATACACATTGGACAACATTCTCCCCCTTAATAAACTTTTCTTGACCTTTGAGAGTCTCTCTTGGTTTCTCGAACCTTTTTCTCAAAGAAAATATCAGCAACTTGACCATTTGAATTCAAAGCTTCAATTACACCCCTTGCTTCAATTGCTTTTTAAGTGAAGTGATGTTTATCGGTTTATATTTTTTCTTCCATAAAAGATGAAATTGTGGCTTGCCTTTGTTCCATCAATCTTTCTCTTCATGAGTATTCTTTTTGCATATGCCACACCATTTATTTGAGCCTTCAAAAATTTCCCGCCTCTTCCTCAACCTTTAGCAAATTTGTCACCTCAAAAGAGTCATCTTTATTATGGCTGAATGGTGAGTTTGGAATGGAAAAAGTTTTCGACTAAATTTTTATTGTGTCATGAAACCCTTTGATCATTGGATCTAAGGGAACCCATCAAGCCTTGGATAGTCATAGTTGAGAAATCCGTGGTTTTTTCTATAACAGCTACCATATGATCAAATTTTTCAATCAAGCTACTTAAAAATATTTATCTACAATTCGTAGAATTGTATGTCAATGAGACTTCATACGATTCACCAAATGAGCGAGTCTATTAAAGCACTCATTCACGTTTTCATTTTATTTCAATTTTTCATTTTCAAAATCTCTTTTAAGAGAAGTAAGTTTGATCTTTCTCATCGTTGCAGAATTTCCAATGCTTTGTTGACTGTTATTGAGACTCCTCTTTGGTCATCCCAATAACTAGTATTTGTTATTCTTTTTATTCTTCAATTATTCATGTTGAGCGACTGTAACATTTGTTGTAGATGCTACTTCTTCGTACCCTTCTTTGATAAGCTCCAATACATCCAAATGGGTGGGGAAAAAAAATCATTTTTAGTGTCAAGAAATCATAATTTTCTCCTTCAAATAAAGGAACTGAAGGATTATGCAAGAGGATAAAATTAGAAGAATATAATTGAGGCTCAAATATACTTCGTTGTTGATACCTCAATTTGTTTTTGTTGTGTTCACCTTGTTAGAAGGACTCTTCTAATATATCTCCTCAATAGGAATGACGAAATTCAGCTTACTCTCTCCTACACCGTACCAGGTTATGTAACTAAGAAAAACATTTGCATCCTATATATGCATTCATTTCAGCAAACCAAGTAACAAATTACAAGACTAGTGAATCTACTTATCCCACAAATAACTAATTTATGCTCTCATTTAAGTAAATTTGATTTGATAAGAGTTTTTCAACTTTCAAAAACTAATAAGCTCAAACATAAGTCGAACAACTAATGTGTTCAAACGTAAGTCCTACCAATATACACAACCTTTAAAAGCAATGCAAAAGGAACAAAATAACATCGGAAAGTAATATTGTCTGCTTTATTTGCCAATATAGAGTGCTAATTACAACGCAAGATCAAATTTCCAGATAATTAAATATCCAGAACTCCAAAAGTATACTACATATGATACATAAATTCAACCATTTTCAAGCGGCCTATTTCAGATATGCAATAAGATCAACACGTTCCTGGGGCTTCTTAAGAGCAGTTGATACCATCTTCGTATCGACCATGTACTACATAAGAATAAAAAAAATAATACACAAATCAGTGATAGATTTAATCGAAATAGGCTTTCAAGGTTACCTCTCATGATAATTTAATAGAAAAAGAGCTAATTCATAGTAGAAAACAACAAAGGTTAGAATGATGATATTATACAAAGAAGTATCAAATGGTTACTAATAACCATTTGATATAAATATTTTTTATGTGATCTAAAAAGAAACATTGAAATGCAATCAATGTGCTGTACCTTCTTGGGGTTAAGCAAGTAATCATCCATGATCTTTTCCTCCCAATTCATAGACATGCTCTTGTTAGCTACACAATATGAATATTCAGGAGTTGTCCCAGATTGACTTCCAAACAAACCATTCAGATTGGGTCCTAAGGTTGACAACAAATAAAACAAACATTTTTATTCAAGCAGGAGCACAGAAGTAGCACATGATACGTAAATGTGAGAGTTTATTTAGGCAGAAAAGAATACTAATATTAAACCTTGTTTGTGAACGGCTCCTATGTTGGTGTGGCATTGAGCGCAATCACTCCTGAATTTCTGCTCGCCGGCAGCGAGGTTTCTGGGAAGTGTCTGTTCGAACAACTCCATTTGAGAGAAAAGCAAGTAGATCAATTCAATTGATAAATGATATGGTATTATGCTATGTGGACTTATGGAGGACCGAATATTTATTGAAAAAACCAGCCACAGAAATTGGATAAGGATAGCCTGCAAAAATCCTTTGTGTTTGGTTGTGAGAAGAAATCTAAAGAGAGGTGAGTAAAAGAGTCTAAGAAGAGACAAATAATGTGTTGTTTTAGTATATAAAAGAAAGATATATGACTCACATATCCTAAATCAACCGATAAAAATGTCAAAATTACTAAATTGGAAGATATGATTGAGGTAGGAACCCTAATCTCTTCACATGTGTGTGTGAGTTTTTATGATTATTTATCATTTCATTTATCTTAAAAAAAAAAGTTAAAATAAGAGATAGAGATTAGAGAGAGTAGTATTTCAACCGTGCGAAGAGAGAAGTGTTATGAATTTTGTAAGGTAAAAACCGATATAAACTTTTTTCTATCCAAATTAGTTTTTTTTTATTTTTTATTAATCAAATACATAACCTATTATTCTAAAAAGGAATTAATTAATTAACAAAATGTATTTTGATTTAATATATTGGTTTAATATAATAACTTACTAATTATTCTAATTTTTGTTCACTCAAAATAAAAAAAAACGTTTTTTCTTACCTAGTTCTAAAGCTGTCAAAATGGGTGTTGAGCTGCATCTTATTATGATTCGGGCCGTAAAAAAACAAAAGAAAATCATATCTTTTTGGCCTGACCCACCCACGGGTTGGCCATCGGACTTCAGCATGGTCCATAAACCTTTTAGAATCATAAGCTTTTCAAAATCAACTTTGAACATGATAAACTTATTTTTCGACTTCTTCGCATCATCGACCACCTCATCTGCAATAAGAATCACATATAAAACTTATTTGATTTTTCACAAAGCATGATTGAGACTAAAAAATAACCCTAACCTATTTACCAAGATTTTAACCAAAACTTTTACATGCAAACAACTAAAGAAACGACCAATAGCGTGACAACCTCTATGAGGATTAACAACTTTAGGAATAAGATCAATAAAGGTATTGTTAAAACCCTTAGGGGATAGATGGATAAATTATCTTTATTTTTTGGGTCAGGTTGGTGAATCCAAAACAGAAATTAAACTTGTTTATTTCTTGTGTTCATTTAGCTAACTCAATACTCATGTTTCACAACTACATAACAAGGGAAGTCCAAAGACCACTAAACACCAACAGTTGTTGCCAAAGCAAAAGAATACATCCTATAAGATGATTATGCAAAAATAAACTTATTACCATTAGTTTTTATAAAAAAGAATTGCGGGAAAAGAAATTATTAGTATTAATAATGGTCATTTTAGTCTCAAATGCGATTTGAATATATTCCATGTGTTTACAAAGTCAAATTCTTAAAACAAGTTGACATCTCTTGAACAGTTAACATTGCTTAATAACATAAAGATTTCTTAACTTTATCATTTTTTTTGTAGTGGTCGGGGTTCGAATCACAGACCTTACATATATTATGCATTGTCCCTACTATCTGAGCTAAGCTCACGAGGACAAAAACATGTCTCACAGCCTTTTTTCTTTAATGTGACAAACAAGAAAACAAACCAATCCAACAAAGTAGAAATGACTCTACAAAATGTCCTCATTCCATTATTATAATTACAAATGGAGAACTCTTTTATTTTGATGCACTAGAACGGATCACAATTGACTCTCATGTGCCTCCAATAGATATTTTCTCAGATTTTCCACAAGGCCATCCATGGTCATGCTGTCTTCTTCATCCATCTGCATCAAAGCTTTAGCAATTTAGAATTTCACTTTATCCCAACATTACAAATTAGAGATACAAACAAACAAAAGACACTCCTTTACTCTTTTGATTTTTTTTAAAATATATTTTTAAAAGTGTTCAAATTTATGAATTAACTAAATAGACTTTTTTAAAAATGGACCAATAACAAAGATTTTTTAAAAAGAGTATTTTGTCAACATTTACACAACCCATTTTGATGTGAACATAAGCATTCACAACAAGGTTTATCAATATACTAATCATGTCGTCCAATAATGATTGATTTATTTGACCATTTTAGACAAAGAAAAATATAAATAAAAGAATTATGTTAACTCGTGTTCTTAACGCACAAATTAAGAAGTTAAAAAGAGAATTAGAAGATAACTTTTGTATTAAAAAGATAAAATTTTAAACTTTTAATATATTAAATGCACAATTTCCAAAATAAAGTTTTTATATTTAGTTTTTAAACTTGTGCCCCAAAAGCAATTTTAAACTTTTAATATATTAAATATACAATTTTTAAAATAAAGTTTCTATATTTTGTTTTTAAACTTGTCCTCCAAGGACACAAGTTAACATTTTCCTAACTTGAGTGTGAATGAAGTTATATTACTTAGATGATACAATTGAAAAGAAAAAAAAAAGAAGTAATTAATTGTAGTGAAAATTGAAAATATTTTTCATTTTGGGACAATTTTTTTTTCTTTAAATAGGTCAATCATTGTGAAATGGTGGGAGTATAAGATAATACACTTTAATTGAAAATTGAAATAATTAATATCTTATAGGATAGGATTAAAGAAGACAGTTTCATAATTGAAAAAAATAAAAATAGATATTCATACCTGAGCAACAATGTTGATAACAAGAATAGAAGCACCAAATGGTAACATGGTACTACTTGTTATAGTGAGATTGAACTTTTCAAGCAATTCATGTATTTTGAGTACCATGTCCTTTTGCTGCTCACAATGAATTCTGATGAGTACTTCCTTTTCTTTGACTCTAGCTTCAACCTCAAGAAGTGATTCTGAGGATTTCTTTTTATTTGATGAAACTTGAGATTTCCACTTGAATATTGCTGGATTTGCTTTGTTATCTTTCTTTTGATTCTCCAATTCTTTAATGCGCTTTTGAAGTTGTTTTGTGTAATTCACAGCTTCACTAAGTACATAACACTTGTCCATCTATATTAATTACAAATTACAAGGTAAAGTCAGATAGGAAATTAACCTCTAATATTCAATTATGCTAGGATAGAATACTCACAACATGTTTGTGTAAGACAAGTGTTTTAAAATTTAAACAATCCGATAATAATACAGCATTAAACAAATATAATAGAGATCTCGAAAAATATGTATATAAAAGTCAATGAAAAGCATAGGTGCAGTATGAGCTGTAGCTTGATTTATTATAATTTAAAAGTAGATTTTTATTTATTTATAATTTTCATCTGACAGTTAGTTTTTTTTTGAAATAATCTGACAGTGTTAGTTTAGAATATGATATCTTGATTTTTTTTAGGGATGATATCTTGATGAATTAATGCAATGCCCACTTTAAGCTCAGTTTTTTTTTTTTTTTTTT
>Ga0315914_1005615_pt1 | contig 18200 bp, 6 predicted proteins | sample MpolenodulesMG_FD_203920 | JGI IMG/M metagenome (GOLD analysis project Ga0315914, IMG submission 203920) | Medicago polymorpha root nodule microbial communities from Los Angeles, California, United States - elongated nodules | ecosystem: Host-associated > Plants > Roots > Nodule | place: USA...
ATGCCAAAACTAGAAACATATACCCAGATTGACAATAGCTAAACATGTTTCTTCGTCATAACTCAAAAATTAAATGCATTATCCATTTGGGACAAAGGCACTTGAATGATCCAGATCAATGGCATCCTATATTTTGTCTCATACCAAACATGCAGATATGTATGTACTAAAGTATAGTTTAGTGATATTTTCATGACAGAAAAAAAGTGGTCTGTGCAATTCCAGTTCATGATTATGTTTGTTACTTGTGAACTAATTCAGATGTCACTACCTGACTATGAAGTTTTTATTCCTACCAGATAAAAAGCTTTGTAATATATGCTATGTTGCAAAGCTTATAAATAAGTGCCTATAGATAAGTTGCAAATTAAGCTATTTATATTTGGTTAATGAAACAACTTATAAATAAGTGCTTATAAATAAGCTGCAAATTAAGCCATTCATCAAAACAATGCCTAAATCTAACTCAATAGCAATAACCAAACATAAAAGGAATTGCAACACATAATCAAAAAGTCGAAATTCGAAATTCGCAGCTCATAATCAAATAGAATACAGAGAGATCAAAATTTGCAGAGAGATTGAAATTTACCTGAGTTGTTGAAACCAGGTGGAATTCCACCGCGGAGCAAGGTTGTGGTGGCCGGAAACCGTACGGAACACGGTGGATTTTGCGGATCTGGGATTTTGCGATTGCGATCTGATTTGAGAGTGAAATGAATCAACACGTGTTTTGGTTCAGTTTTAGATTAACTTCAGTTTTTTTTTTTTTCAAAAACGGTTCAGTTTATAACTGAACCTCTAAGTATGGTTCGGTTCAGATTTTTTTATGTACTGGTTCAGTTCAATACCAATTTGGATCGGTTCAGTTCAATAGTTTGGTTCAGTTTTTGGTTTTTTTGCCCACCCCTAGTCAACATTATATTTTAGAAAACATCATTTCATTGTTTATAAAAATCATAATTAAATTTTTAACATTTTCTCATAAAAAATAATCAATATTCTTTGTTATGAGTAATAAAAATTCAAAAAAGGTAAATTCTATGTCGTCAACGCTTTTGACAAATAAAATTTAATTATTATAATTGTCAATGATAGAAAATAATTCTTTTTCTTAAAAAAAACAACTAATTTAATTATTAATTTAATGATTTGGTGTATCGGTACGCTCAAAAAAATTTGTGTACCATAGAATTTGCCTAACTTTTATTGATAAATGTTTATTTATTGTTTACACGTACAAATATATTTTCTGTTAGCCGACATTGACAAATAGACAATTAAGATTTAGGCGAGAAAGTTCCATAATTGAGTGAAGATTAGATGAAGGCTAAGACAATAGAGTGAGGGATAAATGTTCTTTCTTAAGGCTATTGACTAAGAATATGGGGTAGGAGGATCTCAAACTAGGCCAAAGCTTAGTATGATTGGACAATAAGTCTTAAATCCCACGGTCTATGTTTATAACACCACTAATCATCAAGGGCGATGAAAGAGGAATCACGTTCATGGTGAGCTACGCACTAAGGATCTTGTCCATCGATCATGCTATGAGTAGGGCTGGACAAAAACCCGCAGCCCAATAAACCCGACCAAACCTAATTAAAAAAAGTGAACCGGGCGGTTTAAAACGAGTTAGCGGGTTTAAAGAGGGCACATATTTGACATTGCTTGGCTACAATGGATGGTTTTTGCCTTTAAATTTTCGGTTTGTAAATTGTAAACAACACATCCAATTCAAACACGGTTTATTTGGCTATTTCCATCTATTTATCAATATTAATATTGTCGGCCCTTGTTTTTTAGCGAGAGAAACTCTAACTTCTCTTTCTCTTTTACTCGTCGAAAATGGGTGATTTTAGGTAACCTTTTCATCTATAATCACCCATCTGTATCTTTTCTCTCTCTTTTGATCTAAATAAGTGATTTACACATATATCAAGTTTTTTCTTTTGTGTTTGTTCGTGATTTCTTCGTCTGAGTGCGGCATTGTGTTGTTTGTCGTTTGGCGCGGCGTTGTTTGACTTCGCGTCTTGTTGCGGTGTTCATTGAGTTCTTATTAAAAGATCAACTTCAGACAATCACAAATTCAAACAATGATTTATACGTCAACTTTGCAGATCCGGAATCATGGGCATTCAGGTGATTTAGATTTTATCATATTATTTCTATGCATTTTGCCGTTATATGCTATTAACTTGGGTGCTGTGAGTTTGTTCACAACCTCGCTCTTTACGTTTTTAGGGATGTTGATCATGTTATTATATTTGAGGTATTCCATCAATTTAATTGAATGAATATTGTTTTCTATTGGTAAAAATAATAAAATCTATTTATCGATATTAGTGTTGACGGGAATTTCGTATCTGTTTGTCCATTTTTTTATTGCACTAATGCGTATAATTTGCGAAAATTGGTTTTTAATGAGATTTTGATTTAGATTAAAATTATACGTATGTATATTTTTTACTTTCACATTGTAACGAACTCATCATATATTTTTCAATTACGTCAACAATATAATATAATTTTTTATATTCTCGAATGACATTAACAATAACGTAACCTTTTTATAGACAAAGTTGTTAAAAGTATCATTGGAAGTAAAAAAGTCATCCAAATACCATGTATTATCTTTTTATGCATTTCATAATGGATGAATTATAGGGTGAGAGCTCAATCATGTCCCTCATTGTGAACCATAAAAAAAAAAACCTGTTATAGTATGTTGTACTACTAGATCTTACAATGCACACCTCATACAAAATAATTATTTCCTTTGTTCTCCTTTCTTCATCTCATGCTCTGACAACCACCGTCAACTGCCCAAACATGCCAACTCCCAAACCAACGACTTCTAACAAAATAGTTTTGAAGTTTGGTTGTATTTTCTCTGCCAACCATGAACCCATCTCAGTTTCAATTAAAACAATCACAAAAATTTACTCTTTTTTCTGTTTTTTTTTTTTAAATTTCTCTTTAGATCATTGTCTTGTGATTTTGGGACCAAGTTTTAGAAATATTAAAAAAATGTGTATTTAAGATTTGGATAAAAAAATTCGATAAAGGTTTACGAATCGTTGTGCATATTCTCAATGACGCGTGATTATGTTTGCCACTGTCTTTCTTCATGAGTGTTTCGATCAAATCATTCATAAATTTTGCATTTGGAATAACATGAAAGGTAGAATTCAAATCTAAAGGAAAATAACATGAACATATGAGGCTTGTTGTGAAGAGAGTGAGATCTGTCATGGGGGGACGTGTATGCAAAGAGAAGAGACAAAATCCAGTGCGACGATAAGTTAAAGGATCATATGTACTTGTTTAATCCATTGGTTGGCTTAAGTGGTGCACTAATGAGAAACTTAGTTGCCCCTTTGCTCTAGAATCCCCCTTTATAATTTAGTAGCTCAAAATAGTCGTGTTTAACATTCTACTAGAGCAACTAAGAGTCTCACAGTCGAGAGACAAATTTTCTCCCTCAATATTAATCATTTGAAGAAAGAGAATCATAATCAAGACATTAGCCGAACCTTGTCTAAATTCTTGCTATTGCAACAATCCAATATTTATTTTTGGTACAATAGAGGACAAGTGGCGCATAACACCATAATATTTTATACACACTATATATGCACTTCATTAATATCTTCTCAATTTATTTTTTATTTAATAACCTAGTCTATTTGTAAAGAATTTAAGAAAATCAAAACTCTATATTTTTTTATTAATTATCTACTAGCCTTAATTTTATTTATTTTAATTATTGTTTTAGTTTATTTATTTTAATTGATCATTTTGGTATAACTATAATTGAGTAATTTTTTACACTTTTTCGTCTTTGACTTGGTGAATTATTTTAAAATTTTTAATTTTGGAATCTATATTTTTTATTTAAAAAGATAATATATTTTTATTTTACCAAAAATTAATAATAAACTTATTTTAATTATTTTTGTTTTTATGTTGATAAAATTATTAATGTTTTCTTTGCCACAAAACTTTTTAGAGAAAGAAGTAAATTTCTTTCTTTTTGGACAAAAAATGGAAAGTGAATCTAGCATTAGTACTTAGCATTTCCATGTTTACTTATATTTTAATTGAATTGAATGGATTGAAATAGAAAAGAAAAGTACAGAGTTGAATTTACTATTACCACTTTCAAAGTCTCCAGCTCTACATTTATCCATACACCCCCCATTTCCACTCTCACTGACTCCTTCTCCTTCGTTTCGTACTGAAAAGGTTCTTCAATTTCTCTATCTCTGCTATTTACTTCATCATTTTCCTCTATAGTTATTATATCTATCTATCTATGAATTCGCATTAGATTCGAATTTGATTATTCATAACAGTAACAACAGTGATGGGAAAAGGAAACCCTAGGTCTGTAGAAAAACGTGTATTAGGTCAAAATCCTCCAATTTCATCTTCAACTATACCTTCAGCACCTGTTTATTATCCAACCGAAGATGAATTCAAAGATCCTTTAGAATTTATTCACAAAATTAGACCCGAAGCTGAACCCTATGGAATTTGTAGAATTGTTCCACCGAATAATTGGAAACCTCCTTTTGCATTGGATCTAGATTCTTTCACTTTTCCGACGAAGACTCAGGCAATTCATAAGCTTCAGGTTCGTCCTGCTGCGTGTGATTCGAAGACGTTTGAGTTGGAGTATGGTAGGTTTTTGAGGGATTATTGTGGGAAGAAGGTTAAGAAGAGAGTTGTGTTTGAAGGGGAGGATTTGGATTTGTGTAAGGTGTTTAATGGTGTTAAGAGGTTTGGTGGTTATGATAAGGTTGTTGATGGGAAGAAATGGGGGGAGGTTGCAAGGTTTGTGAGGTGTAATGGGAAGATTTCGGATTGTGCTAAACATGTTTTGTGTCAGTTGTATAGAGAGCATCTTTATGATTATGAGGTTTTTTGTAATAAGGTTAGTAAAGGTACGAGCACAAGTGGGAGTTGTAAGAGTAAGAGTGATCAAGGGGTGGAGAGTACGGTCATTTCGGTGTCCAAGAAGCATCACGGGGTTGTTGATGATGTGAAAATTAAGGATTTGAAAGTGAAGGATCGGAAAGTGAAAGAAGAAAGCCGTGATCAGATCTGTGAGCAATGTAAAAGTGGGTTGCATGGGGAGGTGATGCTATTGTGTGATAGGTGTGATAAAGGGTGGCATATTTATTGTCTTTCACCGCCGTTGAAGCAAATTCCGTTGGGAAATTGGTATTGTTTCAATTGTTTGAGTTCGGATAGGGAGAGCTTTGGTTTTGTGCCGGGGAAGCAATATTCGTTGGAGACTTTTAGACGCATTGCGGATAGGTCGAGGAGGAGATGGTTTGGACAGGGACCTGTTTCAAGGGTGCAAATAGAGAAGAAATTCTGGGAGATTGTGGAGGGGTCGGTTGGTGAGGTTGAGGTTATGTATGGAAATGATTTGGATACATCTATCTATGGGAGTGGTTTTCCAAATGAAACCAATCAGAAACAGAAACAGAAACCACAATCTATTGATGATAAGTTATGGCAAGAATACTCAACTAACCCATGGAATCTGAATAATTTGCCCAAGTTAAAAGGCTCAATGCTTCGAGCTGTTCATCACAACATTACTGGTGTTATGGTACCCTGGCTGTATATTGGAATGCTATTCTCATCCTTCTGTTGGCATTTCGAGGATCACTGCTTTTATTCAATGAATTATCTACACTGGTATGTTCTAATTTTATTTTATCCCTGTTTTCAATTTTTAATTGAATTATTTTCTGTAATATATATTAATCATGAACACCATCAATTCATAATTTAGTTTTAGTTTTATTAAAACTTTTTTCCTCTGGAATATTTGCCTGTTTTTATGTATGTAAAATAGGCAAAATCTAAGTGATGTGGCGGTGGAATCCCGACAATTTATGAAGTGGACATGTTAAATTATTATAACATGATCGCAGGAGTTAGATTTAGGTAGGACTAGACAAGGTAGAATTAGAAATGACGACATTAGAGAGTTGGGGTAGCACCTATAGTCTAAAAGATGGTAGAGATTAGACTTAGGTGGTTTGGACATGCAGAGAGAAGATATGTGGATTCTGTATGAAGGAGGGTAGATCAGATGGAGGGGAGTCAAATCACTAGATGCAGGGGAAGACCTAGAAAAACTATAAGAGAAACTATTAAGAAGGATCTAGAGATGAATGAGTTGGAGAAAGACATGGTTTTTGATAGAAGACTACGGCGTCGTTTGATTCATGTAGCCGAGCCCACTTAGTGGGTTAAGGCTTGGTTGTTGTTGTTGATCACAGGAGTTAGATTTGGTTATATTTGTGAATTTTTTATTGTTTAACTTGTTGGTCGTAGTGTACTTCTGAATTCTGATGTACCACTTGAACTTGCTGTTTCAATAGCATAAGTATTAGGTAACCAACTGGTTAATGAACTTCAGCTCAGGTTGAAAACAATTCTAGCTAAGGGTTTACTTAAATTCTAGACCCCAGTTAAGGCTTTACTTACCTTCTTATTGTACCCCTGATTAATCCGGCCCGTTTCCCCTGAGAAACCGATGGGCTAATACAAAAAACTAGCATAAATATAGGCAAAGAAGCACGGAGTCTAAAATATCTATGAAATACTCTCCATCTACTAAGACAAAATCTTACCTTAACATGGGAGCCAAGAAGTACACTCAGCATCTGATGTCTTATATGAAATTGAAAAGGTAGTAGCAGTTCTCCAATTTTTTTATCTGAACCCCTTCCTCCCGTTCTTGGTTTTGTAACAACGTTGTAACAGTTACTCTTTTGAACATGACTAATTACACATGGAAAATACAATCTGCGAAATTTATATGGCAACAAGAAGGTGAATCATCTAGTCATCAACTGAAACTTTTATTGAAGTTACATTAATGTCTAGTTTCGGAGTAGCCAAAATAGAAAGAAAGAAGCAAATGATTTTTTATGACATCCTTATATCCCCTTTAATTTCAATTTTTTTGTTAGAACTTGGGAGGTTTTCTCTTCCCTCAGAAATATACCATTCTGGTTTAGTTTTGTATTGCTTCTACTGTTCTACATTCTGATGGCAAATTATAATTATTTAATGACCATTTGGTTAAGATTCCGGCCTCCGCCAATGAGAAAATTTAGTTTTCCAAGGCACATTTTAAACAAAGAGACTATTATAGTATACTGGTATTTTTTCCCCATCGGAAAGCTCAATAGTTTCTGGAGACTCAACTTGGGGATTCATTTTACCAAAGGTTTATATGTGGCTCTCAACTTCTTTTTTACTGTTTTTCGTTGGATTTCCTTATCCCTGATCCCATAATGTGGAAATCAACTGCTAGCGTTTGCAATGTGTTCTGGTCTTTAGGATTTTTTCTAAAATATATTTGGATTCTAGGTTACTACTGCCACTTCATTTTATCTGCTTTATAATGTTGATTCTTATTTCTTTTGTTCTAGGGGAGAGCCAAAATGCTGGTACAGTGTTCCTGGTAGTCAAGCCAGGGCATTTGAGAAGGTAGGTCTTGGGCTCTTGTTCTATATGTACACCAATACTTCTACCGGTTTTTTTCCCTACCCAAAAGCATGTAATTTTCCCTTAAATTTTGTCTGTTTCTTTCATCCTCAAACTTGTCGTATTAAAGGTTTATGTAGTAAACATCCAAATTTATTTTATATAGAACCCCGGCTAGTGTCTTTTTGCACAGACATATATATTCACTCGGTAGCCGTGGGTGCACATGATACATTTGCATGACTAGCAAAGGAAGCGAAGTAATTAAGATAGAAAGGCAATATTATCTGATGGATTCTACTCATCCATTGATATCATTTTATCTTTTATTTAGAAGAACAAAACAAGAGTTGGAATAATCACGACATGGTTGGCCTCGCTATCAATTTTCCTTCATGGTATCATGGCTTGGAAGATTCTGTGCCCACCACCATAGGCTACAACGCCTATTCTATCCGCCATACGCTGCAGCACCCTATTTATAGGAGGAGTTTTGGCCGTCTGCCATAATCTTCCATCCCGTGCTGATACATCATTTAAATCTTACATAATTTTATGATGATATTAAAATTACAATTGTACAATTACAAACAAGCTGATACAGACAATCAAAATTATTTAAACTTGGACAGCTACATTTTGGCAAAAAATATTTCTATTGAAAATAAGATATAGTTATGCCAAATGTGATTGTGAAACTATTTTACCTTGCATGTTTATAGAAAATGAGCTTTTTTTCTTATTGATGAATCTTTTAATTATCATTGTTCAATACAAGGACAACCAAATTTTGTTTTGATTTAATTTTTTGGTAGTACTGCCCACATTTCATTCTATGCGAATTCGTTCCTTTATTTCATGTTATATATTATCTGGACAAAAATCTTTGGGACGATATTTGATCGGATAATGCTCATATACTGGTGGGTTTGTGAGTTTGATTTGAGAAAACATTTTCTCTTTTCCATTTCCTGTTTGCACTTTTAATTACAAATCTCTGACTTTGTTTTCATTTTGTTTCCTGCAGTGAAACCATTTTTGTTTTTTTGTTTTTGCTGTACCCTGTAAAATTTTAAAACAGAAAACAAAGTGAAAGGTGTCAGTTTTCTAATTAAATTAAAAAAGAAAAAAAAAAGCAGAAAACAATTTTTGAAACCAAACTGGCCCTGAAGGATGTGTTGATAGTTGAAGTTTGTACATGTTTGACTGGACAAATGTTTGTTGACCATGTCATAAAATAATTCATTTCCTTGTAGGTGATGAGAAGCAGCCTTCCAGACCTTTTCGATGCACAGCCTGATCTGCTTTTTCAGCTTGTTACTATGTTAAACCCATCTGTCTTGCAAGAAAATGGAGTCCCTGTCTACAGCACACTTCAGGTTTCATATATCTAGCTCATCTTAGTGAATTTGTAGTTTGCAGTTGTAAATACAAGATTACATTAAAATCATATAATTAGAAGAAAAATGCATTACACCGATGTAAATTATACCCCATTGGTCCTTTTTATAAGAAGCAAGTGAGCGATTTATTTGGTCCTTAATCCTAATTATAAGAAACACAGGCAAGTTTTCTGGAGTATTAATTGTTGGAATTCATTTTATGCACTTTGTTATGTTAACTAGAAATCTACTTATTTCTTGTGTAAGTGGATGCATTTGATAAGTACTGTGGGTATTTTTGTAAAAACATTTATTATCAACTCCTTTAAACACTCTTACTTTCTCATGATCATTTGGTTCTATTGTTCCTCATGAAAAAATACCCGAGGTAGTATTATATCATATGGTATAGAAATAAGCACTCCACATTTAGTGGACATTTATAATTTAACTCGCAGGAATATTGTGGGCTGCTATTGTAGTTTAATTACAAATTCATTTGCGTTCGAAACTATTGGGAAAAACCAAAGTCCCCCATCGGATAGATATGACTCTTGATAAGAGTTTATAAATAGGGGACATTCCTCACCTTATAAGCCGGTTTTGTAAGGATGAGTTAGACCCCAATTTCAACATGGTATCGGAGCCTATCGATCGGGCCACCCACCATTTATATACATGCACCAAGCCCAATGGTGCTGGGCGTGAGGAGGTGTATTGGGAAATACCCAAGTCCCACATCGGATAGATACGACTCTTGATAAGAGTTATAAAGATGAAGCACTCCTCACCTTACAAGCCGGTTTTGTAAGGATGAGGTGGGCCCCAATTTCAACACAAACTTATGATAGCTCCTTTTCACCGTACTTCGTTGCATGTTTAAATACAAATTCATTCACGGTCCAAACTTACGATAGCTCCTTTTCTCTGTACTTCGTTGCATGTTTAAATACAAATTCATTTGCGGTCCAAACTTATGATAGTTCCTTTTCACTGACTTCGTTGCATGTTTTCCAGGAAATCTATGCTGCAGCACTACTGCTTTTATTTCTCATCATCTTCTCTTTCGATGTATTAAGTCTTTGGCATGTTTCTTTTGTTTGTTAATGTTTTCCAGGAGCCTGGAAATTTTGTTATTACTTTCCCCAGAGCTTACCATGGTGGTTTCAATCTTGGTATGAAGTTACATTCTGTCTCCATCCAAAATTACCAGCTTAAATACAATCTAAGGTATGTCATTTGTATTCGTTGTTTGTATTTTCAGGCCTTAATTGTGCAGAGGCAGTCAATTTTGCTCCAGCTGACTGGCTACCACACGGTACATTTGGAGCTGATCTCTATAAGCGGTATCACAAAATAGCCGTCTTGTCTCACGAGGAGCTTCTTTGTGTAGTAGCCCAGGTTTGCACTTCTTTTAAGGATATTGCGTTTGTTAAAATGATAATATCTTGATGAGATTTAAAAAACGGAGATGGCCTGTATTATTTATTCATCATGATCACTAAAGGCTATCTTGCTATAGTTCTCTTTCTTCTGTCCAATATTTTGTGAAGTTTTTGTTTTCACCATTTCCTTCTACAATTCATAAAACATGGTACCGTTTTTATAATTTTTTTTTATAATTATAATGAAATCATACTAGCGAACTAAACTACTCCAACATAGCTGTTTTTAATGTCTCTTTTACACATGTAAACAAGTATCTGACAGATCACTGCAATCAATGCTGTGCGTGTTTTTGTGCAAATGTTTTTAAAGAGGATTTCTTATCCTACTCGTACTTAAACAGAGTGCACTAATGCTTTTGTATTCTTACCATTATGATTATTATAGTTTACTAGTTTATTTTTTGATTAATGTTGCAGACTCTCTTACTTCTTGATTTTCAATGTTCAGTATGGTGATGTTGATAGCAGAGGGTCCTCTTATTTGAAATTGGAATTGCTGAAAATATCAGATAGAGAAAAATCTTGGAGGGAAAAACTTTGGAGAAGTGGTATCATTAAATCTTCTCGTTTAGCTCCTCGGAAATGTCCCCAATATGTAGGAACTGAAGATGTACGGTTTGTTTTTAACCTATCATGATTCATATCATAGCATGCAATGATAATTCTTTATTTTGGTCTTACTCGCTGCTGTCTTTTATAGGATCCAGCATGCATTATTTGCCAGCAATATCTCTATCTCTCTGCAGTTGTATGCAGTTGCAGGCCATCATCTTTTGTGTGTCTGGAGGTAAATGAGTGTGATTGAGGTTATTGAAGTTGTGCTTAATTGCCATGAAGCATTCATCTTTATCTATTGCCATCAATGTCAGGATTTTAGAAAAAAGTTTTATATACGAATTGACATAGAAAATGTATGTGTATCCATTTTTGCTATTAAGCATGCATATTAGTAGTTTCAGCTCGTGATTGGAGGAATGACATAGATATTTAAGCACCTTTATGAATGTGCTCGACTGCAGTATTCTCTCTCTAGTATTCCACCTCATGAGGTTCTAGTTGCGTGCTTACATCTCATGTAAAAAAAGACAAGGGGAATGCACTGCTTGTATTTTTACAAATTTGGCACTAGTGCTGATTAGGACTAATATATCATTGCAAATCATGGAGTCGATTGCTTAATATAACCAACCCCACCTAGCACGAAAATGCTTGTTTGGTGTTGTTGAACTGGTGTCAATCAGGGAAAAATTGTTGTATGACAGATATGAGGATCCCTATTATTTTCTGGATTTGCATAATTAGGAACCTTGTGATTGTTAATATAGCTTAACAAACACAAGTATGTTTATAATTCCCAATTAATTAATTTTTCATGTAAGACTAAGAATTTAAAGCAGATAGAAAATCGTCAGATAAGTTTTTTCCAATTGTTTCATTAGAAGAGCGTGTGATCTAAAATTATATACAGCATACTCTAGAAAATGAAACTACTGCTCTTTGTCAATTTCTACAATTATGGTCAAGATTTCTAGGATTTGAATAATCGTGGTTTGTTCCTTTACATATGTTTCCCATTTTAAAGACTAAATTCAGTTTTCTCTTGTGCAGCACTGGGAACACCTTTGTGAATGCAAAACTGCTAAACTTCGTCTTCTCTACCGTCATTCACTTGGTGAATTGTATGACTTGGCATTTTCTATTGACAAATATACTTCTGAAGAAAAAGCTGAGAGTAGAAATGTAAAAAGGCAGTCTTCATGTCTGAGTGCTTTGACAAAAAAGGTCACATATATATATATGCACATCCCCGCACCAAATTACAATAATGTTTATACTTAGGTTTATCTTTTTGAAATCAAAAGATTCAATGTCCTTCTGCTTCTATATCTTTGACCGTGCTGCTCTTCTGTTAGTGCTATACGGTGGCACTGTTAAATTTTATGGAATAATAATATAATGCTGGCATTGTTATGGATATATATGTATTTATTAAAAAAAGGTACTATAGTCTTCTGAGACTCGTAGCTGTGTACAGGTGAATGGTAGCTCCATTACTTTCACTCAACTTGCTACAGAATGGCTTCTGCAATCTAGTACTATTCTTCAAAATGTTTTTGTGACTGATGCATCTATTACTGCACTAAGGAAAGCTGAACAGTTTCTTTGGGCTGGTTCCGAGATGGATTCTGTGAGTTCTAGTTATGTCTTTTGTATGCGTGTCAATAAAAACATTCTGCACTTTAGTACTAAATTCCACTTTGTTTTGGGATGTAGGTTCGGGATATGGTAAAGAGTTTGACTGAAGCTCAGAAATGGGCAGAAGGGATAAAAAATTGTGTGACAAAAATTGAGTTGTGGTTGAGTCATCAGGACTCAAGTTTAAAGAAAGTTAATTTAGAATACGTTGAAGAGTTTCTGAGATTTAACCCTGTACCATGCAATGAGCCCCATTATCATAAACTGAAGGTGCTTTGACAATAATATGTTATGTTGTTTTTGATGGTTGCAATTAACTGTCATTTATTTATCGTGTTAACTTGTTCTGATGCAGGAATATGCAGAAGAAGCAAGATCGTTACTTCAGGAGATTGAGACTGCTTTGTCAATGTGCTCCAACGTACTTTTTTTTCCTTTCTTTTTATTTTATAATATATAGAAAAAGTGATTCTGTGATATAATTTTTGCTAAAACTTCTTTTGAGAGGTTACTTTTTTTTAGCCTATTATAAAAGCATTAAACAAATTTAGTTTATTATTATTACTTTTATTACTTTTAGTTGAAAGTGACTGCTAAAATTGTTTTTATAGGTTCTTACAGAGGCTACAATTTTAGCCCATGAGAAAAGCTTCAGAACAATGTTTCTTTTGTTTGATTTTTCCCCCACAAAATTCTTATAAATTTTTTAAAAGATTATTTTAACTAAATAGCTATTTTTCTCAAACAAAAAAGCAGAAGAATTTGGTCCTTATATTTTGTGAATATATATTTTTTTGGTAAATATATCGGATAAGCATTTTATCTTGATAGCATTATGAAATTTGATGATAATATGATATCTTGATTCTTCTTTCCTGTCCATTCAATTTAATTGATATAATTTGTTTCAGATATCTGAGTTGGAACTTCTATACTCTAGAACTCGTGGCTTACCCATCTACGTGAAAGTGACTAAAAAATTAAAAGGGAAAATTTCATCAACCAAGGTAGATGTTGCCGGACATAATAGTTTGATGGTTTTTTTGTACCCTTATAATTCTATGATTAATGTTCAATTTCTTTTGCTGATGTTTGGAAATGGAATCACTTATTTCTCTCTCAAAATGGTTTATTTTTATTCCTTTCAAATCACGACACCAATTCCTTCACCCCATAATGTATAACCTCTCGGAGGTATAGCTCTGAATGAAGCACGCGGTGACACCATGATATTTTAAGTTTCCAAACACACACTTAGAAGGTTAGGAAATAGTTGATGTATTTTTTATAAAATGCGTGTTAACTTTAAATAGCCAGAAAAACCGATCTTTCCCCTCCAATGTTTTACACATTCCTTACTCCCCATAAACCCTAAACCCAAAACGAAGAAAAAAAATGACCTGCTTTTGGTTTAGGACAGAGATTGCAGCTGATTGTTCCATTTTTCTGTTGTATATTTCTGTGATTAAATACAGTGCAGGAATGTATTTGCTTAGAACACTAGGGAAAGGTTTCTTATGTATGAAATTAAATCCGAGCTGGAATGTTGCTGCTGCTAGTTTAGATGTTGTTAATAATGAAAGCAATCTAGAAGTGTCAATGTGCCATAGCTATTTCTGGCAATAAGCGAGACAGCTCTGATTGTCATGCTAGCTTAGTCTATGCCCATTGATATTTTTCATCCTGATGAGATTAAGATGACGAAGATTGAGTCTCAGAATTCTCCTGTTAACAGAAAATAGCACTTCAAGAAATAAAGACTTGAAATTTTTGGAAATTATGGTGGCCTGAAAGATAAAAGAATTAACTAAATGTGGTCATGAAGCTTGTGCACCAGAAGAGAACTTGTTATTTTTTCAAGACTAGACATATTTTTTGTAACCAAGCACCCGAGGAGGTATTTGCGCATCTTCACCGGGATATCTTGCATTGCCTTGATACGGATTATTTACCTTTGACGTTAGAACATGACAAAGTCTCAGGGTTGAATACCCATTCGTTTTGAGAAGGTGTGGATCAATGTTGAAACCTTTATAGATCTTTAGCTAAGGTGTTTGGGAGTATGTACTAGATTAGACGGTTTTAAAGGCATGAGTTCATGTTGAGGAGGCTTTTCTGTCATCCTCCTGTTTTACATAAGGCTTAATTACACTTTTGGCCCTCTAAGTTTCCCAAAGTTGTGATTTTGGCCCCCTAAAAAAAACAACTCTTTTCAGGCCCCCTAAGTTTACTTTCTGTTGCAATTTTAACCCAGTCAACGGACACGCACGTGTAAATTTTTTTTTTTTTTTTTTTATTATTTTGTTTTTTTTTTTTTTAAAATTTAATTTTTTTTTGTAATTGTAAAAGAATTGCAAAGATAAAAATGTTTTTTTAAATTACAAAAATAAAAAAAATATTTTTAATTTTTTTTTGTTTTTTAATTACAAAAAAAAATTAATTACAATATATTTTTTTTCTTTTTTTATTACAAAAGTTGAAAATAAAAAAATTATTATTTTTTATTTTTTAATTAGAAAATAAAAAAATGCGTCCACGTCAGCGTTGACTGGCTCAAAATTGGGCTAGGAGGCCAAATTGCAACAAAAAGTAAACTTAGGGGGCCTGAAAAGAGTTTTTTTTTAGGGGGCCAAAATCACAACTTTGGGAAACTTAGGGGGCCAAAAGTGTAATTAAGCCTTTACATAATTATATTATTGGGAAAAACCCAAGTCCCACATAAAAAGGATATGACTCTTGATAAGAGTTTATAAAGAGTGGCATCGCTCACCTTACAAGCCGGTTTTGTAAGGATGAGTTAGGCCCAATACCAAAACCTAATATGGTATCAGAGCCTATCGATCAGGCCACCCACCATTTATATAAACGCATCAAGCCCAACAGTGCTTGGTGTGAGGGGATACGGGCCACCCACCATTTATATAACCTAATATTAGGAAAAAACCAACTGCACACAGAAAGGATACAGCTCTTGATAAGAATTTATAAAGAGTGGTGTGTGTTTGTTTTGTTCTTTATCTTTGAAGTTCATTAATAGAATAAAACAATATTGCTCATAGGAGAGCAAGAAATCACCTCTGTGAAAACTGAATATATTTCAAAGTTCTAAATAATTTACAACCACTAATGTGTTTATATAGGCTAATGTAACTTGATGGGCAAGACTACTAAACTAATGGGCCCAATACACATAACCAATAATAATAATTAAAATAAATTATTTACAACAACCTCCATAAATGTAAGGCAACAACAATATCAGGATTGCTTCCTTTCACCATAAATGGGCTAACTATTGAAAAAATACAAATGAACATTCTATCCTACAAAAGATGAGAGGGTCAAACAAGTGACTAAGAGCTCATCTGATTTGTATATATCTTTGTTTGCATGAGTTTACCTCTATTACATAGTACAATCTTAAGGTTTGAATTATGTACTTAACTGCCTCAGTTTTTGTACTTGGGAAGTTGCTTACTATAGGGTCTAAGCCTGCTGATTAATTCACTGTATTACTTTTTTATATCACTCACATGATTTTTTTTATTTTTTTTCTATATCAATCAGAAATGGATGGATAGTGTCAGAAATTGCATCTCAGCTAAAGATCCTGCTGAATTAGATGTTGATGTTCTTTACAAGTTAAAATCAGAGGTAATAAAAACTCTGAAAATGGGGTACATTTAAACTGGCCTTTTTAATTTCACAATGCTTGTTCCTGTTAATATGAAGTTTGGTGTATGTTTATAGTTGTTGGTACAAATGTCAACAAAAGCCTAAGTTCATGTGTGACAGCTAGCAGTTGTTGAGAAAGAGAAAAACGAGATATTGTGTGTGTATCACAATAAATACAAAGATTACCGTTATCTTATTTATATAAACTATATTTACCAGATATTGTGCAACCATCGCTATGCTGTTTTGCATTATTTCTAACTTCCCCTCAAGCTGGAGCATTTAATTATATGCACAAAGCTTGTTACATATATAGCTTATATGAGGACCCCTTATATATTTAACGAACACCTGTCAATTAGAGCAAGTTAGGGTAAACTTTTTCATGAAGCACTTATGAAAAATGAAATATTAAAAGAATCTTACAAGTTAGAATGAATATGAGTGTTTCCAAACAATAGCTTTTTGTTTAATTCAAAATTATTTTTTGCCTCTCAGTTCTTTCAGAAACTCTCTCATTTAATTTCGTTGTTTGGTTTACGGTCGAGCATGTCTTTCTCTTCTTAGATGTCAAGAGCAAATTTCCTTCTCCATAAATGTCTACTAGTACACTTCTGTTAGTGGAGAGCTATAAACTTATTTTAATTTAGAAGCTGTTATATTAGTTAGAAGCTAATCAAAGCTGGGCCATAATCTTTTGAACTGATAAAGTCAGTGGCGACATCTCTCTCAAATCTGACACGTCGCGTATTCTATCTGTATGTGCTTAATCCTCTTGTGACTTGATTTGATGTAACATGAAGTGTAGTTTGATTATAAAAAATCAGTGTCTTCTCCCTAACACCATTAAGAAAAAAGTGTCTTCACTGAAATTGTCCCAAATATAGGCTCCTGAAGTATGTTGAGCTAGATGAGCACACCAATAGCTGATGCCATGGCTTGATATTATGCTTCTGCACTTGATCTTGCAACAAGTTATCTCTCTCTGACTTATCTATGATATAAGGTTGGGTTGCTCCGAATGTCTATATAATCCCCATAAATAGATCTCATTTCTTATGATATACAAGGAAATATGGAAGCCAATCTGTACTCCCTAGGGGCAAACTAAATTGCTCTTAGGATACAATTTTAGATATTTTAAGACGCTTTTCATATACTCTAACAGTGACATAATATAAATATAATTATGTGCACAAATCATGCATTGTTGAATTTGTTTGACATTCATTGAATCCTGTTGTCTTTTTATTTCTTGGAATAATTAGACTTTGTGTAATGTTCATGATTCTCAGACATGCTCATGTATCATGCATCAAATGAGTCACCTAAGGATTAAAATATGAAATTCATGGTTTCAATAGATTGCAGATCTTCAAGTTCAACTCCCAGAGATAGATGCACTTCAGAATCTATTAAATCAGGCAGAATCTTGTAGTTCCCAATGTCGTTGTATGTTACAAGGTCCTATGAATCTCAAGGTTTGCATCTGTATCTTTGATAGACTTTTAGCAAGTGTACTAAAAATGCATCCAAGTAATAAAATTTATAAGTTCGTATCCACAGGGACTGTTTCAATTTCTACTCGGGAAAAGCGTTAAAATAAAGGAGGTGTTAAAATTATGGGTTGCCCTAGGCAGTTGGATTTGGTTGCATAAAACTTAAACAAAGTAAATAAAATGGTTTGATAATTGGATTAAAACAGATGATCAAGCCTTTCGAATCCTCTATTGCTCACTATGAGTAATTTGGCTCTCTTCTCTCTCAAAGAAATTAACCTAGCTTTACGACGGATTAACTAAGTGGTTTTGATCAATCTCTTGACTCAAAACCCTTTCCTAAGTTATAACCTTTTAATCTCTTAAACCGATTGAATAACTGCGGAAGCATGGTGAGAACGTTAATCCATAAGTCATAACTCTCAATTTCCTATCTCTAGGTTCCTATGTTGAATTAAACAGAATTACTATTTCAGGAT
>Ga0315914_1005617_pt1 | contig 18194 bp, 18 predicted proteins | sample MpolenodulesMG_FD_203920 | JGI IMG/M metagenome (GOLD analysis project Ga0315914, IMG submission 203920) | Medicago polymorpha root nodule microbial communities from Los Angeles, California, United States - elongated nodules | ecosystem: Host-associated > Plants > Roots > Nodule | place: USA...
AAGTTTTTAAGGTAGTTTATGAAAAACCCGTTTATGAAGATACAATTTTCGTTAGTGAGAGTTTGTAAATTAAAATAAAAACTTATTTATTTACATAAGCTATTTTTCATAAGCTCAAAATAAGCTCAAACCAAACGGGACCTATATATATATCGAAGTGGCTGGCTCGATGCCAATTCTGTGCCATTCACTCACATCGCTGGCTTGCTGGCCCTAACACACAAACAAACATTATTATTCTCCTCTTCTCTTCAATTCATCTCTTACTTTCCATATTTAAAATTCAAAATCAAACATATTCCACACTTTTTGGATTCTAATTCCAAAAACAATAATAGAGACCTGTTTCAACTCTATTCTCTTGTTTCATTTTCTCTCATTCTTTAACAGGGAATGAGTTATTTTGTGGGGTTGTTTTATTTTGATTAGGGGATTGAGTAGTGTTATAAGGTCTATAATGGGGTTTGATAATTCAATCTTAGTAATAAGGAATGAGTTTTCATGAAAAACCTTTCGGAGATTGTGCACTATGTGTTTGTGTTTATGTCATGTTGTTTCTTGTGCTTTGAGAGTTTTACAGGTGATGCAATCCTTCTTAACATAAGAATAGAAGATGTTGTGGTAAAACCTAAATTATCTTTTTGGACACGTGTCACCTTTTGAGTTAATTCAACTTAATATTTTTTTAATCAAATATTAGTAATTATTTTACATGAAGTTGAATAAGACTCACTCTGTTCTTTGTAGTTCTAAAACACATTCACAGTATACTTAGTCAGACATTGACGAGTACGAGTGAGAGAAGCAGAGTGAGAATATGAACAAACAGACACAGTGAGTGACTCAGAGAAGAAGAAGCGAAGAAAAGGAGGGAAGCAACAATGAGTACGGTCGACAAGATGCTGATCAAAGGCATCCGGAGTTTCGACCCGGAGAATAAGAACGTCATCACCTTCTTCAAACCCTTAACCCTAATCGTCGGTCCCAACGGTGCCGGCAAAACCGTATGTTCCATTTCATTTCTAAAATCATCACTCTCATTCAATCAATTCATCGATTCTCACACATGCATTTTTATTTTTTTTGCAGACTATCATTGAATGCTTGAAGCTTTCTTGCACCGGTGAGTTACCTCCTAATGCTAGGTCTGGTCACAGCTTCATTCACGACCCCAAGGTTACTCTCTCTTACTATCATTCACCGATTTTATTTTATTTAAAAAAAAAAATCATTTATATGAATCTGTGCTTGCGTGCGTTGTTTCATCGTTGTAAGGTTGCAGGAGAGACTGAAACGAAAGGACAGATTAAGCTCCGGTTCAAAACCGCTGCTGGTAGAGATGTGGTTTGCATAAGGTCATTTCAACTCACGCAAAAAGCATCTAAGATGGAATACAAAGCAATTGAGAGTGTGCTTCAAACTATTAATCCTCATTCCGGCGAGGTATCACTCTTCCAATCAAACTTAGGGTAGTATTTTTAGCATAAGGTTATTTCAGCTTACGCAAAAAACACTCGTTTGGTCACTGTCATTTTATCACAGACTTATAACTTATTTTCACTACCTTATAGTGTAAACATATTTTTTTTTACGTCATTTCATATTTATAAGCTAGCTCAACTGCTAATTTTACTAAACACTCCATATTCAATTAGCTAGCTTATCCGCTATTATTACCAAACAGAGCCTTAAATACTTGAAAATGTAACTTTTTTTTTTAATTTCCTTATATTTATATTATGGTATGTACTTTACTATCTGAGTTTGTTTTTTGTTTTGTTCTGTATAGTTTTAGTTCTCGAATTAACTTGACTTGTTTGCTCTTCTTAATCAGAAAGTTTGCCTTAGCTATAGATGTGCTGACATGGATCGAGAGATTCCTGCTCTCATGGGTGTTTCAAAGGCCATTTTGGAAAATGTTATATTCGTTCATCAAGATGAAGCAAATTGGCCACTTCAAGATCCTTCCACGTTAAAGAAGAAGTTTGATGATATCTTTTCCGCAACTCGGTACCTTCTACTAACCCCTCTTTCATTTCTCTTGTTCCTTGCGTAATGCCGTTAAACCTATCACAAATTCAAACATATAGTTTTGTCACACTTTCGAATCTGCTGTGATAGCATCATATTAGTCCATTTTCCATTCAATGTACTGGATGGATTATGCTGAAAATGCTGTTGTTCTTGACTTAGAGTTGGTTGTCATTGTGTGCTCTTGTACTGAGCAGATACACAAAGGCACTTGAGGTTATAAAGAAACTTCACAAGGATCAAGCTCAAGAGATAAAGACTTACAAGCTGAAACTGGAAAATCTTCAAACCCTGAAAGATGCGGCTTATATGGTTACTTTCTTTTCTCGAAATTAAGAATTCTACTGACAATTTTATTTTTCCTTGCTATTCTATATTTTAATAACCTTGAATATAAACTCTAGAAAATCCATGATGGATATGCCTTTGCCTTTCTCAAAGTAAATGTAATCACGTGAAGTGTTTAAAAATATTTATACTCTTTTTGTGTCACTGTATCTTTTTGGGGGCCGAAGTGGAGTGAAGTAGGAAAAGTTCTGCTATGCCTCAAGATGGGATAAACATGAAGAAAAAACACTTTATTTTGGTTCTGCTACCTCAACTCTCTCTAATGTTATCATTTCTTATCCTATCCCGTCTAGTTTTATCACCCATTCAACGCAACATTCTCATCTTTGTTAAACTTAATTTATTTTCGTGTTGGTTCTTTACAGCCCAACACCCTGTCCCATACATCATTGCCATTCTTATAACTGTCCATAAAATTTTCCCATCAACTTGAGCGGTACTTTTGTATCACATACAACACCTGAGGCACTCCTCCATTTCAACCACCCAACTTGAATTCAATGGTTTACATCTCCTTTTATTTCTCTGTCGTTTTGTACTATGGACCCAAGATATTTAAACCGTGTAACATGTGGTATGATATGATCTACAACTTTCATCTCTATGTCCATTCAAAAAAAAAAACTTTCATCTCTATGTTAGAAATACTTCGTCTAAGGCTTGTCTTGAAGTCTCCACGACTAGGGTTTACGAGACAGCAAGGCCCCAAAAACCAAGAGCTCTGATATCATGTAGAATATATTATCTGATATATTTCATAATTGTGATTAAAGTACAATCACTAACCCATTTTAAGTAGACTATTCTAAACCTAATGGGCCAAATACAATTATTACTAATAATCACAAATATACTTATTTACAACACCATCTTTAGATGAGCAAATAATTTTATAATTGCTTGGAGAATTCCTTAGCATAATCAATTATATAGGGGTTTGCTAACTTAGACCAACAAAAAACATGAAGGTCCAAGTTAGCAAAAGTGCACCTTTTGCTATCTTTAATGCTGGAAGCCATATAAATAAGTAAACTATGAAAATGAAATAATATGACAGCCGTACAAATTAAAACAAAGTGCATACGACACTAAATAAATTATAGTCTCCCTAACCGGAAGACACTTTCTAATCACCACAATGTCCCAAAATAGATGGAAAAGAGAATCTAATTACCTTATTTTATTTCCTTATAGCTTCGGGAAAACATCACACAGGATCAAGAGAAAGCAGAATCTCTAAAAGATCAGATACAGCAGTTGGATGGAAGCATTAAAGATTTGGACGCTAAAATTGATCATGTGGATAAAACATTGAAACATTTGCTGGAGCTAAAGGGGCAAATATCAAGTAAAACTACAGAGCGAAGCACTCTATTTAGGTCACAGCAGAAGCAATATTCCGACCTTGAGGAGGAGTTTGAAGGTGTGTAAGTGTTGACCATGGCATATGCATTACAACAGCGAGCCAGTTTTAAATTCTTAGTTTTCTATCTTGTTATTTTTTCATCCTTATTAGATCTGCTCATAAATGGCCATCATAATATATTGTAAGTTTCTCATGCTTTCTTCTGCTTTGTATATTTATTAGAACCTGATGAGGAGCTGATGGAATCGAAGACCAAGTTTGATGAAAAGATTGCAAATTCACAAACACAAATAAGCAAGTTGGATAGAGAGAAGTCTGACATTAACACAAAATGTCCTGTCCTTAAGAAGACCATCGATCAGTCCATCTGGGAGATCAGCAAGCTACAAACTGAAGCAGAAGTAAATGAATTGATACATTGCCAATACTGACATCTTGTTGTCTGGAATGTTGTTGTAATTTTTCTCTGATTCAAACTGCAGGCTCACATGTCTCTGAGGAGTGAACGAGATACTTGCATTAAAAATATTTTTGATAGGTATAACTTGGGATCTCTTCCAAAGCCACCCTTCAGTGCTGAGGATGCTTTGAACCTCACTAATCGTGTAAAATCAAGGTTGGTGGATCTTGAGAAGGATCTTGAAGATAAAAAGGTGACCCTTCTGTTCTCTTTTTGGTTATATGAATATATATTCACTTTTATGCGCCTTTGATTGGACAGAAATTGGGAAATGGCAGATTTTCAAGGATGATTTCTTCCTATTATTCAATTTTTGGGGTTTCGGATAAATGATCTTTTCATATTCTTCATGGGTACCCGACTGGTATAGGGTTTCTTTGCTGAATATACAGAGATTGGCATTCTTTGCTCAATTGATGTAGATCTTTGATTAGGTGTTTTCTTTAGAAGGATATCACCCTATGCTCCTGTCCTTCTGTTATATAACTTCTATTCTCAAGATGAATTTATTTTCTTGTTTAAAGATTCTGGTTCTCTAAATAGACCATATGTTTGAGTATATGTGAGTTGCTATCTCATAGGTTGCTGCTACAAATAATAAGCAGCTTTTATTACTTAGTGTCTTGATGTGTTGGTTAGAGTGTGCCACCTCAGCATTTAAAGGTGTGCCATGTCAGCTCTGGCAGTTATAACTGCCAAGCTTGCAGTGAAAGTTTGTTAGTGTTGGGTGCAGGTTTAGCCCCAGCTGAGAAGCACTCCATAAATCTTGTAAATCTCTCAAGATTCATCATTAGAAAAAATATTCAAAAGGAATTCATGAAATTCCAAATTAGTTTTCTCTCATTCTCTCTGTATTAGCAATGTTCAAGTTGTTTTCACCATTTCCTGAGGAAGAAAACAATATTATTCTTTAATCTTGGATATGTTAGTAATGTTATTAGATATCTAAAATATCCTAGAGACCTCTGACCCATGGGAGGATTGACTTCTTGTTTTTGCATCTTTTCTACAGAACGCAAATAACACTGAACTCAAGATGGCATGGGATTGCTACTTAAATGCAAATGAAAGTTGGCAAAATACTGAAGCTAAAATACAAACTAAGAGAGAGCACAAGGTTTAGTGTTTGAATCTGCCCATTTCTTGTCAAATGACTATGCTACTTTTACTGTGTTAATACGTTGTTGTGCATGCAGGCTGGCATTATAAAGCGCATTGAAGAGAAGAAAAATGAGCTTGAGTCATTCGAACTTGAAATATCTAATATAGATGTTTCTCATTTAGACGAGAGAGAAAGAGAATTGGTGAGTCCAAGTTACTCTTCGGTGCTGTTTGGTAGTTTATAACTTCAACTTTAGACTTCTGGAAAATCTGATAACATAACTTCATGTAATGCTTGCAGCAAATTCGGCTGGAGGGGAAGATCAAACAACGTGATGAAAGAGAATTTGAACTAAAGAAAAGTGAAATCGAAAATAAAGCCCTTAATGTGGAGCAAAAGATTAGAGCTCTCAATCGAGAGATGCTTACAATGGCTACTGATTCAAAGGAAAGAGAAAAATTATCTCTTATGAAGGGAGATTTGGAGACAAAGAAGAAGCAACATAAAAAGATGTAGTTCGATTTTATTTTTCCTTCTTTTTATTAACTTCTTTTTTCAGAATTATATCTTTTATACACTTTACAGAATTGATGACCAAAAAGATAAAATAAGAAGGGTGCTAAAAGGGAGGATTCCTTCTGATAAGGACCTGAAGAAGGAAATCACACAAGCATTAAGGTTGGAATTCTCTTTGACTGTGTATGTCAAACTTGTAGTTTTATCTTCAAGAAATTTCACATTTAGTGTTTCTGTACTTAGTCTTTTCTACTTCCAGTGGAATCACAAGAAATGTGCTGGAATTTCTCTTTCTTTGCATCCAGTTTATCCGGTTGTATGTATGCACTTTTTTCCTGATTATCCTATTCCTTTATTAAGCTATTTTAAATTTAACAAGACAGACTGATCAAGTCGTTGTTTATTTATTCATTGCCTTATGTTGCAAGTATTTGTTGAAAGTAGAGAAGAGGGAGAAAGTTGATGATTACTTATCTTCTTACTTTAAAATAAAAAGCAGAAATAAAACTAAATTGGTTCAAAGGAGCTCTGCATTCCCTCAAAAGTTTAGAAAAAATGAACTCCTTAATGAATCCTGAAGCAGAAAATCACAGAGAAGCTGTAAAAATCCATTCTTTCAGGATCTGTATTTTAAATATTAGAGGAACTGCAAAGTGTATTATTTCAGTAAAAAGAGTTCTCTTGTAAAGGGGAGGTGATATTTTAACGAAGACTTTAGTAAGATCAACCTTTGAGCATCTGCTAGGCAAGTATCTCAAAATTCTGTAGAAAACCTCAAGATGCTCTTCATAAGGAGAGTGCATAAACTGACTGACAACGTTGACAGAAAAGGCAATATCAGGGCGGGTATGAGCCAAGTATATCATACTTTCATGATGAGATAAATTGATTTCAGTATTAAAATGAATTTGGTGCTTATTTTCTAAATCAAGCATCTAAGAGGCCATGCACATGACATTCTTAAAAATTATTATTATTCTCAACGCCTTAGGTTCTTTTGCCGTTAATCTTTTGCTTTTGCCTGCTTATCTATCATATTTCAGTTTAGTGAAAAAGCTATCTTTGTGTTAAATGTTCACGAATTCCCTTGTATTAATGCCATTTATGGTGCAGGACTGTTGTAGCTGAATTTGATGATCTGAATGCTAAGTATCGAGAAGCTGACAAGGAAGTAAATGTTTTGCAGATGAAAGTACAAGAAGCAGACAATAACTTATCTAAACACCAAAAGGATATGTCATGTTAGTTTTATCCATCATTTAAACAATTTGTATATAAATCATCTTCCTTGCATTATTTATCTGCAAAACCACTATGAAGGTAGAAGTTTGGTTTCTTGGTTCAAATCTATATATAGTTTTTACAGTGCTATTGAAGGCCACATCATTCTGCCTAGCAATAATATAGTACATCATTACTTAGTGTTGAGAGAGAGAAAAGAGAAACATATGTTGAACATCATCTATCTCAATTAACATAACAAAGTCGATTTTATATAGCCTCAAGACAATACATAATAAATTGATTGATCTGTGACAGATCTGGTGTATTCAAATATATGGGGAAGGGAACAGATTATATGAAAGCGGTTCTTGTATCATAAACTCTTAGGAATAACTTCCTGCAGATTTGGTTACAATACGGTTGAAAATACAAACTGCTGCTAGTGCTGAAACTAACCGTCAGAAAATAATATAACCTCTAGGAATTAGAGACCCCAGTCTCTCCCAGCCAAACCAACATAAAACTACCCAATGGGAATGTGTCTTCCCATCCTTTTAAACACACAAACACAATTACATTAACTTGGGCCTAATCACTTGGGAATACGCCTAATGAAACATGATTAATACGAGGTCCGCTAACAATACTCCCCCCAAAAGTTTCATCTTGTCCTCAAGGTGAAAAAGTGGAAACAGTTGGCCAATGGCATCAAAAGGCTTCCAAGTAGCTTCAAAGTCTGGCAAATCTTTCCACTGAATCAACACTTTCAACATTCCCAACCGATTACTTTGACTTCTTTGGGCTCCATTTGTAATTTGAAGTCTTCTGACAACATATTGGGCAATAGTTGAGGATTGTCATTGACCCCTGGTGTGATAGTCTGGATGGATTTTACTTCCAGAAGGAAGGTCAAGTTGGTAAGCCACGTGATTTGTGATCTTTGTGATATGGTATAGTCCATAGAAACAAGCACTCAAATTTTCATTAATTTTCTTGGCCGACAATTTCAGCCCAGAGGGCTGCAACTTGAGATATACCCAATCCCCAACAACATAGGAAACAACCCTCCTGTGTTTGTTTGCTTGGGCTCTCATCTGATTTTGAGCCTTAACCAAGTTAGAACAAAGATCATGAAACTCGTTCTTGAGTCAAGTGATTAACTTCCTCGGGTGGTCTTATATATAAATGATAAAATTAAGCTTTTGTCAGTTGGCAATGACACAAATGGAAGATGGCTGTGATGAAGGGTGTAGACTGCAGAGAAGCAGTGATGAGAGTGATGGTGAAAGTTGATAAGCGATGGAAGTGGTGGAGAGTGATGTGCATTAATGGCCTGCCACAGTTGCAGTGGTGGAAGATGATGGGCAGTAGCAATGATGGAGGACGTCGGGTGATAGCGTGAAAGATAGGGGGATAAAAGGAAAGAAGAAAGAGACACTAACAATGCTGCAAGAGGGGGGGAAAAATCCTATCTCACACTTGCATAGCAAGCTTTATTGCAGTTTTCTCTATCGGCTATTGCCGTGCTGACATCTGTTTGTTAGAATGTTCCCTGCCGGCTGGCATAGGTGGTTATTTTGGGTGTAGGTTAGTCCTATCTATGTGCAGGTTTCGACGTATTCTGAACAGTTTTCTGATAACTCAATTCATTTTCTTCAATCATTAAAAAAACTTTAGTCTTTCAATTCTCTCTAGTTACACTTCTGTGTCACCCTAGATCTGTGCATCGCAGGACAAAACAAGAATCTACCCAAAATCATATAAATGAAAAACAAATCGCAGATTATACGGTTTAACAATTAAAAGTTGTTATCACACCTGATTCCACAATAATCCGATTCTACAGACTCCAGATCACAACGGGAAATCAAAATTGCAAAATCATACGTTTGTACGATTAAAAACATGATTTTGGCGACCATGATGGGAAGCAATACATGTTTGAAATTGTCGGGACACATTTTTTAGCATTATCACTATGTAGAACGTGTACGTTAAACACCAAACTGAGTTTTAACTTTTAATTTCCTGATAAAAGTGGAGTAACAAAGTATTTAGACCAAATAGTAGAAGTAGTACGACAAGGACCTCAAATATCAGAGTGACGTAAAGCAAAAAGGGACGAAGCTCATTTATTGACTCGATCGAGGAGCTGACTGGGAGTGTCTTTCTCTGGCTGACATGACTCACAAGGCAAATCAGATAACATGGATAACTCACCAATAGCTTCTGGAATTTAGAAATACCGGGATAACCCGTCTGAGCATGATAGTTGGTATAGACTTTTAGATTCACATCTGACACCAATTGTCTGTTTTGAACTCCAGTCCTTCAGAATTACAGTGTCTTTGGTAAAGGTAATCAAACAATCATTAGACCACGTTAACCGACTAAGCACAAGTAAATTTAAGGAACACTCGGGAATGTAAAAGACAGTATTGTCTATCAAGGAAGGGAATGGATGACCAGTCCCAATCCGTTGTGATTTTGAGCACCATTAGCAAAAGTTACCAAGGTTAATTGACTAGATGTAGTTTAGCATATTTTGTGTCTCTTGATATGGCTGATGATACCCAAGTGATACTTGCTTTTATTTATTTCATTTCTTTGTCCATTAGTCTACTATGCTTTCTTTCTTCAAACATGTAGAATCACACCATTTGTACAAATAACTATTTGCAGCAAGAAAGAAATTTATCGAATCAAAACTTCAGTCTTTGGACCAGCAAGGCTCTGGAATCGATTCTTATCTAAAACTTTTAGAGTCTGCCAAGGAGAAAAGAGATGTACAGAAAAGGTCAACTTATGCCAGACCACACCGATGAAATCATTTTTTTGACCACATCAGATTGCTGTTTGTGTTGTCCCCATCGTTGTCTCAAATGCACTAATACTTCTGTTAATTCCCTGCAGCAAATATAACATTGCAGATGGTATGCGACAAATGTTTGATCCTTTTGAAAGGGTTGCAAGAGCTCATCATTTTTGCCCTTGCTGTGAGCGTTCTTTCTCGGCAGAAGAAGAAGACAGTTTTGTCAAGAAGGTTGGCACATTTACATCCTATCATAATATACTGACCAATAACTTTATATGGTTTTGAATTATCTTTTTCCTTTTAATCACAGCAAAGAGGGAAGGCTGCTAGTTCAGCTGAACATTTGAAAGTTCTTGCTGTGGAGTCCTCAAGTGCAGACTCTGATTATCAGCAGTTGGAGAAGCTTCGTATATGGTATGAAGAATATGTTAAACTAAGCAAGGAGACAATCCCCAGTGCTGAAAAGGAACTCCAGCAAGTCAAGGAAGAGCTGGATCACAAATCCCAGGCACTTGATGATGTAAACATTATATTTTCCTTTAAATACTTCCTTGAACTTATTTTAAGTAGATTATCCCTTCATGTGTGCCACTTTCTTTTTTTAATGTATGGTTTCCGGATGGTGATTACTAGTTTTGTTGAGTCATGTATTTGTCCTTTCCTGTTGTTAACTTGCTTTAGCTTATACAACTGCTGTAATTTGTTTCAGGTTTTAGGTATTTTAGCTCAAGTGAAGACTGACAAGGAGTTGGTTGAGCCGGTGGTGAAATATGTTGAACATGCTGATCGAATTTTCCTCGAAATTCAAACTTTGCAAAAGAAAGTTGAGGATTTAGAAAGTGAGCTTGGTTGTGGAGGACCAGAAGTGAGGACTCTAGAAGAAATTCAATTGGAGCTCGTTGCATTGCAGGGAACAAAGTAAATAGATTCAGTTATTTTTCACTATTTACTAACACAACACAATCTAGATCCAATTAGAGAATTGATTTTCATCAACTTAATAACACCATTTACCATTCCATATGCGTGTCTATGTCTTACTTGGTTTGATGTTGCTTACTCTTAATATTATTCTCATACATATCTTGGTTACTAGGGACAATTTGCATACCGAGTTGACGAATTTGATGGATGAGCAGAGGAATATGGATACTGATATATCAGGTATTCAATCACGGTTGCAGAATGCAAGGGCTGATAAAATGAATGCAGCTATGAAATTGCAAGATGTAAAAAGATTAGAAGAAGAATTAGAACGATTGACAGAAGAAATGACCCAAGTTGATCTTGATGAGAAGGTGATTTAATTATCTGAGATATGTGCAATTGTCTTTTGAGATCCCCCCCTTTTCCCACATATTCAAAAGAAAAATTCAATTAAGTGATTAATTCCCTCAACACAGCAAACAGGTGCCTGTTATTATTTATTTCTTCCAAACTTTTTCTGGTACACTGTATTTAGTTCATCTTTGATTTCAATATGTTATATTTGTGTTTATTTCCAATAAGGAAATAGCTTTCTTCTGTAGAAATTACATATTTTTCAAAATTTTCTACCACAATAACATTCTCTAAAGGAAAAAAAAAATCAGAAACCTGCTTTTCAAAAACTTTGCCTCAATCAAAATTCTAAAATTCATTACTCGATTCATTTTTTATAACGCTGGAGTTTCTTCTTTCCGTATATCAAATCATAATGCATAATTCCATCTAACATCTTGGCATTTTCAGAGTCTGACAAATTCTAAAATTCATTACTCGATTCATTTTTTATAACGCTGGAGTTTCTTCTTTCCGTATATCAAATCATAATGCATAATTCCATCTAACATCTTGGCATTTGCAGAGTCTGACTGAAGCCTTTGGACCTTTATCCAAGCGCAAAGATAAAATACGTGCTGACTATAATGAATTGAAACTTAGACTTGACCACGAGTTTGAGAATCTGGTTGAAAAAAAGAGAATTTATCAGCAAGAAGCTGAAGCAGTTTTTGGAATGACTTCTAAGATCAAAGAGTAAGCTTCTCAGCTCCAAAATTGTAAATTTTCAAGAGTTCGATTTTACTAAACACAAGTTTTGTTTGTCCAGGTACTCTAACTCAAAGAAAGGAGACAGGTTGAAGGAGCTGCAGGAAAAGAAATCTCTATTAGAATCTCAACTGCAAAGTTGTGAAACCAGGATGCAGGAAATTATAGATGAACTGGACAAAAGGAAAGATTTGTTGCGAAATACTGATTTGCTTAGAAGAAAAATCGAGGACAACTTAAATTACAGAAAAACAAAGGCTGAAGTAGATGAGCTAGAACGTGAAATTGAAGTACTTGAAGAAAATATGTTGAAGATTGGTGTATCTGACACAATTCAAACCGAACACCAGAAATTATCCCAGGACAGGCAGAGGCTTCTTTCGGAGGTATTTTCATATGTCCGTCATACTTCTATGCTTGCAGTCTGTAATTTGGCCAATAACCATGATTGATGTACATTTTACCATTTGTGTCGTCACATCTGCAATTGTTATTTAGTATTTAATTTTCCTTCTAGCACAGAATAATACACTTTGTTTTTCCATTTTTTCTTTCTTTTGTGTACTGCTACCTTCGTGACAGTCAAACAGGTGCAGAGGAACAATAGATGTTTACCAAAGCAATATTTCCAAAAATAAGATTGATCTTAAGCAGGCCCAATACAAGGACATAGATAAGCGATATTTTGACCAGCTTATCCAGCTTAAGGTATAATGTGATGCGATATTGCTTGTGTATGCTTTGTACAACAGTATTTAATGCTCAGTGTCAACATTAAATTGTTAAAATCTCGACTTTTCTTTACAGACAACTGAAATGGCAAACAAAGACCTGGACAGATACTACAATGCACTTGACAAGTGAGTTTCTGTAATGTTTATCATCACATCTGTTCAGTTTGTATTCTTTGACATGTTGCTAGTCATAAGTCATGGTTTTGCAATGTATAATCAATTTTTTTAAGGTCACCTCTTTTGAGCTGCTAAGACCAATTCTCTCATGGTGGTTTGTTTCATGTGCTTCAAAAGATGAAACATATATCCACTTCATTTTGCAATGAGAGGTGAACGGGTCGCTTGGAAGCTTCAATATAAGATGTTGGGTGGTTCTGGATACTGACTGCATTTATATATTACATGATTACAACTTTGCCATTTGCATGCTTGAATGTATGTTTAATGGGTTGTGTATTTAAGTGTCTATGCATTGTTCTTGGAAAAAGAATACTGAATTACACTTTTGGTCCTTTGATTGCCAATGTTTGAATTTGATCCTGCTGGTAATTTGGCATTAGTTGTGATAAATGTTTTACCATTAGTTTTGCAATCGAATCCAAGAGGTCACATCAAACTATGGCAAAGCTAGGAGAATCATAAGTATAATTAAATTGGCTCCCTTTGTATGTAGTTCTTATTGTGAACCTAGCCTATTATCACTGTTGACATACATTTAGTCTCTATTTAGGAGAAGAGGGAAGGACTTTGTAAAACAGGAAGGATAACCCTCCAACTTGAATGGGGGTTTCTTTTTCTTCTTAATACAAAATCCCCTTGATACGGGGAACTTAATAAATGTCTTGGAGGATGATTTTATTGGGTTTAAAAAAATTCTTCAAATATTTTCCATCCTTTTATTATATTTTCAAAATTAAAAATATACTAATCATAATCGTTATTTACGAAAGCACTGTCTCAAATAAGGCGAGGGATTTTTCTATTTTTCCCTCCCCTCCCTCCAAAGCCCTCACATTCCCTCCCCTCCAAACTTCCTAATGGAGCATTAAGAATTATAAAAGTATATTGTACTGACCATTTGTTGTGTTCAAGTATTATTAATCAGTAAAATAAGATACTTAATGATAAATTATTAGTGAAAATCTACATTTTAACATTCAATATCATCCATCATTCAGAGCACTGATGCGATTCCACACAATGAAAATGGAAGAAATCAACAAAATTATAAGAGAATTGTGGCAACAGACTTATAGAGGACAGGATATTGACTGCATTAGTATTCATTCTGATTCCGAAGGTGGTGGTACCCGATCCTACAGTTACAAGGTTTGCCATCTCTATATTGTAAACTGACTTCAAAAGATTTCTAAATCTCCAATACAGATTTTGAAATATTTTTTAATTGTATACCATACAGGTTCTCATGCAGACTGGCGATGCTGAGTTAGAAATGAGAGGAAGATGTAGTGCAGGACAGAAGGTATGTTCTGTTATCACTGGGAAATGCAATATGAAGTATTTTTTTCTTCAATTGAAGAGTAAGTTTTTTTGTTTTGTTGAACAATTAAAAATTAAGTTAAACTTAAATAAGCTCGACTTATTTGCGAGGTTCCAGGTACTGGCATCTCTCATCATACGGTTGGCTTTAGCGGAAACATTTTGCCTCAATTGTGGAATTCTTGCATTGGATGAGCCAACCACAAATTTGGATGGCCCAAATGCTGAAAGTCTGGCTGCGGCTATCCTGAGGTTTTGAATGGATTTTCTAGTTTTGAGTAAATAGCTAAAAGTGACTTGTTTATTTTACTTATTTACTGTTATCTTCCTTGTTATGCAGGATCATGGAGGACAGGAAAGGCCAGGAAAATTTTCAGCTAATTGTAATTACTCATGACGAGCGTTTTGCTCAACTGATTGGTCAGCGCCAGCATGCGGAGAGATATTATCGAGTCGCAAAAGATGACCAGTAAGGCCAGCAATGCTATTATTTTATTTTATTTCATGTTATTTATAAAACGCATTTTCAACTTTTTATCATCTTCACCTTTAACTTATGTCTCATATTCTCAGTCAGCACAGTATAATCGAATCTCAGGAGATATTCGACTGAAGGATGGATTTTATTAGCCACTCCTTTGAAGTGGCTTGTTAGAGGGATTGGCAAATCTGTAAAATCAGCGCAAAGGCATACCTCAAGCTGTTCTTGATGAGATATATGATACAGAAGATGAGATGTTCTAATTAAAAGACCGATACTTGTATATTTACCATTTGTCGCTAATTTCTGTAAGCTTGTTTTTGTTTTGGCATTTCATCTTTTGTGGCCAATGTGAAGTTTTAAACTTAGAACTGTGTAAAAAAGACAACAGTTCCTTTTTTCTGAAGGCGGTCTGTATAATGAATGATGGGGTTTGTTGCTTGGATCGCATTGATTGTGAATACTGAGACCAATAGATCAAAACACTAGAAGTATGAAAATTGGAAATATCTTATTAGTTCACCAAAAAAATGATATCTTATTAAATTGTTTAGTCCTATTTAGGCGCAATTCAACATCAGCGTATAAGGGCCCGTTTGGATGGTGGCATATTTTTGAGCTCATGCAAAAATTGAAAATAAATAAAATAAGTTTGTTTATAATTTATAAGCTTGTCATTGCAGTTAATAAAAAATGCTTTTGAACATAAAACTTTTTGTTAGCGAGAATTTATGAATTAATATAATAGGCTTAATTATTTGAATAACTATTTTTCGTATGCTAAAAAATAAGCTTATCCAAGTCAACACTGAATCCATTCTTGACACTGAATACTTCATACGTCCATTTGATACGATATTGGGGGAAACATAATAACAATAAATCCAACGGAATTAAAATCAACCGAAAAATACGTGTAACGAAATGATAGCGGGTTTAGACGCTCAATAGAATAGAATTCATTAATTGGTTTCTTCAAACAGATATTCAATAGCATTTTTCTTGAGAAAATAATATAACAGCAAGGCTACAAACATTACAGACATATGAACTTTAAATTTGAACCAAAAACAATGGAATTGGCCTATGAGACATCCAAAATAAGAGCATTATAACCCCATCTTGTCAGGGTAGAGTCATTTTGGAAGAGAGTTGCATGCCCAGCCTAATCCTTGTACTTCAGCTCAGACACAAGGAATCCAGGCATATCGAATGAGGCCGAAAACTTCTCAACATCAGCTTTAAGGTCTTCAAGAGCTTTGTTGTTCACTAAGCCCTTGTTAAAATCCTTCAAAAGTTTGCCATATTCCTTTTGAATCTCTAGTGTGAGAGTTACTGCACGGTGAAGGAACTCTGCAATCTGCTCGAAGTCCTTCTCAACCAAACCCCTAGAAGTCATAGCTGGGGCACCTGTTAACAGAAGCTCATGTCAAGTACTCGTGCAAAATGAATTATAAAACACGCACCGAATAACACATCAACACTTTGCATAAACAAGGACATCCAATATTGGCTTTCTGGTGACATGTTATGATTTTTTTTTTGTGTTAATAATTTAAAATAACACAAGTTCATGTATACAAAAGTTCTTACCAATCCTTACTCCTCCAGGGGCCAAGGCACTGCTATCACCAAAAACAGCATTCTTGTTCACAGTAATGTTACAGAGGTCACAAAGTTTTTCCACCTTATTACCTGCAAGAGTATGGAAAATGCATCAACAATTGGTGACCCGACTTTAACAATCAAACCTAACAACATTGCAAAAGTTATTAGTTTACCGGTCAAGCCAAGAGGGCGGAGATCCCACAAGACAAGATGGTTTTCAGTTCCTCCGGTGACAAGACTGTATCCCTTGCTCATCAAGTAATTTCCAAGTGCAACTGCATTGGCCTTAACTTGCTTGGCATAGGCCTTGAACCCGGGCGTGGTGGCCTGTTTCAAAGCAACAGCAAGAGCACCAATCTGGTGGTTGTGAGGACCACCCTGAAGGGAGGGGAAAACAGCAAAGTTGATTTTGTCTTCAAAATCATAGACTGCATTCTCAGGCTGACCCTTCTTGGGTGGCTTAGGTCCCTTCCGGTAGAAGATCATACCGGCCCTTGGACCCCTTAAACTCTTATGGGTTGTTGTAGTGACGATGTCACAGAACTCAAATGGATTGTTAGCTTCCTGTATCCACAAAAAAAGGTCAAAACAAAACACTAAAATTCATAACAGTAATGAGTATGAGATAGAAGATCCATAATATTAATACCTGAGCAGCAACAAGGCCACTAATATGAGCCATATCACAAAGCAAAAGAGCACCACACTTATCAGCAACTTGTCTAAACCTTCCATAATCCCAATCTCTAGGATAAGCACTTCCACCACAAATAATCAACTTAGGTCTAAAATCCAAAGCTTTCTCTTCCAACCTATCATAATCAATAAACCCCGTTGTCGAATTCACCTTATAAGGCAAACTCTCAAAGTAAATCGAAGTAGCCGATATCTTCTTCCCACCGGAAGTATAGTAACCATGAGTCAAATGTCCACCAGAAGGTAGATCCAGTCCCATGATCCTATCATGAGGATTGAGAACAGCTGTGTAAGCGGCGAAATTCGCCGGTGAACCGGAGTAAGGTTGAACGTTGACGCCCCAAGTGGCGGCGTCGAGGTGGAAGGCGGTGAGAGCGCGTGAGCGGCAAATGTTTTCGATCTGGTCGATGAATTCGTTGCCCCCGTAGTAACGGTTACCGGGCATGCCTTCGGAGTATTTGTTGGTGAGGGCGCTTCCTAGGGCTTCAATGACTGCGAAGGAGGTGAAATTTTCTGAGGCTATGAGTTCGATTCCGCGGCATTGACGGCGTTTTTCTTTTTCTATTAGGTCGTGGATTTCTGGGTCCACGGTTACTAATGGTGTGTTTCCCCATTCACTAACTGGATCCATTGTGAATCAAGAATGTGGAAACAAAGGAAAGAGCACAGACAGTGGTGATGTACATCTCAGTTTCTGTGCTGTGTGTTCCTTTTAAAACATGTCTTAGCTGCTCATTCCAATCTTGAATGTACGATTTTATCCTTTTCCTTTTAGAACATCCACATTGGAGACACCCATTTTTGGCTTCTTAAATGGGATTACGACTTCGAATTAGTCATGTGTTCTACTTAAAATACATCTTAAGGATTTTTTGCAAACTTTATTTACAAAACTGTTTAGAATTCTTCATTTAGATTTTTTTAGACTAAACTATTTTTTTGGTATATGACTATCGTTCTCTCTAGTTTACTTCATCCTTCTCATTTTAATTGTCGTTTTTGAATTGTGTGTAATTCTTAAGAAAATGATTAGTTTGGATTTTAAGAAAATTATTGGTTTAGTTTATTTCAATGATAAAATTAATACTCCTTGTGTTATAAAATATAAGCAAAAGTGAGTCAAACAAAACGGATGGAGTACTAATTTTAAATGTTTGCATTGATAACATATGGACTTTGAATCCGTCTCATTTAAATGTTGCCTTGATGTTTTAAAGTGATAATTTTTTAAAAAATATTTTTTTATACAAAATGACGATTAAAATGAGACGGATAGAGTGTGTGT
>Ga0315914_1005620_pt1 | contig 18190 bp, 6 predicted proteins | sample MpolenodulesMG_FD_203920 | JGI IMG/M metagenome (GOLD analysis project Ga0315914, IMG submission 203920) | Medicago polymorpha root nodule microbial communities from Los Angeles, California, United States - elongated nodules | ecosystem: Host-associated > Plants > Roots > Nodule | place: USA...
AATAATAGAAAAATATCTTGGATTGGATGGAATACTGTTTGTTTACGAAAGGAGTTTGGCGGGTTGGGGGTTAGGCAGTTGAGGGAGTTTAATGTGTCTTTGTTGGGTAAGTGGTGTTGGAGGATGTTGGTAGATAGGGAGGGTTTTTGGTTTAAAGTTTTGGCTGCTAGGTATGGTGTGGAGGCAGGGAGGTTGGAGGTTGGGGGCCGGAGTGTTTCTTCGTGGTGGAGGGAGATAGCAAAAATTAGAGATGGTATTGGGGAAATTGGGGGTAGGTGGTTCGCAGAGGGGGTTCCGTGTCAGGTAGGGGATGGAGTAAATACTTTCTTTTGGTTTGATAAGTGGTTAGGTGAGACTCCTTTATGTGTGCGGTTCAGCCACTTATTTGAGATATCTTTCAATAAGTCGTGCTCGGTCGCTACTATATATGTCTCACTTGGGTTGGGAGGCTGGTGGAGGAGCGTGGAGGTGGAGGAGGAGATTGTGGGCGTGGGGGAGGAGTTGGTAGCAAAGTGTAGGACTTTACTTCACAGTGTTGTTTTGCAGCCTACTATTTCAAATCAGTGGCATTGGCTTCCAGACATTGTTGGGGGATATGCAGTGCGTTCCAAATATCAGTTTCTTACTGCTCGGGATACAACAACGGTTGGTACTACAGACAATATTATTTGGCATAAAAAGGTGCCATTGAAGGCTTCCATCCTAGCTTGGAGACTCCTTCGGGACAGGTTGCCTACAGAGTCTAATTTATTGAATTGCGGTGTTCTCTCCGCCGAGGCAGCCATTTGTTCAGCCACTTGTGGCCAGGGTGAGACGACATCTCATCTCTTTTTACACTGTGACTACTATGCATTGTTGTGACAGCTGGTCCGATCTTGGCTAGGAGTCTCAGGTATCGATCCTCCAAGTCTACAAGAGCATTTCTTTCAGTTTACTCATTACTTAGGTGGCACGATGGCTTGTCGATCTTTCCTCCAGTTGTTGTGGCTTTTGTGTGTTTGGTTAATATGGACTGACAGAAATAACAGGTTATTTAATAATTCTCAAAGTTCTATGTCTGAGCTTTTGGAAAAAGTTAAGTATCATTCATTTTGGTGGTTGAAGGCTCATAACACCATTTTTATGTACGGTAGTCAGAGATGGTGGTCGGATCCCTTAAAATGTTTGGGTATCGGCTAGTTATGCTTTGGTTTTGGTTGTAACTGATTGACTCTCTGTTCTCTTTTGAGTGGTCTCTTTAGCACACCTTGTGCTAAGGAACGACTCAGTGTTTGTTAATATATTCCATTTTTTATTCTTCAAAAAAAAATGTTTTTTCTTTTATGTTTATTTCTTCTTCGTGATTTCGCTGTTTGAGTGCGACGCTATGTTACTCATAGTCTTGTGCCGTGTTGTCTGATTTTCCATCTTGTTGAGATGTTCGTTTGGATCGGTTGAAATATCAATTTTAATCAATTGCAAATTCAATCAATGATTTGTGTGTAGCGTTACAAATATGAATGTACAGGTATTGTAATCATTTTTATTTTATCATACTATTTGTAGACATTTTACCATTTTATATTACTATCTTTGTTCCTTATCGTAGGAGACGATGAACCTAAAAAGTGAATTGTCTCCTAATAAAGAATAGAGGTAGAATTAACTTGGATGGTGTGATTTGTTCACAAATTCACCTTTACATTTATATATGTTAAATATGTAATTGTATTTGATGTATTCTATTAATTTTAAAAATTAATATCATTTTGTTTGTAATTTTTTTTTATACATTTTGTAAAAAAGATCGTATAAAGATTTGACGCTGATTAGTTTGAAATGTATTTAGGTTACAAGAATATCCTTTTTATTTTTTTAAGCAAGGAATATTGAGAAGTCCATGCATCCCAATAAACTCATGCTCAAAGAAAAGATTCTTATAATTATGCACCACGTCAATATCCTTTGCAATGCTAAATTTCCTTTTTAAGCTCATAGAACGTTAAGGGACATTTGGCCTTAGATCTCCTCCAAGGGACGGATTCAGTTGACTCTTTCCAACTACATTTCTTCCCCAAAGATAAGATCCATTGATCCATATCCATTTATCTAATAGCATACAATCAACCATATAATTAATGCCGTAGACTTGTAAAACACAGCTAATGCTTCTTAAGCCAACATGTTACATGTGGTTCAATAAATCATCATAATGCAAGCCCTTCACCCACTTAATGTCCATGTATGATTCATCTAGCGACAATACAATAATACATTTTTTTAAAGAAAAAAATAAACCCTTTCTTTCCAACTTACCCTTTTTTCTTGGACCAAAATATATCAATAATTGTTAAAACCACTAATTTAGTATTAGTGTTTTTCTCATTAAGTTTTCTCTTTTAGTTTCTTCATTGAGGGATGATTTTGGGTCAATTTTTTGACCTCAAATCACCCATCTTCATCTTTTTCTCCCTATTTGAATCTAAATAAGTGATTTTTCACATAGATCAAGGTTTTTTCTTTGTGATTTCGTCATCTGAGTGTGGCGGTGTGTTGTTTGTCGTCTTGTGCAGCGTTGTTTGATTTCTCGTCTTGGTACGGTGTTCATTTGATTCATATTGAAAGATCAATTATTCAATCAAATATTTAGGCGTCAACGTTGTAGATCCGGATGCATGGGTATTCCGGTCACTTTAATTTTATCATATATTTTTGTATGCATTATGCCGTTAAATGTTATCAACTTGGATGTTGTGAGTTTGTTTGTAGATTCATCCTTTACGTTTTTAGCGGTGTTGAATTATGTACTCTATCGATTTGAATGAATGAATATCATTTTGTTTTTGTAAAAAAAAAACCACTAATTTAGTCGCACAAAAACCACTAACTAATACTTCCCCCGTCCCATCATGACTGAGTCATTTGCAAAAAAATATCATAAAATAACTGAGTTATTTCACTTTTCAATACAATATTAATATTAAACTTACACTATGAATCCTTCAAAAAAACTGTCGGCCCTAGTTTTCTAGTGAGAGAAACTCCAGCTTCTCTCTAAACTTTTTTTCTCCTTCGTTCATCGATGAGGGGTGGTTTTAGGTCATTTTTTTGACCTAGAATCACTCATCTACATCTTTTTTCCCTTTTCTTTCAATCTAAATAAGTGGTTTTCACATTCGTTTTGTGTTTTTTGTGATTTCGTCGTCTAAGTGCGGCGTTGTGTTGTTCGTTGTCTTGTGCGGCGTTTGATTTCGCGTCTTGTCGCGGTGTTTGTTCAGTACATATTGAAAGATCTGTATTAGTCAATTACAAATTCAACCAATGATTTGGACGTCAACATTGCAGATCCGGTAGGATGGGTATTTCGGTGACTTAGGTTTTATCATATTATTTGTAGGCATTTTGCCGTTGTATGCTATTAACTTGGGTGCTATGAATTTGTTCGCAGATTCACCCTTTACGTTTTTAGCGATGTTTGTATCTGATGTACCATATCGATTTGAATGAATGAATATTGTTTTGTTTTTGTCAAAAAAAATACAATATTAATGACTTCTTTCCAATTATAACTCTAATTAATCCTACTTTCGTCACTCTAAATTCAATATATTTCACTTTGTACTTATGATAGTGGAGAATGGATCGATACTTAACACTTAAAACTATTTTTCTCTTTCATTTATTTATACATTGTTTTAATATGTGTGAAATGAACAAATGTCTCAGTGGTCAATTTAGGACGGAGGGATTTAATGACAAATTTTGTTTCTCAAATATCTACCGCCATGCGTAAAAAAACAAGTAGTATAATCATTGTCTAAGTAGCTTTTAGATCACATTAAAAATCTGCATTAGAAATAAATATATCCAGTGGTAGAAGATATAATCAGCGGAAGAAAAAAAAAACATGTTTTTTTAATACACTTACTAGCTTTAACAATGTGTTTGGATGAGAGAATTTGGAGAAAATGTACTCTTTGTCAATATGGTACCTTTTTAAACATGTTTTTCTTAAAAATGTTTTCGAAATAAAGGGTTATATGAAGTATTTTGTCAAAAAAAATAAATTTAAGAAATTTTGAATACCACCTGCAATGAAAATAAACAAATATTTTGATTAGATTTTGAAGAAAAAAGTATTTCTTACGGGAGAGTGAGAAATACCAAATCACTTTTCATAATTATAAATAAAAAAGATATGGTTTCTGCATCTCTTAAAATCTTTAAATTATTTTGCTTATATGTTGGTATTAGGTAAAAGGTATATTCACCATCTCATCTGTATGTTGTTTGATATTTATCTTTTCATTTAATTTGAGACTTTTAACTTACATCACAACAATCACCGTATCACGTGATCCTTCTCATTCTCATACACTTGCATTGTTATTGACACATGCATGCAGCAACGAGACACGTCGACTGACAACAATTGTTAGAAAGACTTTTGACACAAGTAGTCGGCCACTTTAACAACTATAGACTAATAATATCATTGATGTGTCATTTTGAAAGCTCGAGAAATCATCATATTAGATTGAGATCAATCACATAAAAAAAAATTGACATCATATTTTTATCATGTTAGACTAAAATAGTTTAGGTAAATTGATTTTGCTGCCCATCAAGGTCATAACAGATCTTAAAACTCACAAAATATTTACAAATACTTAAAAATTACTACACACTAAAGAGATCATCACACACCAATGTGATATGATAATCCTTGCGTATAAGATGATAATGTTAAAAAATTGAGAGAATATTCTAGCACATGTACCGACGATTTTTAAAATAAATATGACCCCTTCTTCATCTTGGAATATTCTGGTGAGGACCATATATATTGATTACCATTGGGTGTCTTTGACGACAACGCTCTTGCATATGCGTGCGTGTGCGTCTTTTCTTTTTTAATTTTTAATTGTGCGTCTGTACTGGTATTTTTTGTATTTTTACATGCATTAAAAACAACATATAATTGTTTCAAAAAAAAAACATATAATGTTCTACCAAAAAGTAATAATATAACGTCTCATAAATAAATATTTCCTTTAAAAAATAATAATAATAAAGTTCGAATAACAAAAGGTTGTAAGGATTTCTTTTTTTAAAGGTTGTAAGGATATTTGATATTGTGATATGAATTCAAATGTGTGATTTTTATTAGTAGTTAGTGTGTGATTTTTATGAATAGATGTTCTTATAATGCTTCAACCTTCTAACAATAATTTATGTATTTGAAGAAGAAAATTTATCATAAAACAATAATCACTTACAATTTCAATGTGATATTAATTATATATATAGTTTTTACAATAGAAAGATCATTTAAAAAACTATATTTATTACGTATTTGAATGCATAATATTTGAATTACAACTTATTAAAAAATACAAGTTTATAAGAATGTGTTAGGAAGAGGGTTTTTTTTTTGTTGAAATAGTGTTAGGAAGAGTGTTGATGACATTTTTCTTACTAGGTATTACACATATACTACATGCATTTTCCGTGATCCGTGATTATATATGATTGAACAAAGTGATCCGTTTGTCTATTGGGATGAGTAATTGTAAATTTGTAAGATTGTGTTTTGGGATGATAGGACTTTATTAATACTAAAAATTGACTTTAATTAACTGATTAGCTTAATTAATTCGAGAAGGGAGTACTATTGTTGAGTATGCATACCAAACTCTACCCGAAAAAAAAAAATCCATACCAAACTTGTAATATAATTTGAAAAGTTGGCTGGTTGATGATTTTGACCATGTGAAAGTGCATGTACATCTCTTACTTAAATAAAGGCCAACATTTTGCATAAAGTAATGTACCGTGTAGCTAGGGTGATTGAAGAGGCAATGCAAAGGGTGTTTGAAATTTAAAAAGAGAAAAGAGGTGAGGGCAAAGAAACTATATTGATGAGGCAAACAATCATAAAAAAGATTCAAGTGATTACCTTGGATCACTCCCACTTGACTTTCAATTTTCAAATGGATTTTTTTTTTTAAAACCAAGTATTTTTCATGTGCACAACTACAGAGGCTAATTTGTCGAGTCTTGTAGGACTTAAATGAACGATAAACTTTTCTTAAGAGTTTTTAACGTTGCTGCATGTTCAAGACTGAATTCGAACCCAAAACTTTGGGTAAGCTTCAAACTTGTGATAAAAATTTAGGCATTTTTTTAAAATATTTTAGTCTATATTTTAAAGATAAAACCCGACATTATATTAATTATCTGTAATTAGTTAATGTTTAGAACAAACAAATTGGTAAGAATATTTTAATATTACAATAGTTTTTGGCTTCTTTAAAAAAAAGTTTATATTATTTTACAATTTGAATTACTTTTAAATATTGTGCATATGCAAAAGTTGTTTTGACAAAAGGTGTAGTTTGATAAGGAATCAACTTAAGAAGATTCCATCCTATCCAATAAAGAATCCTGCTGTTCAAATGACTCAAATATGTCTACATAATATTGAAGTCAATCTCTCGACAAAAAAACAAAGGAAAGCAACAAGGACAATTATGGCAAAAACCTAATCTTTTAGTGCGATCTTTTATATAAGTCACCATTGGCTTATGGTCATTGTCCCAATTAATTTCATATATTTGATAGAGCTTTTTGAAACCTACAATATTGTAATTCACAGTAGCTGAAAATGGTATTTTCACAAGTGACATATGTCTGCATCTTCTTTGTCCTATATTGGTAATGTCCATTGCATATTCTAGGGGATATTCTTAGATACTTCTTGTGAATCACCGTGCAACTGTTATAATATTCCCCCATTAACTCAATCAAACTCATTCCAACCTCAAACAACCAAGATGTTGCAGGTGAACCATTCAAATGAATGCACATTATACCAATTACTAACCAACAAATTGTGTGGTTATTAGTTCTGCTCAAGGTCAAGGAGCAATACATAAAATTGAGTTAGAACATTAATTTAATCAAAATTCAGTTTTGAGTGATTTGTCGTCTTGATAGGATTAATCTTAGGGTTTACAACTTCAATAAATTGTTCATAAATCATGACTTAAATTTAAATATGTTTTCCGTTCCCATAAATGTAAAATAGAAGATATTATAACTTTAATAATTTTAGTCGCTTCATTTTTCTAATCTCTGATGTTTTTAATCGAGCATTGCTATTTATCCAGAGAAATTTTATCAAGAATTGATCAATAAAAGGTCTCAATCAATTAAATTTATTATTTGCCGGAAATCAAGGGAGGTAATGGTGTCTAATTAAGGAAATGTGTTAGCAAATACACTATCCTGAAATTTTCTTGATAAAATTTGTCACTGTATCTGTCATTTCCCAAATCGATCCTTTTAACCGTCCATGACAAGGAGAAATATAAATTGTATCCTACTAAATTAATGTTACACAATCATTGACGAAGATGGTGATATGGATTAATATTGCACCTCAGCCCTAACTTCATCTTCCGATCTCCCCATCTGACCTGACTTACCTCCACGGCTCCAACCCTTTTCCTCGGCCTCCCTCTTTTCCTTGCATGCAATGACCAAATTATGGTAATCCACTTAGTACATGTTCGAATTGGCTAGTGAATTGGACAAAATCATTGCGTACACCTTCGGATGGATAAACACAGAAGCCACCTCTTGATAGGTTGAACCAATTAAGAATTTAAGACATGTTGAAAATGCTTCCAAATTAAAAAATTGAAATTTCATTTCACCATGTTTTAAGGAGATAACATGGTAGTAGCCATATAAAAAAGGTGACTTATTCAACATCAAAACTGTCACTTGCCGAGTATTTTAACTCTATAATTTAAATCACATACAACATAAATGAGGAAATAACATTATACAACAAAAAGGTCAAAATAAAAAATATCAAAGAACTTTCTACAGCAATTTAGTAACAGAACTTTTACATGTTTATTAAAAAATTAAAACTCAATAACCAGGGGAAGTATGGGTAGTAGTATGTGTAGAGGATGAAGAGGTAGGTGAATTTGAATGAACAGCACCTTCACTGTTATTACCCCTTTCTTCTGAGATTGAATGCTCAAAATTCTTAAACTCTGGTTTCTTAATTGTAGCAACTTGAGGATGTGTGGCTACTGGTGCACAGATTCCAGAAGGTGCTACCACTTTTGTCATTTCCCCTGTTGTTGTTGATGAAGCTACCCCACCATACTCTTGTTGCTGGACAAAAATGTTTCCTACAAGGACAAAAGGTGCTGCTGTTTGTGAATTGGCACTTTCGTTGTTTGTTGAACTTGGTCTTCTAGTATGCAACCGGTATTTCTGTGCAAAACAGAAAGAAAAAATTGAGGATAGGAAACTGTTGGTGTAACTTCTGTAACAACAAAAATTATCACTCATTTGTTTTGAAGTCCTATAAAATTGAAAGGGACTAAAACAAGATGAAACAGTTAAAACTTAAAACTAAACTAAATGATTCAATATAAAACAAAAAACTGAGACTAACTAGGTAATAGAAATCACAAAATCAAAACAAGTACTCAAATCAAAATTGACAACAAAAGAGTTTGGAAGAAGATCATATCTACAAACCTGTAAATGGCTTTTGACTTCATCATTTGTGAGGCCATCAACATTCATTACCTCTCTGATTTGCTTTGGTGTGGCACCTACAGAACAGAAGCAAAAAACACATTAAGAATCTATTCTATTTTCTGTTAATTACATTAACAACATGAATACATAACAATCAGAACTTGATGTATATATTAAGATACTCACAATCTGCACCCCCAAGCTGCTGAAGCGCCTTCAAGAATCGCTTGTGCAACTCCTGCGACCAGCACCGTCGCTGCTTTCTCTTTTCCTCTTTTTCATCTCTTTTAATGTTTTCAACATTGTTACTTGTGACAGTAGCAGCATTAGAACTCACGGCAGCTACACCGGTCGAAGAGGGTTGTCCTTTACTCAACAATTCACTAGTCTTGTTGTTAACTCTATCTTCTTTATGGAATGGATGAAAAGCACCACCACCACTTCCATTTCTCTTCAATTCCAACACAGGCACTGCTTTCTTAGTAACATCCTAAACAAAACAAGGTCAATTACTCAATTCATTGTTTGTTCCCTTTAATTTAACTTTTGATTTTATTATTACCTCTTCAGATGAAGGATCTGAATTCCATAACTGAACAGATCTAAGCCAATCAGATTTCTTCTTATTATCCAAAGAAACTTTTTGTTGCTTATGATGAAAATGTTGATCATAATCTTCTACATCATCAAACACTTCTTGAGAATAAGAAGAAGCCCTTTTCTTAATTGGAATAAACTCTTCTAAAAAAGGTCCATCTGTTGATGTTGTCTGTTCAGAACACTCAGATTGTCCATTCAAATTATACTCAGTTGTTGTTCCAGAAAATTGTTGTCTACAAGCTTCAATAGCTAATAATCAACCAAAAAAACCCAAAATTATTATTTTTCAAAAATAAAAACTTTAACTCATAAAAACAAAAGGGTACGTACCTTGTGTAACGAGTTCTAAAGAAAGAGGAAGTTCTTTAGGAAAGACTTGAATCTTACGACGTTCTTGTTCTAATGCTTGGATATAATCAGAGAAACCCATTTTGAAACGCTGCATTGTGAAGGCAAGAAGAAGAATAATCGATTCTGAGGAGAATGGCGTTTTGTGGAAGCAAGAGAGAGAGAGAATATGGGATCTGAAGAAGAATCAAAAATTGGAATAAGAAAAGTAAAAATAAAAAAAGGAAAAAGAACGAAGGAGAAACAAAGAAGGGAAAATGAGACAGTTCGCGAAGAACTCGGGAAAATATCGGGGGCGGGGCGTCGCGTATAAAACTACAAGAATCTTTGATGCATTTTATATTCCTTCATTCCATCTTTGTTTTTTTCTGTTCCTTTTTTCTTTTTCTTTTTTCATGTGGAGTGAATCACGAATATACTACTTTTTTATTTTATTTTCTTCTAATTTTGGATAAGGATGTCAAGTAGAATCTTACAATTTCGTTGGGTTAAAAAATATTGGGTAGGTTCTAATAAAGAAAATGATAAATATGTTTTTCATCATTTAGAATATTTTATTCCTTAGAAAGTTTTTCATTATCAATTTTAGTTATTGTTTTTAAATAAACTAAAATTAAAAAATGATAAATATTTATCATTAAAAAAAATTAAAATTTATTGCAAAAAAAAAAAAGTTTGTCGAAGTCATGTTATGGAATTCTCTTTTAAAAAAGTTTAACTTTTTAAAAAGTGATCAATTTTATATTTTTTACGTAAAAAATTGTATTTAATTAATGTTGTTTTGTTAAAAAATTCTTTTTTTTTACACATTTTTATAATATTTTAAATATTTATGTAAAAATGCATTTAAAAATTTGAAAAGTACACATAATTTGACTTAAAAGTGTAAATGAATTTTTCTTAGAGAAATAAAATGGAACAAATTATGTTTAGAGACTAAAAAGAAAAGTTTAAATATCTATAAGCATCAAAAACATATTTAACCTTAAAAAAACAATGAATAGAGAAAACAATAAATAAACCTTCGACTAATTTTTATATTACCACTTTCTCTTTTAGTCCCTGAATTAATAAATATAATAAATAGTAGAAATTTTAATAGAATAATTAATAATAAGTCAAGAACGGTGGTTAGGAGACGTTCCTTTATGTCGGTGTTGTAGTCGCTTGTTTGATTTATCACTGAATAAGTCAAGAACAGTGGTTGAGATGTTGTCTCTTGGTTGGGAGGAAGGGGCAACAGTGTGGGGATGTCGGAGAAGTTTGTGGGATTGGGAGGAGGAGATGGTAGGCGAGTGTCGCCATTTACTTGATAATTTTGTTTTGCAAACTGATGTTTCTGACAGGTGGCAGTGGCTCCCTGACATTGCGGGGGGTTACACCGTGCGCGGAGCGTGTCAGATTCTAACAACCCAGGCGCATCATATAGGTGACGACATAGGAGATCTTGTTTGGCATAAACAGGTACCTTTGAAGGTCTCTATACTAGCTTGGAGGTTACTGCGGGATAGGTTACCAACAAAAACTAATCTGCTCCGGCGTGGCATAATACAACCCACAACCAAGTACTGTGTGTCGGGGTGTGGAAACGATGAAACAACTCTTCATATGTTCTTTCATTGCAATATTTTTGGTGCATTATGACAGCATATACAGAATTGGCTTGGTGTTTATGTAGCTAATCCATATAATGTTTATGATCATTTCTTTCAGTTTACAAACGCTTTAGGAACGTCGAGGACACGTAGATCTTTCATGCAACTTCTTTGGCTATTGGGATTGTGGATTTTATGGAGTGAACAAAACAACAGGCTATTTAATGGCGTTCAAACTTCCATGTTAGACTTGTTGGAAAAGGTCAAATTTAATTCTTTGTGGTGGCTTAAAGCTAATAACGTTACTTTTGTTTTAGGTTCTCAAAGATGGTGGTCGGACCTGTTACTTTGTTTGGATATCGACTGACACTTGTTTCTGATTTTGTACATTGACAGTTTGTATTTTTCGGGGCGACCTCTTGAGTACACTTTGTGCTAAAGGAAAACCGTCGTCGTTGCTTATATAACCCATTTTTGTTTCTTCAAAAAAAAAAAATAATAATAGTTTAATGACTGTTTATCTAAAAAAAGGAAGATGATAAAGATATCAAGAAAATTTTAAAACGTTTTCCTCGTTCATGTATATTGTTAATAGAGGATAATAAAATAAAATAAAAGGGTATGTGTCCCTAAGTCCTAGGTCTAGCTCATCGATAAAAATGTCAAAATTGCAAAACCGGATATCATATTGGGGTTCAAACCCAAGTTTTCTATTTATGTGTGTGTAAGATTTAGTTATTTATCATTTCTTTTATCTATTAAAAAAAAAAGGTTTAGGTTTATTACTCCACGTGCATTATGCTAAGATCTCTATAATGTTACATGATAAGATGGAAAAATTCAAAGAAATCTTTTATGGGGAGACACTAATCAAGCTCGTAAATCGCATTTAATTGGGTGGGATGTTTGTTGTCTACTTAAGAATAATGGGAGTCTTAGAATAACGGGGCCTCGTCAAATGAATGAGGCTTTTCTTATGAAAATGCTCTGGAACATGTTCCACAACTCATTCAATAGGGTGGAGTTATATTCATGATATTGTTTCATTGGCTGGAAGCAACCTCCAAAGAAATTTATTAAGATCAACTGTGATTGTGCTCATTAGGAATCAATTGACCTTGTTGGATGTGATGTCATGATTTTGAATTAACAGATTCTAAATCATCTATTTAAATCTAATTGAACGCTCTATCATATTTGCACAAGTATTGGTTGGGTTTTTGCATTATCACTTGTTATGTGCGGGAGTTCTGTTAAAATATATCTTATGGTTTGTTACGATTTATCTATGGGTAATGTTAACTTGTGCCCTTAGGTCACATGTTAAGAAATTCAAGAAATGAAATATTCTCTTAAACTGTGTGCATTTAATTCATTAAAACATTAAAAATTAAATTTAATGCACGCATTTCAATACATTATTTCTACATTTGACTTCTAAACTAGTGTCTTAAGGGCACAAGTTAACATTTCTCTTTATCTATAATTTTTTTTACGGTAACTATGATATACACACTTATTTTAAATTAATAGTTATTTTATCGCTTTAAAAGAAGCTAACAATATTAAATTTTAATAGAGCTCAAAATTACTTATATTTTCCCAATTTTTCTTTTACTTATATTTGACCACGATGAATAGGCGAAGAGCTTTTTAATTATGCGTGAGTTTAACAATGATTGTCGTTTTGAGATAACAATAAGAAATCTCCAAGTTTCTCTTTCTTCTTTTTCAAACCCTAACTGTCACAACTTTTCTTATTCTTAATCTACCAAAGAGGGGTGATTTAGAGTCAATTTTGACACAAAATCACCCTTCGAAATTGTTTTTTTTTATCTTTTAACAAAATAAATGATCTTTGCATATTTTTTCAGTTTTCTTTCGTTTGTTTTTGTGTTTTCGTAGTCCAGCACGACTTTGTTTATTTTGATTTTACGTCTTTGTGCGGTGTGTTTTTGATTTCACGTCTTAATGCGTTGTTTATTTTATTCAAGTTGAAATATTAGTTTTTATCAAGTGCAGATTCAATCAATGACTTTTGCGTCGTCAACATTGCAGATTCGAAAATATGAGTATTTCGATGACTTGAATTTAATCATATATGTTGGCACGTGTACTCTGCTGCTTTATGCTATTAAAATAAATGTTGTGATTTGTTTGTTTTTAACGACTTTAAATTTATATTACTTTATCAATTTGAATGAATAATATCATTTATTTTTATAAAATAAATATTGTTTGTCATTTCGTCTAGGTATAATCAAACTGTAATAAAAAATCGTATTTCTTTTTTTGAGGAAAATAGACTTTTTTTTGTTACAATTGAATCTATAATTGTACGATTCGATTTTTTTTAAAGTGTTTGATTCTGTAACTAAAGAAAGGGTCATATTGATTCGCATTTTCATCGTGCGTTAGCAATGACGTCACCCTTTCTATCCAATCTGGTCACCTTCGTTGGATAAGATCATGAATTCTTATCTTTTATCCTTTTCTGACAACCTCTTTTTTTGATGTTTTTACCAAAAACCACTCCATCTCACTCTCACAATTAAATTCTAAAATTAGGTTTTGATATATAGCATATCGAATTTCTTAATGTAACCAAATGCGACATGGTTAAACATTTCGTTTATATCAATTGACAACTGTGACTTCAATTTTACTTTGAAATTTCATAATTAGCACGCCATAACACAAAAAACATACTTTTAAAAATGTTCTTAAATAATCCACTTGACTTGTTTTGGTTGTGTTGACTTGATACCTTAAAATATGTCTTTTTAAGGTTTAAATTCGATTATTTCTGTTGTTAATTTCAATAGACTAATCTAATTTATTTTACAGAAAAAACTTTAAATTATTGATCAGTTTATCCTTAACTCACAACCAAACTATATATACTTACCTCAAATCTTTCGATCTTCTAACATTCATTCAAATGCTCTAAATTTTCAACGTTTATGGTTTAATTCTTTTAGGCTTCATTGTCGTTGATAGAATAACACAAAATTAATAAAGACATGTGCATTCTAGGCATTGGCGGAGGCACGTTGGTGCTAGGGTACGCGGTTGCATCCCCTCAAATTTCAAAATCCACACTAATTATTTTATATTTTATACACTATGAAACCCTGAAAAATAAGTGTTGCACCTGCATAATTTCAAAATCCAATAATCGGTGTTGCACCTACTTTCACACACACCAATAGCCTTTTAAATCAGTTTTTTCTTTCGTGTCTAATTCAGTTAGTTACTACCAATATAGTATAGCATTATATTATACGAGAAAATCTTAGATGGACACAATCCCAAATAAAAATGATTTGGACACACTCACAAAACATAGAAAAATTTGAATGAGAATAAAATGAAATGATATTAATTTATGTGACTGATTTATTTTTGTTTTAGTTTTTTCATCTTATGTGAGTGTGTCTAAATCTTTTTGATTTAAGATTGTGATTATATTAGACTTTATTTATATTATACTTTGCTAAAGATATAATATTATATTATATTTAGTAAATAGATGTAAGAATATTATCATGTACTCACTTTGGTCTTTAAATATGTTTATAAATATATTGTAAAAAAATTCGTAAAGCATTAAATACACTCACTAATATTAAAAATAAATAAATGAGAGTTGGAAAAGTGTTATAATTAATAGCTATAAATTAAAAAATTGTGACATTTTCTTATTAATAGTACTAAAAAGCTGTTTACTTAGCGTTGGAAATATGTATTTTTTTGGCACCGGCTTTCTCTTGAGAGGTTATAAGGTGCTTGCAATAATATTGGGTTTTAAAAAGAAGTACTAAAAAAGTCTCTAAAAAAATTTCTTATAATAAGGATCAAAGGTTATAATTATTAATTAAAGTGAAAAAGTTTTCACTCATTGCTCAGGGCATAGACTCGTCCCTGTGTAAAGGAAAATTGTAGAATATGTATATACTTTTTTCAATACAATATAAATAAAATGTAATATAATTTTTAGACACACGTGTATATATATATTAAGGTTCAAAAGTTTGAACCCCCTGATCTGGGGTCCTGACAACGTCACTGATTCTAGGTAAAATAGTTTCATTATGATATAAATTGTTTTGTCAAAAAAATTATCATTAATTTAAAATTAAGAATACTGAATTTTCATTAGATACATATTTATAAAAATGATTTACACTTCCGCTAAATAAAAGAAAAATGTTATTTGCACTCCAATATGCTTACTATATATCTTTTGAAAGAAATTGAGAATAATGTGATATATATGATATATTTAGTGATATGATAAAAAGTGAAAGATACTAAATTTTTTGTAGGACAATTTTTAATACATTTTATCTACATTGAAATTGAACTTAAGATTACCAGAGTCTTCTATTCATTTTTTTTTCCTTCTAAAAGTTTGCCGAGTCTTTTTCATTAGAGGATTATAAAAATAAGATTTGATTGAATGTTAGAAAATGAAGAACGTTGAAATATCATTGTTGAAACATAAATAAAATAGCTATATTATATGATTGGAAGAATAAATAAAAGGATATGCATGGAAGATACTTGGGAAGTCTCTATCCCAAAGGAAAGGGAATACAAATCCGAATCTGAATGACAAGATGTCAAACATTACACGCGATTCTTATGCCGCGTAATGTGAATGGATTGAATCTATGTTGCCTTTTCGTGCTTTCCAAAGGCCAACGCCCAAACCTCACTGCCAACCATATTTCATATTTTTTCTTCTGCAAAGTGTATGCTTCATATTGCAATTTTCACATCAGCGCGTGACGTTTTATCCATTTTTTTAATCACTGTTTACATATAAAAATAACTTTCATATTAGTGGAATTTGATAAGTAAGAGATTACAACAATCAAGCGAGGGAGCTCCTCAGTCGAATGAAGGATATGTTAGTCAAGGGAAGGAAGTTGATTCTTTTCTAAGACTACTAATTTTAAACGTGGATCGTTAGAGACTCAAAACTGAGTCAAAGATGTACTGATATTGGATCATGATGATTGATGCATCACCCACAATTTGTTGCTCTCAACGTCAATAATCGTTATGTAAAATTAGGGTATGGATACCATCCATAGTGGGGGCTGCGCAGAAGGAGATAGTGTCAACGAATCATGTCGAGAAGAAGACAATGAAGCCGAATGCGGGACGCCACGATCCCACTAAAATGGGAGTTATCACACACACATCTGAAAGTTATCCTAATATGGGTTACACATTGTAGGCCACGATGTTTGGCTAATAGACAATACACTAACTATAAATTTTTATTTTAATACGTTGTAATTAAAATATCTAATCAATCAAACAAACTTATTTTCGTAAATCATCCCTTTATATATATGTTTTTATTTATCTATTTCTTATTGTAACTAAAAAACACAAAAACAACCGTACTTAACGCTTTACTAGAGTAGTTAGGCAATCCACAACTGAGGGACAAAGTTCTTCCTTCGATGTTAATCGTTTGAAACAAGGAAATCACAGTTGGGGAATCTCAGTCGATCTTAGCTAAATTTAGCTTCCATCAACAACCACTTACACTAGACTTAGTTGAAGTATATAACATTTGTTTCAGATTGAATTTTTAGGTTGGACCAAGCTCAATACGACATCCAATAGGCTATATACGCATCTTATTATGATCTATCAATGTACGCCCCTTTCCAACCTTACAACCCATAACAAGCTTTTATCAACTTAAGTGTGTTTACACCTAAAAGTAATTATTTTGTTAGCCAGAATCGACAGATAATTGATTTAAGGATATATGATTTTCCCCTCAACTGATGGAAGGTTAACCGTACGTTCTATGCTTATAGTGTCACTAACGACAGAGAGTGATAATTAAGGAAACATATTTTAAGGGAGACTGTAAATATTGAACCTTATCAACGAATTATGTCGAGAAAAGGAAAGTTGCAAGCCAAATGTGGGGCACCACACACCCCTTCAATGAGGGAAAACTCATGAATTGCCTGTGCAAATGGTTAAGCAATGCCAAATATTGTAGGATACGTCGATTTGACAGTATGAATAGTTTTGTCTATAAACACTCATATTGTATGATTTTGTAAACAAACAATAAATCAAACACAAAGCTATTTACTCTATTTTATCCCTTTATATTTATGGCTTTGTCTTTATCGACATGCATTTCGTAGCTCATCAACAAAAAAAACCCTTAAAACACCATATTTAACGCGATATTATAGCAGTTAAGGAACCCATAACTAAAGTGTATTTGTTTGAGGAAATAGAATCGCAACCGAGGACAATCATCTGATACCAAGACTATATCTCTAGATCGACCAAAGTTTTCTAATGAAAGGGATTGGAGGGGAAATAAAATGAGATATATGTTCCTAGCTTTCAAAACTACTTAAAAAGGCAGTGACCTTATAGTCAGGAGAACTAATCGTTTCAATTAGTTGGGATGACTGAGGTTACAATTGGTTTAAGTGAAATCAGCAAGGAGTAATATCAATTGACCTATTGGAAGCCAAATAGGATCACAAATCACAATGGCTAAACTCCTACTTTACAGTGCAATAATGACATTGTTCACACGCAACTTCAATTAGTTGTGTCACATAAACTTATTCCTAAATGATCAATCGATGATACAACACACGGGGCATTTGTTTACACGTAAAAATAATTTTCATGTTAGTCAAACTCATTAAGTAGGAGATTCTAAAAGTTAGGTGAGGGAGCCCTTGGCCGAGTGAAGGACAAGCGATGTTTGGACAATTGAGTGAGGAAACTGGTTCTTTCTGAAGGCCACTAACTCAAAAAGTGGGTTGTTGGAGGCTGAAAACTAAGTCAAGAAAATAGTGGGACTGGACAATGACGCATAATCCATGATTTGCTTCCCTAAACGCCAATAATTGCTCTAAGAAATGAGGGAACATACCCTATCAGTAGTAGAGTTGTGCATGTTGGCATATCATGCCGATGAGAGGAGAAAGAAGCCGTGAAGGCGCCACAATCTCATGTTAATCGCTTGTGAAGGTGAGAAAAACCACAAGATGGGGAGGGGGGGGGGGGGGGGGGGGGGTTGTATTTTTTTT
>Ga0315914_1005623_pt1 | contig 18185 bp, 11 predicted proteins | sample MpolenodulesMG_FD_203920 | JGI IMG/M metagenome (GOLD analysis project Ga0315914, IMG submission 203920) | Medicago polymorpha root nodule microbial communities from Los Angeles, California, United States - elongated nodules | ecosystem: Host-associated > Plants > Roots > Nodule | place: USA...
AGTGACGACCACAAAAAAATATTTGGGTTGACTGGAATTCTTTTTGTTTGAGAAAGGAGGTTGGTTGTTTGGGGGTAAGGAGAATTAGGGAGTTTAATAGTGCTTTATTAGGGAAGTGGTGTTGGCGGTTGTTGACTGAGAAGGAGAGTTTGTGGTATAGGGTGTTGGTGGCGAAATATGGCGAGGAAGGAGGAAGGTTGGTGGATGGTGCGAGGTTAGATTCGGCTTGGTGGCATGCAATTGCTACCTTGCGGAGGGAGGAGTGGTTTAATTCTCATGTTGCTAGGTCGGTGGGGAATGGGAAACAGATATATTTTTGGTGGGATGTGTGGGTTGGTGGGGTGTCCTTTAGGGAAAAGTTTAGCAGATTGTTTGAGTTAGCGATGGACAAATGGGTGTCTGTGTTCGATATGTGTCAGTTAGGGTGGGGTGAGAATGGAGAGGCGTGGAAGTGGAGGCAGAGGTTGTTTGCGTGGGAAGAGGAGAAGGTGGGGGAACTTTGTTTATTACTTCAAAATGTAACTTTACAGGTTGACGAGGATAGATGGCTTTGAAAATATTCTCAGCTGCGTGAGTTAACTCATGCTAACTTTCAAAATTTCAAAAGCACTAAGTTGCAAGTAAGAAACAAATCAGTGCATCTATGTGTCAGAAGAATTGATGATAGGTGAAGGAATTAATGGACGTTAGGCTCAAATATAAACTCAGTGCATCTTATTATAAAAAAAGAAAACGAAAGCAGCGACCAATATAAATAAAATCAAACATATACACACAAAGTAAGAAACAAATCAAACACAAATAAATAGAAATGTCTATCAGAGACTCAAGCCACATGACTACATGCATATATATATATATATATATATATATAGATCTAATATAGCGGTCAAAATAGATTATGTCAACTCTTCTGACAATTACCAACTCATCACATGGACAAAGAATGACGTAAAGTAAAGCAAATATTGATAAAACAATCCATTTCACTTGCAACTTAGTGCTTCTGAAATTTTGAAAACCAGCGTGAGTTAACTCACGCAGGTGTTAATTTCTGTGCTCACGCAGCGTGACTTAAGTCACGCATGTGTAAAATCTAAGTCTAGTTTTTTTTACACGTGTGTTCGTTAACTAATGCAGGGGTATTTTTGAAAGTTCAGCTGGGTGGGAGCGAAATGTGCTGGGCGAAGGGCGGTAATCTTTTTATTTTATTTTGTTTTGAAATAATTTTGTTTCTTGCTCCATGAAAGCCCATCAATCGATAGCCCTGTATGATTTTTGGAGCCCAATAATTTTAAATTTATAAAATAATAATATGAATTTAACTAGTTTCAATAAGTTTTTTTAATAAACTATTTTTGGTAGATTTTTATTTTTATTTTATTGGAATTAAATTTAAACGTAAAAGTAAATAACTAAAAATGGAAATGAAATTTGTTGAAAAATTTAAATGAAATATATATTTTATAAATGCACAGATAAAAATATCCGTTTTGGTCATTTACACAACTAAAATCAATTTTGACACAAAATATCCAAACAACATTTTTCATGTAAATCACTTCTATCGTAAAGGTATCCAAACATAAATCACTTTTCATTCAACTCACTTTTAATTGAAATCAATTATGTAAAATCAATTCAAATAAAATCAATTATGTACACTCTATGTTTTTTTGCAATTCGATTTCGTGCCCACACATGGGTTCGCTGGATTGTCCGTGGTAGTGATTGTTTAGAGCTGTGTTCTTTTTATACCACTTATGTGTTGATTTGTTGTATCCCCGTTACAGGTTGTTTTTGTGATTTACTGGATCAAGTATATGTCCCCCAGTCTTATACTTCCTAATCTTCTTTTTTTTTAAAAATAAAAAATAAAAAAATTCCACTGCATAACCAAACACACACTAAGTATATGTTTGGTTGCACTTTGAAATTCTCTAAACATGTGGTGCAAATGTAAAAGTGATTTAACTTGGTTATGTGTGTTTGGATTTCATTTTAGAAATCAATTCTTATATCCAACATCGATTTCAATGAAGCTACAAATATCAGCTTTTGCAGCCAATTGATTCAAGTACCCTTCCCTTTTTCTTTTTTTGTAATTTCATTTTTACTCACAATATTTTCAATGCATGCCCTATAGTTTTAAATATATATATTTTAATATTTTAATAAAACCTATTTTAGTAATATACATATAAAATCAATTTTGATATAAGTTACCCAAACATCATAAATTAACTAAAATCACTTTTATGTTAATGTATCCAAACATAAACCAATTACATTAAACTCAATTTTAATTAAAATCAGTTCTTTCAAAATCAATCATTTCATAATCAATTTTGACAATCGTAAAATTAAACACACAAAGAGGTGTTTTCAATCAATTTTTGTTAATAACTTAACTCTTTCAGTTAAAAACATGTGATATTACTCTTACACATAATTTCAAAGAACGCATGCAGGTTAGATTCAACGGAAGAGCACGCTACACTCAGACAAAATAGGGACCAAAGTTCAAATTTTAACCGACAAAGTGTTCACGTTTAATGTGCAACAAGTTTCCATTTTTATTGAGACAGTTTTGAATAGATATTCAAATGAGAGTGGTTAATAATTTAATATCAGCCCTACACTGTTTATATTAATTTGTTTTTGTATATTCATTTTTTGTAGTAACTCTAGTATGGGCACCCCTACTGCATAAATCTTAGTTATAACCAACTCCTAAACAACTTTTCTTTGGGTACCCTCTTAAACAACTTTTATTAGAATGCTTATTAACAAATATGATTGAAAATTATAAAGTAGATCAGGTGTACATACATGATTCATTTAAGCACCTAAAATGGAGTGCTATGTTGTAGATGGTCTATTGCCAAATAGAAAATTTATCCTTAAATATGCTTCGTAGTCTCTTGTTGAAACACTATAGCACAAGTGAACAGTAAAGTAACAATAAGAGCATCCACATTGGTGAGGTCTTCACCATTTAAGACCTGGTACTTAATAGGTACCCCCAATGTGGAATTTTTTTAAGGTCTTCTAGGACTCAGGGTCTCACTTAAGACTCTAATGCTTAAGTGGACCCCACATTACTTTTGCTTAAAATAATCATTGTCACTGTACTATTGCTTTTCAATTGCAATTTACCTTGGCTTTTTAATGTTATTGGTGAGACCCATATAGACCTTTTGTTAGAGAGTCTCCATTGGAGTGGTTGAGTACCTATTAGGTATTATTATTAAAAAATTATAAAAAAGTGATGTGTCCATGTGTGGCCCGTTTAAGACCTCAAAATTGAGGTCTCCATTGTGGATGCTCTAAGACCATCTTCATTGGGAGGGTCTTAACTATTTAAGACCCTGTACCTATTAGGTATCCCCAATGGGGAGAATCTTTTTCAGCGGTGTTTTACTTAAGACCCCACTTTTAAGCGGGATACGCACTTTTTTAATATTAAAAAATTGAAATATAATGATATATTGTTATTGATGGTTGATTAGTGGGTCTCGTTTAAGAACTTTGTGTGAAATCTGAGTTGGAGTGATTGAGTACTTATTAGATACTACTATTAAAAAATTATAAATGAGTGATGTATACACGTGAGACCCATTTAAGAACCTCAAAATGGATGTCTTCATTGTGGATGCTCTAAGTACATAAAATAGTAAAGGAACTATGAAGTAAACAAGGACACCGGATACCATATAGATATTGACACGTTGACACCGCTGATAAATTGAAAAAAAATCATATAATTCAGTGTAATTATAAGTTTTGGAGTCCGTGTCGGTGTCGAATACGATACGTGGCTAACATCAGAACACGTCTAATTCAAAGAATATTGATAGTAAAGGAATAAGAAAGATAATGAGTAATTAGCAATAAGGAAAATTTGATTTCTAGTTCAAAGCACACTAGTCAACAAAAGCGTTCATTAATCATTACAAATGCAGAATAAGATATAGTACTAGTAGCTTTTATACCAATACCAGTAACACATCACATTGAAAGTATTTATCACATTAACATCAAACATCATTTAAAATTAAAATAGACTTATTTCAAAGAAAAACAAAACCACATGAGTCTTAGGCAGCAACAGTGGCAGTTTCAGAAGGTTTGTTCTCAGGCTCAATAGAGACAACTGTGGCAGTTTCAGATGGTTTGTTATCAGGCTCAACAGGGTCAATAGTTACATCTTCTGAAGGCTTGTTTTCAGGTTCAGCTTCAGTTGTAGTTTCTGTGGGCTTGTTTTCAGGCTCCACCCAGAATTCAGTTTTCTTTCCAGTTTTGGAAACAGTGTCAAAAACATCTTGAGGCTTCACATTTCCTTTCACAGTAACCTTTTGTTCTTTCATATCAATGTCAAATGATTCTACACCTGTAAAGAACAAATGTGTTATTTTGATACAATATTCAAAGAGGATGTTTGGTTGGTTTATGGCTAAATCATAATTAAAGAAAAAAATAGAATTAAGAAAACAAATTAGACATTTATTTTTAAGAAGCCAAAAAAATATATTAAAAATTATGAGAACCATTCAAACTCAAGGTGTGCCTCAAGCACATATTAGGGTTGGGAAAAAAAACCAAAAAACCAAACTGAAAGGTGAACCGAACCAAATAAAAAACAATTGAACCATTACTGGCAGTTGAGTGTTCTGGAACTGAATTGAAACAGTTCGGTTTGGTTCAAAACATTTTGATTCCGTTTGGAACAATTCGGTTTAGTTTTACCTTCTAAAATTTGATTTTGTTTGGTATTTCATATTTTTCAATGGTACCAATAATAACAGTTCGGTTCGGTTTACAACAATTTACTTCAGTGAGAAATGCAAACAGTTTGGTTCGTCAAGTTATTTTAAATGTATCATACAGTTTAGTTCGGTTTAATTTTCATCCCAAACCAACCATGCCCACCCCTCACAAGCTGGTTCGGTTCGGGATATGCAGATGCAAAAAAGAACAAAACGGTTTTAAGATATTGAGTAACCCTTACAAGCTGGCGGATTAGATCACCAAAAATTAAACAAATAAGACATATTCAAAACCAAAAGCTTTTAACATTTAAAGAGTGAAAAGCACAACATATTTATTAAAAAGGTGAGATATTACATTTTCACAACATGAAAGCAGAGATAATTTGCTTCAGGAAATAAAAATACCTTCCATTTTTTCCAAGACTCTGTTGACTGCTCCAGAACAGCCTGAGCATGACATTTTTACTTTGAGGACAACGGTCTGCAATGATCACAATGGAAAAATTCCAAATTCATAGTAAATATCAATTTTTATAAAGGTTAAGTACATTCATAAATGAATTCAAATAATTTGAAGATGGTGATAATAAGAACAAAGCAATCCTCGTGAGGTGAACTTAGTTGATAGGACAATGTATAATATATGTAGGGGTCCAGGTTCGAACATCAGACACTTTACTTATTCACTTTATAAATGTGAATTTTTAGCTATTCACCTTACAAATGTGAATTTCTAGCTATTAGGCTACTTGACGGAAAAGAATAAAAAAAAAAAAAACAAAGCAGGGCATAAAAAAAGTAGGAATATCTGACAAAATAGTCATGTGTGGATCCTTAGGATAACTTGATAAAGCAGATTAATAAAAAAAACAAAATCAAACTAATAATAACACAAATCTAGGAACAAATTGGAGGCCTACATATATAATCTAAAAGTAAATCTAAAGATTTGTAACAAACAAGGAAGAAATAATCATTCTTGCTTTCTTAGTGTTAGATTTGAAGTTCTACTATGTAATATGTTGATGACATGCAATAACAATGAACTTTGTATCATGGAATCATCTTCTATGTAAGTGCATATCATAAAAATAAAATAAAAAACATATTGTTGAATCTTTTCAAGGCAAGCTATGCAACCATTGATCACAATTTTGTAAGAATTATATCCAAATTTTGTAAGAAGTGTAAAACAAAATACAAAAAAAGTACACAGGAATAATATCTCAATTCAGAAACTCATCATCAACTTGATCACAAAACGTCTAAAACAAGGAACTATAGATCAAGGAAAAAAAGTAAGAAACTAAAATCCAAAAAATAAAATAAAAAATACAGAATCACAATGATATTCAAGCACCATATTAATACAAGATCAACAACAACATAGAAAAAGAAGTAAAACGGTTAAGCACCTCAGAAGACATGGTTATGAGTTTGAAAGAAAGTGAACAAAAGGAAAAGGAAGAAGAATGTATTCTGAATTGGATGGTTATGGAATGAGAGTTGTGGTAATGGGAGTGGTGCCTTTATACTAAAAATCAATGAGAATATGTGGTAATGGGAGTGGTAGTAGCATTGTAATATACGGAATTACTCCATTATGTTGCAAAATATTCTTTTTTAAAAACTTTTCCTTTAAGCGATAATGCATAATATATAGAGGATTCGAACACCCCATTTATTCACTTTTAAGGTGAATTTCTCTAACAACTAGGCTACTTAACAAAAAAAATAATAACTTTCATGGTGTCAATATATGATACTAGTAACCATTAATTTTATTTTTGTAAAAAAAAAAAGGTTAGATTTTATTAAATTTTAGTATTAGTTCTTTAACCCCTCAAAAGAATTATTAGTTCTTTAAAAAAGATTTTATTATTTTTCTTGATAAAATAAGGATTTAATTCACATACATGATAAGTTAAAGAATTTTTACATTATCAGTCCCTCAATATTATTTAAAATATTTGACTTTTATAATCATAATCAATTTTAAAGTCAAAATTAAACTCATAAAATATTATGATAAGGAATAATTTAAAAATTGTATAAATTTTGCTTACACGATTGATGGATGCATTAATCATTGAATTTTTTAAATTGTGAGATTAGATATGAGCAGTTAGAATCTATTAAGAGTTTACCTTTTAATAGAATAAGATAAGATAAGATTTTACTTGTTCTTTCTCATTTGTTTATGTTTCTATAATTCTTTTTTTTCTTTCCCACTTGGCCCTTTGCAGGAAATTATGAAGTAAGGACAGGGTGTGCAGGTTGGTGAGCCAATATATTGGAAGCAGGCTTAATGATAATTAAAGGCAGAATTTTGCAGTACAAAAGAAATACAATCGGAGGTTCCAATGCTTCCTTTTCAAGCTAAAAAATTGTTGTACTTGACAATTGAATTCCAATTCTATTTGTAACTATTGTAGTACAAGTCTAGAAGAACTTTTTTCTCTTTTTCTTTCTTTATGATCAACGAGAATCGGTCTTACCTAAAAACGGTTGGGCCTTGAAGGGAACTCATTGATCAACATAAAAGTGGATTGCACAACCACTATTTTGTAACCTCTTCTCAATGGAAAGTTTTTTATTCCAGAAACACTTGCATCGTCGTTGACACTCAACATCAACGAAAATCCTACTATTGTTAGGAGGATTTTGGTTACAACAATGATAAAATAAAGGGAGTTTTGAAATCATCTCATTGAATTAGGAGCAATCATATAAGTGAAGGGAGCCTTGAAACCATCTTTCTAAATTAGGAGCAATCATATGAGTGATATAGACACCATATCTTCGTATTAAACCTTGACATTAGGTATATAATCAAGTCATCTTTACCAGGCCTAGCTTTGGGGGTGCGCAAGTAGCTCAACTAAGCCGGGCCTCTAAGTTACGGGCCTAAAAAAAAATTAAGTCTAATATCCACACCCCACTTAAATAAAAAATATATGTATGTTATTTCGTTTTCTTTTTTCGGTACACGTTTGAGTTTTTTCTAGACTCTAATTCTCCTTTCTAGACATAAATCTGATGCTATCAAACCACCCTGTTTAAAGCCAGAACAAAGTTATGTATGGACTTGCCAGCCGAAAATAGCACCAGAGGGAATCGAACCTGAGACCTTGAGAGGAGCACGCTCCAAGATCCCCAAGCCAACCACTAGGTCAACCCTAAATGAGCATGAATATTCATAAATACTCGTTGATACCTCAAAATTTGTGGATTACTCGCATAATGGATATCCACGTGGATATAGAGAAAACACGTGTAATACATTTATCCAATAGAGCAGACACATATATCATATTATTCGCGTGCATATACCTATTTACATCCCTAGTTAGGACTCACGCACAAATTAATATATTATTTACATGCTTGAGGATATATAATTTGATATTTTCTTACATTTTAATCTTTAATGTTAAGAGTCTTGAGTTAGAATATACCATCCCAACTCGAGTGTTTATATGCGTAATAATTAAGATTAGTTCAACAAATAAAGTTGAGTTAGGAAAAGAAATTAAATTATAGAGAAAGTTGAGTTAGGAAAAGAAATTAAATTATAGAGATAGCGACAATATTTTGAGCTTTTAGTTTTTACAATAGAGTAAGGTTGAAGAAATAATGAAATATTACTATTGCATGGCATGCAATAATGTGAAGTGGGATTCGTCATTCCTCCAATCAAAATTGTCCCCCTCTTAGTGGAATGAATTCCTTAAAGCATAGGATAATATTGCAGTACAAGAAATGTAATACAACCTTTATCAAGCAAAAAATAAAATATGGTAGTACGTACTACGTAGACACTTTTGAGTATGAATTCCAATATTGTATTGGTAGACACTAGCCTTGTAGTACAAATTAGGTGTCTCAAACGTTGTACTATACTCTTTTTCTTTTTTGGGTACAATGTACTACTCTCTTTATTTACTATAGTATAATGGAGGTCAGTAACACATATGTATGGGTAGAAATTAAGTAAGGTTAATTCATATATAACCTCAACTAATTGAGCTTGCATGGCATTATATCCCACTAATGGTATGTTAAGATGGAATTTATTTTGTAAGAAAAGAGGGAAACAACTAAACAATAAGTCGAGAAGTACTAACACACATTACAAAGCAAAATTAAGCAAAGAAAAAACATAATCTACACTAAAGAATGAATTATGCTAGCAACTTGCTAGTAGCAAGTGAATCGTATGTGTTAGCTTTGGAAGATAAAACAATCTCATGGAGAAAAGATCAGAGAAAAATAATGTACTTTTCGAGTTCACAATGCGAACAACAAATTTTTAATACATTTCAAACACAACCGGGTTGAGAGCTAGATCTTGAGCCAATTTTAAATCCAAATGAAGAGCCCACAAACAATTTCTATTTTTTTAAACATAAACAATCCTAAAATTCAGAAAAAAATATGAGAGATGTTCACACTTACTTATTGGTTGTAGATAATATGTGACTTCTATGACTTTATTAAATTTGTTGAAGATCATCAATTGAATGAATAAATAAGTCTTTTGGTCCAAAGTTCAAGTTTCAAAAGTTTAAACTTTAGTCTCGGTTGTAAACTTTAGTCGACTTCTTTAAGACATCATGTGCTGATGATGAGGCGTCTCATTTGGTGTTAATATATTTCATTTATTTTTTTCCTCGTGAGTTTAGCTCATTCGGTAAGGACAATGCATAATATATGCAAGGTTCGAGGTTCAAACTCCGCCACCAAAAAATATATATTTCATTTTTGATTGTTAAAAAAAAAAATCAAAAGTTTAAACCACCAAAAACGTAAATGGCAGACTCTCATTCTGTTCTAACATATAAACATAATATTTAGGGAGTTATCTACCGAAACTCACCAAACGGGAGTTATCTCCGGAACGAGTTCAGTTTGTATCTCTTAAATACTTTACAAGGGAAAAACCAGAAATTTGAGGAATCTTTGAACATTTAAGGGATTAGAAGAGCAATTGCACTTCCTTATAGAAGCCTTTGATGAAAATACGACCATTTTTATAAAGACTTTTTTTTGTCGACAAGACATTTTTATGAAGACTTACATGCTTTTTTGCAACTTAACTAAAATAAATTAATGAATTGGTAAATTTTTGACAAATTTATCAAATTGTCGTTAAAGTAATAAAATTTATAAAATTTGTCTCGTAAGCGATTGTTGACTTGAAGTCAGAAACTGCTCAATAGTTAATTGTATGTAAAATTAGGGGGAGTTTTCATAAGATTGGGTTGCGGAATTCAAATAAATTAAGACTAAATTTAGAATTATGATGAGTGATCTAAATCCCCCTATATCTTCATGTTTGGTAATTCGAAGTTCTAAACAATAACAATTTAATCCCTATGTTCACGAAAGTTTAACAAAATAGACTAAGACCAATGTATTGGTTCAAGGTCTCGTATATGTAACACAGTTCTCATGTCTTAGGAGCTATTAGTATTATCAAAAGCTTAATTGTCCGTTAAACTATTAGTCTCACTAATTTATTTTCTATGTCTAGATAATTAATCAGAGACACTATACCTAGTTCCAGTTAAAAACACTTAGTTTTAATAGTGAATTGTATCATAAAATCAGTTTAGTGTTGACCATGTAGTAAAAAGGAATAAAACGTTTTATTGAGTTAATAGAACATGTGTTGGCAAAGTGGCGGAGTTAGAAATAAATTTTTGGGTGAGCCAATTCTTTTAACGTATAAATTTATATTTTGTATTAGTTAATTCGAGTGACTATTAATTTTTTTTTTTGTCTAGAACATGATTTAAACCAATGTTTTAAGGATATTTTAACATAAATATTATATAATTTTTTATTATATTACACATATAATTTTAATTGAAAAAAGAATTCTGCTTTATTCACGCAAATTGTTGGTGAGAGGTATAGCATTAGATATATACTATAGTTTATATACCTGAGGGAGTAATACTTAAAAGCAATATTATCAGGTAGAAGGTTGTTACCTTGTGCTAATTGTAATCCTTTAATGCTATTAATTTGATTATTTGTTATTATATGAGCAATATCTAGCCCTCATTGGTCGTTTGGTTGACGACCATGTTTGTCGTGTCATTTTTCGGAGATCAAAGTTATTTGGTTAGCGTTTGACTCACTTTTTAGTTCACGACTGAACATTTAATTAATTTTTTTAAGAAAAGGGGAAAAAAAGTTCAAATTACCCCACATTTGAAAAGATTTAGGATTCGGGGGTTGGTTACATAAAGGGAAGGTATTAACACCCTTTATATCCGTAGTATCCTATGAGAACCTCTTGGTTTTATTTAATTTTCGTGCTATAAACTTGCTTGCTTTTGAAAAAAAGAATTAAAAGTGATTAAGGAAACAAAGACTAATTTACATTTTTTATGATTTGGAAGGACGAGTGTCCTTTGCCTACGTACGCGTGAGGGATCAAAACCTCGTAGTTCGGGATAAAAATTCCGTTTGATTTGTTTTGTGTTTTTTAGTTTTGAAAAAGTTTAAAATAAAAGGCCAAGTGACAAATAGGAATTGGTTTGTATTTTTTAGGATTAAAAGAAAATAGACTTAAAATAAAGTTAAATTGATTGACATTTGATTAAGGAAATAAAATAAAAAATGGTATCACTTGATTCAAAAATCAAGGTTTATTGAGAAAAATGTTTTTTTTTTTGTGAATTGTGATTATTTGCATTAAATTGAAACTACGACTAACAGAGCAAGAAAAATAAAACGTAGGTATTTTGCGGTGACGTTGGATCGCTACAAAAACCTTCAACCTAAACTAGAAACATAAAAAAAAAAAAAAAAACCCACACGCGCGCGCGCACACACACTTTTATTTATGATTTACATTGGCCTAGGATACATTCTACGGTCTGCGAAAGAATAAATACGCATGATAAATTTACATTAAGCCTAAATATACATTCTAAAATCCATTCTATAAAATAAACGACGAAAAATAACTTAAAGTGCAAAATGATAAAAATGCATGAATGAATTACATTAAAGCCTAATATACAATATAATAATTTAAAAAATGCTTAAAAAATAAAATAAAATGCAAAAAGCAAACTAAAATAATATGGGATGCAGTAAAATGAAATGCAATTGAAATAAAAATGCATGGAAAAATAATCATGGTAAAAATAGAAAAGAAAAGAAAAGAAATGAATGCAGGGGGGTGCAGCAGTGTTACAGGGGGTGTAGTAATTAAAAAGTGAAAATGGGCTTAAAACAGATGTTGGGCGTTGGGCTTAAGGCATAGGAAATGGGCCTGGGGTGCAGGGGCGTGGGCCTTGATAGATTCAATCAGGGTCGTCTGATCAAAGATCAAGTGGCCATGATTTGATCACAGGAAGAAGCTTTAGAAGTTGTTTGATTAGAATCAAGAAGGACAAAGGCGTGTGGGTGCATGGTAAGACCGTACACCCACGCGCGTAGAATCAAGGGGATACTATAGATATCTTTTCCTCTCTCTCTTCCCTCATTTTTTCAGACTCTTCTATCTCTACTTCTACTCTTCTCTCCCACGCTCTCTTCTCTCACTCCACTTGTTCTTCCTTTCCAACAATTTTCGGCGGCCTCATGAGTTTTCCGACGGTGGCTGGCCGACCATGGGTGGCGGCGCCGCCGTCGAAAACCTAAAAAAGCTTCTTTTTTTTAAAAAAAATCTTTTTCGGTTTATTCCTTTCTCCTCTACTCAAATCTTACACCCAAAATCCCAAAATAAAACCCAATTTAACCTAGATTTAGAAAAAAACACTCAAAGAAAAGAGAAAAAAAAGATTATTAATTTGGATCTGGATTCGGCTATGCCTGGCTTTTGTTGGCTGTGTTGGTGCGTTTCACTTGGTGGTTGGATCCTGACGCTTGAACGTCTGAATTCATGTTTGTGCGTGTTGCTGGTACCTTGATTTCGTATCCTTGTTGTTTTGTCGTTTGTGGTTACGTGTGAGTTTGATGGATTGGCGGTTTGGACTTTGTGTTTGTGCCTTCTGGAAAATGGTAGTGATGGGTCCGATCTTGTTGATTTATAGTTTTTTGGATTTGTTGATGTTTTTATGATACTGGTTTGGTAATGTGATTATTCGATTGTTGTAGATTTTGGTTTATAACTACTGTTTGGAAAGTTTAAGGTTTGTGACTGTGATACGTGTCGTGTAAACTGGCTAGCGAATCATGAAATTGGGTGTTGGTTTACATGATTGTGAATGTTGGTGAATTTCGGCCCTTAATTGGTTTGTGTTGTGCCGTCGTTTTGCAAGTTGAGTTCGTGTGTGATGAATTTTTGTTTGCAGATTTTGATTGGGAAGTTTGTTATGCGATTGTGCCTCCTTGTTGTGAAATTTGGTCCTCCCTTTTATGATTGCTGGGTTTTTCTTTTATAGTACCAGGTTTAGGGGCTTTAGGATTTGTTAAAAGAGCAGAAAAAAAATGGTGGCTTGGATTGGGATGGAAGAAAGCGTGTGACTGTTCCTGGAAATCTGCAGTGAGGCTTGTGAAAGCTTGCAGTTTTTTGGACTATTTGGACTTATCATGAAATTTTGATGTTTTGTACTTATTGGATTATTGTTGGTCAAAAAAATAATGATAGTAAAAAAGATAAAGACTAATAATGAAAAAGGGATAAGATTAAAATAAAAATATAAAAGATTTAAAAAAACAAAATTAAATTTAATAAAAAATGGAATTTAAAATTAAAATAAAATAAAGAGAGAAGAGGGCCAGACTCGGAACCAAACATGAAGTATTTTAAAATACCTCTCTGCCGAATTTTTTACTGAAAAGTCAGAGACTAATCTGGATCAGAGGACACGTGACTTTGAGACCTTAGGTCAAAAATTGGGGTATGACAATGTCATTTATTTGAATGGCATAGGTGATTTGTAGGTTTGAGTTGATTTTGTACTTGAGAAAAATCGTGCTACGATTTTGTCAGACCAGAAACCTTAAAATGCATTTTTCTTCAATCCAATTGCTTCCAAACTTATTCCTAAGTGTAAAAATTTTATCCTAACCATCAATGAGTGTTTTTATCACATAAATGAAGTAGTTTAATGGATTTAACGGTTTTTGCGTTGATTAACATTGAATAAGGAAATGAGACGAACTTGAGAGTTTTGAGAAATGAATGAACTTTGGGAAACGCATACGCCATGATTGATTACTGAGGTGTTAGATGATATGTAGAAATGTTTTAATGATGTTTAAGAGCTTAGTATCCTACTTTTGTTGAGAAACATTGGAAATAGGCGATTTTGTGAAAATAGACAAACTTTGTCAAAAGGAGGTTTTATGATCGGATAACTTGCAATTTTTTTTGTATTCATGATAATATGTTTTTATCTGTTGCGTTGGATCGAAAAGAAATATTCGGTGCCTCCTAAGAGTATTTCGCGCCTACTCTGAAGCCTTATGTCAATTTGTTAACTATAAGAAGAGTAAAATGTTTACTGATGCTATGACTGCTGCCCGAAGGAATATGTTGGCTCAAATGTTAGGATTTTCGGTTGGTATATTACCTTTCCAATACCTCGGCTGCCCCATCTTCCAAGGTAAACCAAAATGTATTCATTTCCAACCGATTGTTGATCGCATCAAAGTGAAGCTTGCAACATGGAAAGGTGTCCTTCTCTCAATTATGGGTCGGGTTCAATTAGTCAAATCAATAGTGCACGGTATGTTGGTTTACTCCTTTCACATATACCGTTGGCCTGCTCGTTTGTTAAATATGCTTGATAGGTGGATTAAAAATTTTGTTTGGAGTGGTGACATTAATATTCGTAAAATTTATACGGTTTCTTGGAACCAAGTGTGCCTTCCATGGGACTCTGGCGGTCTTGATCTTAAGTCGACTCGGTCTATCAATGCCTTTTTACTCTTGCATTTGAGTTGGAACCTTTTTACTCAAGAATCTCAATGCTCCAGCCTCTTTCAGCACCGGTTTCTCTCCTTTGGTCTACCGCGCAGCCGCTATTTCAAATCTTCTGTTTGGTCGGGCATGAGGGAGTATGTGTCTATGGTTTCTGAGAATTCTATATGGATTATTGGTAATGGAGAAAAAATAAACCTCTGGTTGGATAATTGGATGGGAGTTACTCTTGTATCTGTTCTCAACACACCGACTCACTTGTTCCCACATCTTACCGCTAAGCTTCAAACAGTTATTACTAATGGTCGGTGGCAGCTTCTTCCTTCTATTCTTCAATACCCTTTGGTGGCGGACAGCATTGTAAAAATTACGCTCCCTGTCACCCCTTTGACAGATAGGCGTGCTTGGTTATATTCTCCGGACGACAATCTCTCTGCTAAGTTGGCTTTCCATTTCTCCATCCGCCCCCGGCCAGCCTTGGATGGGCTTCTATTATATGGCGTCCCTGCATCCCTCCATCACACTCTTTTGTTTTTTGACGTCTTATGCTGTCCAAGCTCCCCACGGATGAAAACTTGCAAAAGTGTGGGTGCACTTTGGTCTCTATTTGCAGTTTGTGCTACAAGCATGCTGAGTCTTCTTCACACCTCTTCCTCTCATGCGATTTTGCGGTGGCTGTTTGGCGGTGCTTGGGTCTGAAGCTTAACCATTCTCTGCTCTTGTCTTATGTTCTGTCCTTGATCAGCAGCATCCCTGTTCGCTGCAGCTCTCAGATGAAAGGCGTCATGGTGGCTGCAATTATTCATGATGTTTACTATATTTGGCTCTCTCGGAATGCAATGAGATTCATTTCGGTCTATCCCTCCCTTCATGATACTATGGCCAAAATAACATCTTTTGTAGCTATGTCGGGTATGAATTCGAATGGTTATTGCCTCCCCTTTGAGGTTGCGGTTTTAAACAACTTCTTGGTTCCCCCTACTTTCCGGCGCGTCAAAGATATTGTTCATGTGGTTTGGAAGACTCCCACCATTAATTGGGTAAAGGCCAATACATATGGCTCAGTTGTGAATCTTAATGCTTCTTGTGGTGGTATTTTTCGGGATTTTCGAGGAACATTTTTGGGCTGTTTTGCTAGTAATAACGGTAGCGGGTCTGTCTTTGAAGCAAAATTGATGAGTTTAATTCTTGCTATGGAATTTTCTATCAGTAATCATTGGAACCGATTGTGGCTGGAATGCGACTCCTCTAGTGCTGTGCATGCTTTTAAAAACACGACTCTCATTCCTATCCGTCTTAGGAACCGCTGGCATAACTATTTGCAGCACGGTATGACGGTAATTTGTTCTCATGTCTTCCGAGAAGGAAATTGTTGTGCAGATAAGATGGCTTCTTTGGGCCATGATGTGACAGATACTATTTGGTACACCACCATGCCTTCCTCTTTGGCAGTTGATTTTTCTAGGGACCGAAACGGGTTACCTAATTACCGTTTCCTTTAGGTTTTACTCCTTTATATTGCTTCTGTTTTCTTGTTTCTGGGGGTTTTGGCCTAGTCCTCCCTCTTGTATATACTTTTCCCTTTTTTTAATAATACTACGTATTGGAAAGGCGGTAGAGGATGGGGGTCTCTGTAGGGTGCCAACCTAGTTGGGATGCTTCAGTTTCCCCTTGATGCCTCACCTTTCTCTTGGCCTTAAAAAAAAAAATAAGAATGAAAAATGATTGTTTGGTGTTTGATATGTTGGCTATTATGATGTGGTTGTTTTTCGTCTTTTATGAGAATTGTGCTTTGTGAGACAATTTTGTTTAATTGTGGTTATAATTGTATATGTTGAATATGACTATGACTCTTTGTGGTTTATGATTTGTTGATTGTATAGATGCAAATACTTGATAATGCAAATGTTGGTGAAGAACATAATTGGTGGTGATTATTATGTTAATTGGTGAAAATATTATATGATGTGTAAATTGTATAATATAAAGTTGGTGAATTGTGCATTGTCGACTCTTTACTTGAAGTTCATGCATTCATAGTCATGTTGAGTCTTTTGGTGAAGAACATAATTGGTGGTGTTTATTACGTTAGTGGGTTCATACAGTAAAATTATCTCCAGAATCCAATTGGTACCACAGACATGTAGAAGTGTTTAGAACATTGCATGCACTTGAAGTTGGTGAAATGTGTCATACTTGAATATGTAACTTGGTGAAATTTGGTGAATGTTGTGATTATGTAAATTTTGTGGAGATGTGTACATGATGGTGTTTGTTATTGTTGGTGATGCTTGTACACTTGATGATCATAATTTTCTTGTTTATACCCTTGGGATGATGATTTTGTTTATTTTGAGATAATTACATGAGATTGTTGTATGGTGGTGATGAATATGTGTATTGAAAATGTGAAAGGTGAAGATATATTATTTGACGAGGTGAAATGGAACAATAATTTATGTGCTAATATGCCTAATAGAAAGTGTGATATATGTTGTTGAGTTTTATTATGTTAAGATATGATTTGATGCTTGTATATGACAAGGTATGAATATCGTGAATTTATTTGTTGGTGATGTGATCATCTCTTGATGTTGAGTTGGGAATTGATGTGTTATTATTGTATTGAAGATAATATTCATGTGAAGTTAGTATTCTAGGTATGTTGAATATGTACATGTGTACCTATTTGAAATCCTTGAATGTTTTCATCAGATTATGTTTATTATGTGGAATATTATCTAACCCCTAGTGGTCGTTCGGTTGACCGCCTGCCTATTTGTATGAATGGGTAAACGCCTTGCAAGATTGATTTGCTTTGCTAGTGAGTTGCTTGAGGATAACGTGGAGCTACCTCCTTTATTTTTTGCTCGCGTCTAGTTAGGCTCTGATTAGGGTGTCGAGCATTTATGTTTATTAACATTATCTGTTGTTGAATTTATTTATAGAGATTATGGTTATGTATTTGAAACCCGAGATATGGTATTGGGATTTTTATTTACTCATATATTGAGGATTATTACTTGGTGATGAGATATTATGTATGATGATTGTCTTCCGTTGTGAATTTTTATGAAAACCAGATTATGCATGTTTTGAAAAAATATAGACGTAGCATCTAAACTCTTGACTAATTGAATTAATTGCATGATTTATTGTATTTGGGGTTTATGGTGTTACAAAGTTGGTATCAGAGCCATGTCGGACTAATTCAGACCAAATCTGAGTGATTTCCCCTGTTTGTATGCGAATGGTATTCTAATACCTTCGATACTTGTCATGTTGTTCTTATGTGTTGGTTGTTTTTCCCGTTGTATGTGATGTAACACCCCGTTTTCCCAACAATGTAAATAATACAATAATCAGAGTATTCAACGTAAAATGGAATGTCACATTACTTTTAAAACATAAATAGAGTAAAGTTACTATTTATCAAAACAACCCTGTCAAAAATTCATTTATATCGCAGCGGAAAATTATTTCAAAATCAACAACTTTGTTCAACAATCTTTGGCACTACG
>Ga0315914_1005624_pt1 | contig 18182 bp, 14 predicted proteins | sample MpolenodulesMG_FD_203920 | JGI IMG/M metagenome (GOLD analysis project Ga0315914, IMG submission 203920) | Medicago polymorpha root nodule microbial communities from Los Angeles, California, United States - elongated nodules | ecosystem: Host-associated > Plants > Roots > Nodule | place: USA...
GGACTCCGACACCGAGACGGTGTGGGTTGTGTCGGCATACCGGTCATATTAGGAGAAATTGTCCGAGTATAAATAACTGATAGTTAATAACGTTATGTATTATTTGTTCAAATAAATTAATATTTATTATGTTTTTTATTTATCATTTATTTTATTTTAATTATATATAAATGTTGTGCCAAAAAAAAACGGAAAAAAAAAAGTCAGTCCCGCCATTCAAAACGGCGGGAACGGAAAAAAAAACCGTTCAATCACGTCAGCCTGTGACGGTTGGACACGTGTCAGCCATAGGTTCAGTCCCGCCATTTGAAACGGCGGGAATGGAAAAAAAAGACAACAAAAAAAAAACCAAAAATGAAAGTGGGTCATTTTGAAAATAAAATTTCAAAGGGGTCAAACTTGAAAAAAAATTTGGCAGAAAAAAAAAAATATTCGTATACAGAACATTAATCTGCTGCACCTAATTTTTAGAATAATGATTCTCATTAGGTCAGGTACAAGAGCACTACTGCATGGCCATGATGCCAACTAATTACATCTATTAAGATTAAGATGAGTGCACTACCAACTCACTCTCTAACAAACATTGTTTATCACTTTTTATTTGAATGGTTGGCATAAATCATAATGTGGAGTCTCGCATACATTTAGTGAAATTCATATGAATTTTCAACCAATAAAAAAGTGTGCGTTGGAGAAAACATATGAGCGGGTTTTTGTTTGTCTTAGCATATTTGTAAGACTAATAATAAGCCTTAGAAGTTACAACATTTTAGCTATTTTTGGACAAGCAGATTAATTAAATGCTTAAGGCATAAACACTTATCATATATCATATATTAGTAGTAAAAATGAGTCAACTTTCTTTGGTTCATTTTTACTTATAATCCTGAGAATTCATGGTCATATCATGCCGTATGACCATGCATTAAAATATGGAGATTGGAGGGTGAACTAAGGGGGTGGGACCATCCTGGAGAAGAACGGCGTGGGGTCTCTGCATTTTGAACATGGGAGAAGTGCAACGGCAACCAAGGGTGTTGTTGTTCCTTTTTGTACTTTGAATGAAAGTAAATGCTGCTAGTACTGTGTTTGTTTGGGTTTGTGGTAGAGTGGGCCTCAAAACATCTGAGTTTGGGAGCAGTGAAAGAGACGCCATGTGTCACCGTCATCATCTAGGCCTAGTTGCTAATAATACGAATATGGTACAATCTGGAATGAAAGAAAACTTAAGTGGTACTTACATCTGAGTGAGTAATGATGGAAGGGGGAATAAGTAAGAATAGAAACTGTGGCGCGTTACTTCTCCTTCAAAGTTTCAAATTTTAAACGAATATATCCTAGTTTTCTTATTGATAAAATAAAAAGCTATAGTCTCTCTCCTCACTTACAAACTCATTTAGAAAGCTATAGTCTCTCTCCTCACTTACAAACTCATTTAGAAAGAAAAATAAAAAAACCACACTCAATTTGATTTGCATGTATAATGAGAAAAATCCTTGTATTATTATTATTTATAATTTTATCATATTTGATGTTATAAAAACGTTTAAGAATACATATTAAAGCTATAGTCTCTCTCCTCACGTACAAACTCATTTAGAAAGAAAAATAAAAAAACCACACTCAATTTGATTTGCATGTATAATAAGAAAAATCCTTGTATTATTATTATTTATAATTTTATCCGTATGACATGTATAGGTTTGCACTGTCAGCACATGCCACTTAAGGAAAAATGCACCAAGTCTGAAGAAAGAAAAAAAAAAGTGGATCCAAGGACTGGTTTATAAAACAAAACAAAAAGAGAAATGCTAGCAACATATTTTTCAACACACTCTTTGATTGGTTAAAATACATATGGGACCCACCAAATCTATATGGGACCCACATAATTTGATGGGACTCGTGTGAATTTTAACTAATCAAAGAGAGTGTGTTGAAAAGTGTCTGTTAGAATGTGTGTTGCTAGCATTCCTCAAACAAATTGCAAGGATGTTTTTTAAAACTCGTCATATTGACAAATAGCACATTTTTGGCCACAAAAATCATACTTTTTCAATATTATTATCTTTTTTTTTAGAGGTTTTCTTTATCTTGTTTATTTTATTTTCAAAAACAAATCATAGAAAAGTTTTTGAAATTCAAAAATCGAATAAATTTCAAATAAGGCTTAGTATTCCCTCCTCGTTTTTTTTTTGAAGGAAAGTATTCCCTCCTCGTTATTATTAAAAGATCTAAATTTAGGAAATCAATAGATTAATTAGTTAGTTTTTAATAAGGCACTTTTAAATGTTGTGGGTATTATAACCCTGATAGAAAAACCCTAATTTGATATGCACGGTACTTCAACTGATGAATTTTTTTGTAAAATTTATTTTTTGAGTGTGATGTTCATTGGTCAAAGTCAACTGCGCCTATATCACCCTCTCCCTATAAAATACTAGTATTAGTAAATAGTAATACTGCGCCCAACAAAATGGAACAGGTAAAGTAACACATACTCCATATGATTAGAATTTTGAACTCTTTTTACACTTAATCAAACATAAAAAGCTAGAAGGAAAAAAGAAAGAAAGAAAAAGAAAAAAAAAGACAATTACAGATCTGCAGTTCTGCTAGGTTAGTAAAGCAAAAAGGTATACGTTGATGTTCCAAGTCCTACTACGCCACTCGAAGATGCCCCGGACAAAGAAACTGACCCATTTCTTCATGGATCAATGTAAAAATTTCATGTTAGAATGTGAACCATTTTTTTACAGCCCAGATGTGGATATGCATTCTTTAACCTCTTCTAGTCAAAGGTCTAAAACTACGTAATCTAACTTTGTGCAGAAGAAAGACTGACAGGCATGCATTCCACCGACGAGACCTGGACTCTGTTTGGTGCATTTTGTGTCAAAACAGGTGCAACACCGTTCTCAGCATTTTGCAAAGCATTATCTGTGTCGCCAACTGGCCCTGCAATTTCAGCACGCACAGGGCGGAGAAGCCCCTGTAACCTTAACAGGTAACTTTGACTCGAAGGTTGGCCTCTCACGTATCTAGTTGTTGTCACAACACTGGCAGAAGACCGTTCAGAATCAGGACGGAGATTGGACAGGGCACTAAGATCAAGATTTGGGAACACTGAGCAACGGCACCTAGGACACTTCACATTCAGCCTAAGCCACTCGTCAATGCATTCAACATGAAAATTGTGCGCACAAGGCAAGCCACGAACCTGCATTACAGTGGGACTATTTTTAAATCACTTGAAGATACACATTACATCTTAACGTAAAGAGTTCTCAAGGTTAAATGGAGAGAATTATTTTCTACTTCAGATGGCAAACAGCACATAGTATGACTTGCTCTAGACCTTTAATTGGATTTAGAAAAGTATACCTCATTCCCAACACGGAACTCTTCTAAGCAGATGGGGCATTCACTGCAATCAGTAGGAACAGCCTTCAACCTGAACTTTGGGAGTTCCTGAATTAAAGCTTCGACTGCTTCTCTCTGCATCCAACCCAGACATGAAACCTTATTATCAGCACTGAAATTGAATATAAATATACAGAAGGAATTTGATCGAGATAAATATATGGCATAACAATAGCAAACATATTGTCTGAAAACACACAAGAACCATATGAATAATAGCAGAATTAAGGCAAGATATTTCACAACTAATTAATCTACATGACAATACAGTTCACTCTTTTTTTCAAAGAAAAGCATTATCTGCTGCTTTGCATGAGTTCTAATATGAAATCAACAAGTCTGCAAACATTAATTAAAACTACCTGAGCTGGTGTTAGGTAAAGTCCTGGATGATATGAAGCAGTATCCTGGCCCATGCCCCTTGTTTCTTGACCTGCAGCTTCAAATGCCCAATCAGGCACGCGAATCATATCCACCAAAATCTAACAAAACGAAAAATAGCAACCGTTACCATCTAATAGTGGTAGTGTGGATAATCAAACAGAAATGAATATACATTCAGAATGCTAAGAATATGATCACAAATTATGCTTCAATGATTCAATCAACCCCATATGAACAATCTCTGAAATAAGAGAAAGCAATACTGATTGTATTGCCTCCAGAAAGAATCCAACAGTTTGAGCTTCGAAACAGATTTCCTCTGAAACTTTCTGGGAATCTGTTTCAATGGTATTTTTTTCCAAGTGGTGAAAAATAAAGCTTGAGGGAAGGCGTGAAGAAACTTACAACCCCACATGACATACATGGGACTGTGTCTCAGTAAAAACGTACCCTAGAACCTTGTTATGCAAGAATTAAGATAAAAACCAGCCATAAAACTGACGGTGAAAGAAAATAAATATCATTATATAATCATGAAAATATTGTATAAAACATAATAATCTATCACATTACCAAGCAGTGTCCAACATGACAGTTTGCAGGGTACACAATTGCTAGATCAGTTTAACTTCATAAAATGGATACTATGTCATGGTTAACAAAATCAAAACAAGACTAAAACGTAAAAAAGCAACATAGACCCATACTCTAATAGTGTATTATCCCTTATCAGATAGCATGCCACCAGCTGATAAGCAAGCTTCAATAACATGTTGTCTGATTACAAGTTTATTCCAAATGTTAACAAATGAATAATGATTGACTGCAGTACTGCACCAGTTACGGATTCAAGATAGAACTTAAAATACTGTCCTACTCCCTGCCCTTTTCTTTATAGGGGGACAAATCCGGGGGGAAATCCATGTTATTAAGGACATTATTTAGAAATACCTATATGTAACTAAAACAGCTAATTATGTTGCAATGAAGGAAAATCTTACCCCATATTCAGACAGAGGGATACCCTGTTGGGCACGCACTAAGTGTGCTTGTCTTCGAGTCAACCACTGCAAGGGGTTAAGCAAACCAAAATTATTACTGCAACAACCTAGATGTCAAATAATGATGGTGAATGTTATTTTGAAGATATTCTATGTTTACGGGTTGTTCAGAACAAGATCACCACGGCAAATGGAGTAAAAGGAGATTGTTGCATGGTAACAACTAACAAGACAAAGAAACACATAATGGTTAATAGAGCGCCACGCCGCCACCACTAACCTTCCCTACTGACATGCAAGCAATACAAAGAAGTCCACAGTAGCTAAAAAGTAACCAGATGAGGAATCCCCATTTCTGTCCCTCTTCAGGCAACTGCAGATGATTATTTGCATTATGCGTCATAATCTTGTTAACAAGAGTAGAACTGAGATTGAATATAAATTTAAAATAAATAAAATGATAAACATACACAGCTCTTGGCACTGCTGAACCACATGGTACCAATTATAGTCCAAGCCCAAAGAAATGGATAAAGAAGCAATCCAAGGATAGAAAGGACAACCACTCTTCCACAGAAACGAGCATATCTCTGCTGCCACCCAAAATCCCTAGAAGGGAAGGAGGAATAACATGCAGATGAATTAGTACGAGAATTGAGAAATTAAAACATCATGACTTTGTTTATTTGATGCAACACAAAAAAAACAGAACCAATTTAGTTGAGCTTACTACCATGAAATCAAAGTCATCTACGAAAACAAAACGACCACAAATGATTTTGCACATGAATGCTGAACAGGCAAGAGAAATTACGTGAAATGAACCATAGAAAACTCAACTTCCAGAATTCATAGGCCAGATTGACTGTAGCCATTTATCTCCATTAACTTGTATGTCTCTTCCCTCCCTAGTGCTATTTTAACTTTTAACCTTTTTGAGGCAAATGACTAAATGGCCTCATCAGGTTCCCCTCATGCTAAATTATTGCATCTAATACTATGTCAACACAAGTAAACTAATGGCATACAGATTGATTCCATCAATGATATCGATATTTTATATGAACTGGTGATCATTGTAGGTAGAGTACAGGAACCTTGGTTATAAAGTGCAGGTTATTGTACATTCAAGTATGTCTTATCTTCAATCACCACACTAATGCATAGAGAAAACAAGCTAAATATATGAATGAAATAATAACCAACAAGAACATGAAAGTTAATGGAAGTAAGGCCTTACAAGCCCATTCCGGAAGCAAAGCCGTTATCAACAAACATCAAGAGCCGGAAAACGAACACAGCAGTGTAGTCCACCTGAAGAACAGTGGAAAAAAATGGATTACTAACGATATAACCTTATTATGTTAACGAAGAAGGTAAAAACGCAATGATCTTATCTTAAAAAGGAAACCCACCACAATCCATATATGCAATGGATATGTACAAGAATGATAGCGCCTCCAATTAATTGCAACAATAACTCTATAAAATCAAAGTCAAGAATACAAGCATTCTATATTGCAATCAAAAATGCGAAATGATGGAACAATTAGGGGAAAAAAAGTACGTAGAGAAGGTGAATTGAAAAAGGATACACGCTGGTGGCAAGCATGGACAAGAAAAATCCATCGTACCTGGAAGGAGAAAGTTGCATTGAATCAAAATAGGGATAAATCAGAGTGAGAGAGAGAGAGAGAGATATAAGACTAACCACTTGAAATCGACGCCTCTGATAGCCATGGAAATTGAATTGAAGGAAACCCTAGAGGAAAATGATTTGATCGCGGTGAAGAAGAAAATGTATTCAGTAAATCGGAGTGTAAATGTTTGGTAAGAAAATAGAGAAGAGAAAAAAAGAGTGAAGTAAAGGAAGAGGATGATGAATAAAGCAGGTACACAGTAATAGAAAAAGCGAACAAGAGTGATGACACAACACAACACAACACATACACAAGTGTGTGTGTGTGTATGAGAGAGAGAGGATGAAGTAACAAAACACGCGCCGCACCGTCAAGCCAATGACAGCTTTAGATCATTGACTTCTCTTTTACTGCTTTGCGTGTTCCACACTCGCATTTACTACTACACTCTGTGCACTGAGGTTACTTTTCCGTTTTACCTTTCCCTCCTCTACTTTTGGTATCGATTTTGAGATTTCTATTTCTATATGCTCCACTATTTCCATTACATTTCATTTCCTCGCTAATTGGGATGGGATTAGATCAGGCCGTCCGTTAGGGGGCCTATGATTCAGCCTACTAAAAGTTTGACTCGATCTAACTCGTTTAATAAATGAGTCAAATTTAAGGTTTTTAAAAAGCCTGTTAATTTAATTAGGTCGGGCTTAAACTTCTAAAAAAGTTTATCAACTCGACTCGTATATAAGTATATTACATTTTTTCACATTATATTTATATATATATGTATGTATATATATAAAAAAGAATTATTGATCCTTCAAATTCTCGTACCACAATTGTTATTATTTCAGTTTTTATTTATTTATTTTGTATTTGGGATACAACACAACTCTTGTATTTTCCTCATATATCATATGAACTTCATCTAACGAGACAAAAGTTACTCACACCAATTGTGTTTTATTAGTTTTAATTTGTATCTAATTAATGTTTATCTCTATGTTAAGTATGTTGCGCAAATTGAAAGAAAAGATTGATGAATAGACTCTATTTAAAATTTGTAACACAAACTAGGCTTTTAGATAGGTTAATAGGTCAGACTAGACTTTTAAAAAGGTCAGATCTTAAAATAAAGCCTTTGACATGTAAAAGGTTAAGGCTTAGGCCTTAGTTTTTTCAACTAGGTTTAACCTATTTAAGCAAAACCCGGCTCATTCCCACCCCTACTCACCAAATCTCACCTAATAATAAATCACTTTATCTCTATTTTTTATTGCTTCTTTTTCATTTAAATTCAAAATTTATAGTACCATTTTTGTATTGAAAAAGGAACGAACAACCAAACCAATTAATTTTGTTGTATTGCCTAGGTCATAACTCAGTTGTTTAAAGCATTCACATTGATAGTAAACTAAAAAGAGTCTTTAAATGAGTTTATATGTATATGTAATTTATTTATAATTTTTAAATAAAAATACATATCAATGACTCAATGACCACAATAGTACTAAATTAATAAGAGTTTTTAAATAGGTCCACTAATATGTATTTTAACATGTCTCCCTCCCTCAAAAAAATGTATTTTAACATTTGTATTTAAAAAAAAAATCACGTAAACTTGAGATGATGAGAACAACTTTTACTTACTTTATTTCATATTTTAATCATGAAAATTGTTAGTTGCTGAAAAGAGAGAAAATCCTTAAATGGTTATTGGTAATTAGGGGAATGCTAGCAAAACACCTTCTAACACACATTTTTCAACACACTCTCTTTGATTGGTTAAAATTCACATGGGACCTACCAAATTCATATGGGACCCACATGATTTAATGGGACCGGTGTTAATTTTAACCAATCAAAAAAAGTGTGTTGAAAAGTGTGTGTTAGAATGTGTGTTGCTAGCATTTCTGTTGGTAATTAATGTGTACCCACTTTTCCCTTCTCCAACGGGTCTGCAATAAGTAAATAACTCTCTATTAAAGATGCTCTTGTCACTTGTCTTCATGATTTTTACCATCGTATTTGACATTTTATTGTTAGTGGAATAGTGTTATTTTATATTATTTGTAAAAAAATAAAAATTAATTGATTCGTTTTACTGTTTTCCGTCGAATTTTTTTTTTGAATTGTAAGATCATCTTCAATAAAGAGTCATTTATTTAAGAAGGACTTCAACTATTAAAGACCTTCATTGAAGAAAGAAAAAAGTGAGTATCTATTGGTTACCGAAATATATAAGGATCTCTTTTTCTTCAGCAACTATCAGGTCCCACGATCAAAATAAGAAATAAAATATATAACTATTTGTTTTTATTTATTTTCTAAATGTACATGTTAAAGTACATATTAGTGGATCTATTTAATGACTTTTTAATTTAGTATCATTGGAGTCATTGAGTCATTAATAAATACTTTTATTTAAAAGTTAAAAATAAATAACATGTACATATGTGATCCACTTAAAAATCCTTATTAGTTTACTATCATTATAGATGTCCTGAGCTTCCTTTTTAAATATTTTTCTTACATTTAATTGTTTATTTATTTTTACTAAACCTTACAATATTTGGAGGGGATGATAAATTTTGGTGAAGAATTGCAATAATTTCGTTTATAATTCAATAGGCGTGTTATTTAATTTTAATCATAACAATCAATAGCAACTTCCATTTGACCAAAAAAATAAGTGCAACTTACATGGTTTCTCCAACTACTAAAGAGAGGGTTCAAGTTTGAGCTACATTGTGCAAATGGATTCCAAAAGACATTGTTACAATTAAAAGATGTACCACAATAAGCAAGTGATGAATTTAAGGTAAACCAAAATTGTATCTCAGCATAAAAACACACCCATTATCGATGGACTACACACACCAAACTGAAAGACAAGTAAACTCCCCCACAACGCTTCTGGTCATCAAATCATGCTTTGCTTATTTGCTTTGGCAATGTGCTCCCTTCAATACAAAACTAGCACCACACATCTTCATTGCCAATAACAGAAAATCGCTGCTACTGATATACAAATATCATATCTTGATTGATACCTCCTGCTACTATATTTGTTTCTCCTCAATATCATTTCGGTCACCTCTATTCCATGCATTTTCATGAATCTAAACATAATATCAAAGATTTCACTCATGTTGATGAACTCTCATTTTTCCAATTATCTTTAGTAATTTTAATCAACATAATAACAATTTTATTTTTCTGTAAGGAAAGTATTACAATAAGATATTATCAAACACAGATGTACACAACTTGAGCTATACATGTCCATTTATCAGGTATAATAAGGTGAAAGAAATAAAAGAACTAATTACAATTTGGTAGCTTGGTGCATTTATATACAGCAGATGGAGGCATCTTGTAAGTAGGAATGTCATTGGAATCAACATAGCGAACTTCACCAGGTGCAAAAGACAACTCCCTGTGCCTGAAATTTGAGACACGGGTAAATTAAGAAACAAAAATGAATGTGATACAGAATTAAAATCATACACATATATATAATTGCAGGGGTTTTGGTTGGTTGAGGTTGGAGTATCTAGTTAGTCAGTTAGTTACCTTCGCAAGTCTAGTCCTACCAGACCAGCCTGAAGGATTGATAAGTTATCGGAATCTGGTGAGACTATAACGACTGTATCACCAGCGTATTGAGTTTCAAGGATTGACATGAGTTGGGTCACACGAACAAAAACATCTGCAACACTCTCATTTGGAGTTCCGTCATCAATGGGAGGAGGTTTTATTTTTGTAGATATACCATCTGATGCATATATCTGCACCACCATTTCAAACACTCACCATTACACACATTTTTAATCTCATTGCAAAAATTCTACTTAGCTCCACAAGAATAAGTGAAATTGTAATTGTATTTGTAATGAAATACAAATATAAGCTAGACTGTGAAAGTGTTACCGGCATGCGATCTATATTGCACTGATACTTGAAAATCGCTTAAAATTTTGACAATGTTCGACATTGCCAGTTTTAAGTAGAAGTTCAAGGTTCTCGTGTCCTTAGTTTCTTACGAATAAGATAGTGATCTGATCAATGTTGATTCAACAAAAACAAAAGAAAACATATATGAACTTGAGTTTCAACTCAAGACATTAAAATTCTTTTTTGTGAAACCAACACCAATTGAATCGCCTTCTTAATAGTAACCAGGACGAGTAGTACATGAGATTCTCGATAGGAGGAGTGACAATAATTATTATTGGAGTTTCCAATAATTTTCAAGAATCAACCTAGTCTACATGAGACAATTTTCCAACTAGAAGTCATCATATAACACAGCTAAAGTAAATAAAACAGCACATGGAGTGAAAATCTTACTTCTGAAACATATTCTAATGTTTTTCCTTCATAAGCACCTAATCCCCGTGCATCAAGAAAGCTGTATTCCGGAACAATATAACTGAAATCAAACAAATTCACAATCCCAAAATTAAAACCAAAAAACATATCATCAACATTAACAAGAACAACTAAAAAACCAAAATAACAACCTTCTAGTAATAGAATTAACAGAAGCAATAATCTCAGCAGTTTGATAAGCTCTCTGAGTAATAGCAGGCCAAATCCAACAATTATTATCACAAGCACCCATTTCTTTCAAATCAAAAGCAGCTCTAATACTCTGTTTCTTCCCTCTATCAGATAAACCATTATCCACAGAAGTCTTAGCCACAGGGTTGGTGTTTATCACTCCCATGCTCTCAAACTCTGATTCTCCAGACCTCACAAGATAGTACTGGTTTTTAAGGCGTGGTGGGGGCATGATGAAGAGTCCACTGGCAATGGCTACTGGTTCTGAAATGGGAAGTGAGGTTTTGGAAGAGATGTTGAAGTTGAAGGAGATGGTGAATGCGGTTGTGGTGAGAAGGTGGCGACGGTGGAGGAGGTTGTTGAGTTGTTTGGGAGGAAGACATGGTGGTTGTTCTGGCTGAGAAAATGAAAGGGCTTGACACGTTTTATTTGGTGCTAGTAGCATTTTCTATTTGCTATCGCATTTTAATGGCGGAGGAAGAGGTTTACTGCCTGCCTTATCAAAAGCAACACCCACCAAAAAGACATGGTGAATCCCCTTTTATTTTAATGCTAAAATAGTATTATATAGGTCATATACCTCCCCAGGTCCTTTAAGTTTCACGTTTATTTTAGATAGGTCTTTTAAGTTTCTAAGGTTTGAGATAGATCCTGTAAGTTTCGAGTTTGTTTCAGATAGGTCCTTTCTATCAACCTCCGTTAAACCAAAGTTGATATGTTCGTTAAGTGAAACTCGAAACTTAAAGGACATATCTGAAACCCTAAGAACTTAAAAGACCTATCTAAAACAAACATGAAACTTAAAGGGCTCTGAGAGGTATTTGGCCTATTATATACATATATACTTTAAGGATTAGGGCACAAGTTAAATAAATTTTATATTGAAAGTTTAACTTTTACAACTTTTGAGACATTAAATGCAAACGTTCCAAGGAAAACTTTTTACATTTGCCTTCTTAAATTATGCCCCAAGGGCACAAGTTAACATTTCTCATATTTTAATTAATTGTAGTTAATGAAATAATTAAGTTCGATGAAATTCAATAAATAAGGGTGTATCCTTCAAAAAAAAAAATTCTAATGGTGAAAAAATATAAATATGACGTTGATATTCTAACATGACAATTATTTTTTGATAGAAAAAAATGTTAAAGACAATTATATTGAGACAGAGAGAGTAAAAAATAAAAAATGAGTGGGTTTATCCGTGAGTTTAGCGAAGTGGATAGATACATTTAATATATACATTGGATTCCAAACTCGAATATCTCACTTATTTATCTTTAAAAATGTGAATTTTTAATCATTAGTTATTTGATTGAAAAAATAAAATGGGCTTGATCAGTTAAAAATAGGGGATTAGACGAGACAACTCTAGTCGTAATATAGTTGATTTTAAAACGGTTTTTGTGACTGAACAAACTAGGGGTAGTGGATAAGACAAAAATCGAAATCATTGTTCCTTACTAAAAGAATGGTTAGGGCAACCCGGTATACTAGAGTTCCTGCATACGCACGATCTGAGAAGGGGTCCCACCATTTAGCATATTGTATGCAGCCACACATCCTTACCCTATTTTTTACACAAAAGGTTGTTTCTATGACTTGAACCTACGTCGTTTCAGTCACGTGACAACAACTTTACCGATTGCACCAATGTTAGCCTTTATTGTTCCATTGTTCCTTATCAATTTATATTTTTGTAACAGCCTTATTAGATAAATTAGTTTTAAAAATGAACTTTGAAATGTTTTTTTTATCAAACTGTTAAACATTAAAAAGTAATATTATTCGATCAAACGTCGTGATCGAAGTTTGAACTCAAATTCTTTTATTTGTGTGTTTGAGTTTTCAGTTATCATTGTCATTTGAGCACTGCTAAATAGTACCGGAAGCTTTCCACGAATTTTTCACGACAGTGGAAAAACGCTTACAATACAAGAGCAATGTTGTACAATAGAAAATATGTAATGGTTAGACTAGTAATTACAAGTACAAGGGCGTGTGTTTCTTGCTTTTCATTGAAATTTTCTTCGTAATAAGCAACATTACACTTGTCATTTTGTCTATCTATCAAAAAAAAGTATTTAAAAGTAATGATTTTTATCATAATATCATTCTTTTATTACTCACGTTTATAAATTTTTATTGCATTCAAATTATATGTTAAAACAGATTTAAAATTTAAAATTTTGATTGCAATTGGTTCTAACACATATTTTTTTAACAAGCCAAAATGATATATATGTTAACAAAAAATTATGCTCCCTAGCACAAGGAATGCAATAAGAAGCAGAACAAAATTACACCATCAAATTCTTAAAAATAAAAAAATAGGGAAACAACGGTCAGTCAATCCTCAAACAAACAAGGGGTTGGTGCCACCACATATGGTAACCAAGGGGAAAACATACATTTTTAACTTTCAACCATGAAAGAGTAGTGATTTTTACCTTTTTCCATCAGTTGCACAGTTGATGTAACATTATTAGAAAACAACCGATGGTTCCTCTTTTCACAGAATCCAAATACAACATAGCCAAATCATGCAAATGAATGAACGACGAGAAACGTGGCTTCCTGCAACATATATGAATTGATGAAAATGATCCATAACATGTTGAGGATCCACTGAATACATTCCTAGCCAAGACTTCACAAGTTGCCAAAGGAAACCAAAAGTAGGACAATGTATAATTAGATGTCTTGCTGTTTCATTTTGGCCACAACCTGAGACACACAATTGAGCTTCAAGGGGAATAACACCGCGACACTGTAAGTTGTCATTCGTAGATCATCTATTGTGAAGGAGCCGCCAAACACAGATAAAGACCTTTAACGAAACATTTGTATGCCACACCGCATCTGAAACGGCATCATGGTCATGCATCTCCTGCCGCGTAAGCATTTGCGTAGATAAATAATAATATTAACTATCAAAGTTATATATTGCTTCTATAAATTTATCTTATCTTATGAACCCAACACACATTAAATTTCAATACGATACTTACCCGATTTCTTTTTTTTGGTTACGATACTTACCCCATATCGGTATGTCTCCCCTAAAAAAAATCATTTATGTCTATAGACATACCAATACGTTTTGAAACTAAACTATTCAAAATTCAAATGTTGCTTTCCTTTTGGAATACTAGTGGCACACGTTACAATAAAAATATATGTTAAACATTTACAAGTATATTTTATAGTGAATATTTATTTTGCCTAAAAAAGTCAATATATTTATTTATATCTTAAAATATACATCAAACACTAAAATGAATTATTAATAATAATAGATTTATTATTATTTTTTCCCCTATAAAAGAAAATAATAAATGTAGTCAACACATAAATAATTGAAATCTGATATTGTAAAATATTAATTTAGAAATAAAATATACCTTTTTGACTCAAGATTTAATTGTAATATACATTTTTTTTATTTGGCTATTGGCACAATAACTACACATATTTAAAACTGTTGAAATAGGTCTTGAATTATTGTTGGGAAAATGTTCAACATCTAATAATATTTGAATTAGTGTTGGGATTATGTCCCACATTGGTTAAAATGACGAAATATGCAAAGACTTGGTCATATAAATAAAAGTCTTGTGTGTTAGTATTTCATGCACCAATAGTCAGTGAGATTTACCATGGCTAGCATTATCTCTACTAAGTATATGTAATTTGAATTATCGATTATAGTGAATTCTATTATGTGGCTTTGCATGTGGATTAGTCAGCACATTGCTGGATACCACGTAAAATCTTTTGTCGTTTTTCATTATGTCTTTTGCTATCATTGTCATTATTCTCGCGTCCTGTTATAACAAAAACACACACTAAAAAGGGGAATGCGGTGTCCCGTAAGTTTAACTCAGTTGATAGTGATATTACATAATACTGCAAAGGTCGAAATTCAAACTCCGGACAACTCACTTTTTTACATTTAAAATGTGTGAACTCCAACTATTAGATTAATTGATAAAAAAGGAGAAATGTGGTACCTTGAATGTGAACATGAGATTTCACATAAATATCCTCACAAATAAACTAAGAAAAAACCCCACCAAACTAGTTATTGACATTATAGGACACTGTCAAATCTCTATAATTTTATCAGAATTTTAAAAAAGTTCCTATCTATCAAATTTTATTGACACTAGTTTTTTTTTAAAGAATAATGTCAATTAATTTGATACTAAGCAAATAATCTTAAAGATAAAATTGAATAAGTTGTTAAAACATGGAGACTAAATTGACAATAAGTGATTAGATATAAAAACCGAATGACACTTTAATAAATGGTCTTGTTAAGAGTCTTAAGATGCTTGTTAATGATTAAAAAATAAAAATAATTGATAAGTTTTATGTAGAAAAAACCACATTTTAAAGTTTCAATATGTTGAGTGCATCATTCTCAAAACTTAATTTATACTTTAGTCTTCTTGAGTTCTGCATGAACCTTGAATAAAATCATGATTTTTTTTTAAAAGACAAGTGTGAGCAACACATATTTTGACACACATTTTTTGATTGGTTAAATTTCACATAAATCACATTAAATTTACACGAGACTTACATAATTTAGTGTGACCGATCTGAATTTTAACCGGCCAAAAGAATGTATAGCTAACATTCCTCTTTTTAAAATACTCATACTCTTTGATTAGAGATGTTCAAAATCGAACAAATTCAATAGAAAAAGTGCAAATCGAACTAACCCAAACGAAAACCGCAAAAAACCACATTTAGTTTAGATGTATTCAAATCATTTTCTTACTCAACCACATGATTTGGTTTGATTTGCGATTTTTATTTTACCAACTGAATCAACCAAACCAAACCACAATATTAGAAAAACACTACCAAATCCATGTCACCCACGTTTTTTATTTAGTCTATATAGGTTAGTGAAAATGAAAATGTAATGTTGGATGAAATTAAAAATATTGTTGGAAACATTACTAAAAATATGTTGTGTTTTACCTTTTTAATTCGATTTTAACGTTGGAAACAAAAAATTATATTGTCTGAAAAAAAAACCGCATCAACAGATCAAACTCAAGCCGCATTAGTTTGATTCAATTTTTATTTTAAAAGTCAACAAAACAACCGTATGTTACGGTTCAAATAACTTTTAACCTGCAAAACAAACCAAACTGAGTTGCAAACACCTCAATATTTGATAGTGTATTCTATAAAGTCAAAGATTAACCAAGTGATTTACTACTATAATAATTACATGAAAATTTATATGATCTAGAAAATACAAAATTAAAAGATAAAGGTGAAAGAGAAGAAGAAGAGAGTGAAGTGGGTCATAGGCACACGTTTTGAGCAGGCAATTCCATGTGCCCACATGGATAGAGCTTAATAGTAGAACAAACGAATGAAGAACAACAAGACGACGACGACGATGATGATGAATAATCAATAAACATCTCAAAACACAATCTCAACCCCAAAAAAATCTCATCTTTATTTCCACTTTCTCTTTTTCCCACCAAACCCATAATCAATCATCATCCATAGATTCTCAGAAGATGAAGGAAACTAGTGATGGGTTTGTAAGAGCAGATCAGATTGATCTGAAAAGTATCGATGAACAGCTTGAAAGACATCTCAACAAGGTGTTGACTATTGATAAGAAAAAGCGCGTTGAAGAAGAAGATTCTTCTGCTGCTTCTGCTTCTGTTTTTGATCATGTTCGTGTTCATACCAGCAGTGCCAATACTTCTCCTACATCTATTAAGTTCAAAACTAACTTCAAGAAGCAAAAACAGGATTGGGAAATTGATCCTTCTAAACTTATCATCAAAAGTGTTATTGCACGTGGCACTTTTGGCACTGTTCATCGTGGTGTTTATGATACTCAAGATGTTGCTGGTTTGTTCCTTTTTATTTTTATTTTTATTTTTTGTGGATGAATTTTACTCATCAGATTCAGATGCTTAATCCCACTTGAAGTTATATTTTCCCGTGATTTATATTATTTTTTATTAAAAAAATTATTTTTCTCTTGAATAGAGTTGACTTTTACAACGATTTAGCGAGTTTGAATAATTTGTAGGAATGATATCTATTTGGGGGATGTTTTTAGGTTTTTAGGATGGACATAGATATTGTTGAGTTGACTTGGTGGTGAATGTTTGGGACCTAGGAGTGTGCTCCTCTTTAAGTGCTAGAATTGAATCCCCCAGGTGCCAATAGTTCCCGTGCTGGATCAGTCCATGCAGAGATTTGCTCTGACTTCAATTGGATGGTGGGATTGGTCCCCAAATTAGTTGGTCTTTGAGCCAGATTTCAAGTTTCTAATAAAAAAAAGAGTTGGATAGAGATATGATAGAAAATTCTAACATTGTTTGATCCATTTAGTCAACTTTACTTATTGGGATAAGGCTTGGTTGTTGTTGTTTTAAGGTTTTGGTCTTGGTCTTATGACGGGGTGGATGTTCAAAAGTTTGATGTTATTGTTTTGTTGGTTGTTCTTATGGTGAAATTGAGTTAGAGGTTTCATTTTGTGGATTTTACTTATAATGGATTGTAATTGCTTAATGATTAGTTAAATTGCTTGACTGGGGTGAAGAAGGTCAAAGGACAGAAGCTGAGGTTTCCTCACTGAGGGCAGCGTTTATACAGGAAGTTGCTGTTTGGCATAAACTTGATCATCCCAATGTCACAAAGGTTGATTTCATTTTATTCAACTTCAGCCTCTTATGTTTTTATTGTTTGTAAATTATATATGATGAGCTTGTGGTTTTAATGTTGCATGTGTTAGTGTTATGTGCTTAGTATTTTCATTTATTCAGGGTGCGATTCATCAACTTCGTTCTTTTAAGGGTTTTATTTTCTGGAAAAGGCAACTTGGTCCTCCTTTTTATGCATACCTTTGCATATTATATCTAGGCTTAATTGCAGTTTTAGCCCCCTAACTTTCCCAAAGTTGCGATTTTGGCCCCCAAGAAAAAAAACTACAAAACAACCCCCTAAGTTTTGCAACTGTAGCAGTTTTGGCCTCCCAAGGCAAAAATAAAATATAAAAAGTAACACGTGGGACCCACTTAGGGTGCCACGTCAGCGTAGACCGAGTCAATATCAGTCTTGGGGGCCAAAACTGCTACAGTTGCAAAACTTAGGGGGCTGTTTTGTAGTTTTT
>Ga0315914_1005626_pt1 | contig 18174 bp, 7 predicted proteins | sample MpolenodulesMG_FD_203920 | JGI IMG/M metagenome (GOLD analysis project Ga0315914, IMG submission 203920) | Medicago polymorpha root nodule microbial communities from Los Angeles, California, United States - elongated nodules | ecosystem: Host-associated > Plants > Roots > Nodule | place: USA...
TTGTGGAGGGCGCTGAGGCCTACGAGAGGGTCTAAAAGCCCTTTAGGAGGTCTTTTAGGAATATATTGACAGTCCACAGCCCCCCAAGCACGAGTGTTGGGACAAGGCGAAGTGGTTTGTGATAGCTTTGGCGAGTTGATCATCGAGGAGTTTTTAAAAGCGAGTTCTCAGAGGCATACGAGGCGAGCACGAGTCTTTGGGACAAGTCGAAGTGATGAATAAGTATGACTGTTGAGGCAGCGCCTTTGAAGGGTACACCCAGGTTTTCCATAGTCTTTATTGAGGGCGTTTAAGCTCTTAGGAATATAATGACGGTTCACAGCCCCTAAACAAGAGTCTTGGGACAAGGCGAAGTGATTTATATAACATTGCTCTTTTGATATTGGAAGATGGGCGATATCTGCATTTGCATGTTCTTCGACGAGTTCATGGGTGAATGGCATGTGCAAATCCTTTTTGGCGATATAGTATTTTGTAACTTGGGCGAGCCTTTTTTGGCGCTATAGTACTCTACAACTTCATTATTGATGTAATTGATGTAATTTATTGGGGCGAGTTGTGAACGGCGTCCTAAGTACTTTGTGATTTTTATTTTGGATGTAACTTAAAGCGGGGGAGTCATTCTTGGTAATTTGAATTTTAGTATTTCTTTGTCTCCTATTCGTGCTGCAATTTTATTTTATTTTTGTTCCTTGTAGTATTGTGCTCTATTTTGCTTCAATTTGTCGATTGTTTTCAATGGTATTAGTGGTCTTTTTCCTTTGGGCGATCACAATGTGGTTTCTGGCTATTTATTGTTTCCTTCGAAGTCTGTCCTTTATTTAGCTTTGTGGTGCATCGATTTAAGTGATGCTTGCGATTGCTGGCGAATGGTGGCGATTGTTATTTCCTTTCAGTCATTTACTGGCGATTATCTTTTGATAAATATTGGCGTTTTGTGGCGTTTATGGAGAATATGTTGACGAGTTGAGCTTTTCTATGGCGTTCGTCGAATTTCGTAGCATAGTTTGCGCTTTATATTTTACTGTTGTATCTTTGCAGAAGAACATGGTGTGTAAAATTTTTGTAAGTTGCTCGTTTTGTTCAGAGCTTGAAAGGGTTGACGTTTAAAATTGTTCAAAGCCTCGTAGAGTTGACGGGGCGTTCAGAGCCTCGAGGGGTTGATGCGTTAGTTCAGAGCCACGAGGGGTTGACTTTAAAACTGTTTAGAGCCGCGAGGGGTTGACAGGACGTTCAGAGCCTCGTGGGGTTGACGTATTTTTACTAGTCGACGTTCAGAGCCCACTGGTAGGGTTGACATAAATGTTAGCTGCTTCTGTATAGATTCCTTTTATTCTTGCTAGAGTCAAATATAGAAGACAACAATAGTTTCTGAAGAAAATAGGGTGTCTCGATAAAAGCCTGCAAAACAAATCTCAAAGGTCGAAAACAGTTAGGATAACTCCACGTTTTATCTTATGGCGCTTAATGGCGGAACCGTTGCTTTCTACAATTTATTCTGACGTGCTGTTTGGTGAGTTCTTCCTTTTGTTTGATCTTGCCTTTGGCGGGTTTGTTTGCCTTCCAAACTTGACTTATCTAAAATATAACTTTACTTCCAAAATAAAGTAGTCTTAGTCATACTCAATCATATTTAATTTTTACTTTTTGTCTTCCTCTTTTTTTTTTTGACAAGTTACTCTTTGTCTTCCTCTTATTTGCTTATATTTTTTGGTCCCCTTCCTCTTCATTCTCCCACTAAATTGGAAATATCTTATTCAATTTTACTCTTTGTTGTTCTCCTAGTAACTCGCTCACTCCATTATTCTCTATGTCTCTACTTCCTCCTATGAAGTTGGAACTAAGTTTTCTGCTCAATTTTATTCTTCTACGTGGGTTTGGCGCTATTTAATCTATTATTTCTGTTTTTACCAAGCAGTGAGTTCATTTTGCAAAGTAAATGGTACATGAAAGAGGTTCCCAAGAAAGAGAGGTGGGTCACTTGGACCTCTTAAATATCAAGTCTTTCCTTGCCAGAATCCCTCATATGTGACCTTTTAACAACATTATACTTTACTTCTGCCACGGGGTACCTAGAGTAGTCTTTCTTTTATTACCTTGGTTCTATCTCTTGTGTTTTACTCATCATTCTTTCTTTATTACATATATTTTAAGAAAAAATATTGCCAAATATATTTTGAGAAAATATATTGTTTGATTTGAAGAGAATTTATTGTTGAATATATTTTGAGAAGATACTTGCAAAAAGTACAATAATCGTATTAGGGTTTAGTATTGTATTGGTCATGCCTTGAGAAGGGTCTCAAGGGTTGTATTTATATCCCTCTATGGGTCTGATTTATGGTTACTTAGGAAATAAGTAACAAGGGTATTTAGGTGTTTAGGGCGTATTCTAGAGACTTCTAGAAGCGGATAGAGGCGGCGCCCTGGGGAGGACACACCTTGAGCCTTAGGGCACTTCTGGAGGGCGTTAAGGCCTACGAGAGGGTCTAAAAGTCCTTCCGATAGTCTTTTAGGTCTTTAGGAATATATATTTACGGTCCATTACATAACAAATATATTAGTTATGTTGAAGCAAAAATCTTTTTGATGAATGTTTTAATGATAACAAACCTCGTGGAATAAATGACAAGTTTTATGAATGGTGATCTACTGATGTTTGCACTTGAGTTTTTTTTAAAAGAACAGGAATCACATAAGTGGATAAGCTAGAAGTCACCCACATTGATAAGTGCATTATAACTACTCAACAATGAAAGAATGAGTATATCATCAGTTGAAACAACAACATCATATCTCCATGAAGATTCATAGCTCAAGAATCATGATAGAAGAACTTGAATCATGATGGAAGAACTTACATCACAAGCTACACAAGAATGTGCTTGAAGTTATGTGACTTAACTCACATTGAGTTTTATGTTATATGATAAAAGGAAATATGCATACAAGCTAGGAAGATTCTCAGAACCTCCTCAAAGTATTACACTTCCAAAGCTTCTGAAGATAAGAAGTTCAGAGTTCAGAATGTTCATATAAACAGAGATCAGAATGTTCATATGAATGGAGTTCATAATAATCATGAACATTAACCCTTAATATATCCAGAAATAATAAAGGATTACTTCATGGATAAACAAGAATATTGAAAGTCATCAGTTACATGCAATGATGAACTCGATGCAAAGAAATATTCTTTTGGACTTCAAAGAAAGAATCATCTTGTGTGTCAAAACAAATGATTTCTCATTTATATGCTTCAAGCCATTTTTGAAGGAAATAAATAAATAACCTTCATAAGGTTCAAAATGTTGAAGGACGTCAGAATGTTCAGCACAAAGTACAACCGTCAAAAAGGAAGGCGCCCAGAAGAAACATTCTGAAGTTCATATGTATGAAACCAAAAGGAGTTCAGAAGGTTGCTCAGAAGGTTCATTAGAGAAAACTCATAAATCAATGTCCACACCAAGAACATGCAAGAACAGATGTGACATGAACATATCTTATAATGATTTTGACTTCGGATCAAGAAATCATTAAAGGCATCTATGGTGATTAAAGGATTAATGAACTTTGATAGTTCCTGGTATTTGTGCGTTCTTGAGTGATTAACCAAGACACAAACAAAGTTTAAACCATACCAAGATACAAGAAATCAAACGACATTAAATTCATGAACTAATTCTGAAGTTCAGAAAGTTAGTTCAGAATGTTGATCAGAAAGTTGATCAGAACATTCTGATGATAGTTCAGAAGGTTGTTCATAAGCAAACCCAGAATCATCAAGAACATGAAGAACATGCAAAGCACACATGACGTAAATGAATGTCCAGGAAAGTACCTTTGCATGGATCAATCTAGAACTTAAGGCATTTACAAGAGAAATGTCTAAAGGATCTTTAATGTTCATCTAAGACTATGAACATTAAAGTACTAGGAATATTCCAATGAGAATATCATCCTAGATGTTGCAATTACTGCACTTCAGTTATGTTTTCACTATTAGGATTGATTACATCAAGTACAAGTCTTACAAATCATCCTAAGTGAAAACAGATGGAACATTCTGATGATCAGAATGTTCACTTCTGCACATGCTTACAGCTATGAACAGTGTAGTTGGTGGAAAGATGAAAAAGGTAGCAAAAGGAGATCTTGCATCAGAGATAACTTAACCTCTGATCAGAATCAAACAAAATATCCTAGAAGCATGGGCCTGAAGCTGCAGACCCACTATCTTCTCACTCCTGCACATGCTTCCAGCTATGAACAGTGTAGTTGGTAGAAAGATGAGAAAAGTTGCAAAAGGAGATCTTGCATCAGAGCTAACTTAGCCTCTAATCAGAATCAAGCAAAATCTCCTTGAAGCATGGGCCTGAAGCTGCAAACTCACTATCCTCTCTCTCCTGCACAATGACCAAGGCAGATTTGGTTCAACTTTATCCAACAACTTTTGATGTATATGGAGAAGTTACTTTTTGGTGGATAAAGCCCAACAAATCTCATGTCACGCCTTGAACAAACCCAGAAACTCATCAAGACGTTTATCATTGATGAACCCAGATGAAGAACATCATGAACATCAACATTCTGATGAAGAACACAGCAACATTCTGATGTTCATCCTGGGAACACAACAACATTCTGATGATCAGAATGTTCACCCAGATTTTCAAGTAAAAGCTTGTGGGGTCCAGGACACGTGGCATAACACCATTGGTCACCTTACAACGGCTATATGAGCCCAAAAACTCTATAAATAGAGATCAAAGGCTCTGCATTACTTGCACCATTGCAAAGCACACATCTAAACAACTTGAGATTGTTTTTGGCTCTTGCAATTGAAATTGATCAATCACTAAAGGCTTTTGTTTCCTTAGTGCACATCAATACTCTCTGTTATCTCTTTGAAAGATAACTTCTTCTTATTCTTCCTCCTCCTCTATTTGATTCTCAAACATTCAAACTTCTTACAAATTGTAATTAAGTCTCATCTATCTTTAGGGGTACTAAAGTGTTAGTTTGAGCAAGGATTGTAAAAGTCTAAGTGGTTAACTTAGCAACAAGGTGCAAGCCTGCTGAGGCTTAGAGAATACAGGTTGTGTAATTGTTCAGGTGAACAAAGGTTGTAAGGTGCAGGATTTGAGAGGTTATCTCAAGCATCATAGTGGAAACTCTCACAAGATTGTGAGGAGTGGACTAGCCCACGTTGGGTGAACCACTATAACTCTTTGTGTGTTCTTTCTCTTCCCTTTACTCTTTACTTACTGCAATCACGAAACACACACAAACACATTTACTTTGTTAAATTGTTTTCACTCTCAGACATCAGAACGTTCTGAAGTCTGGTATTAACTTAATCATTCCAAGTTTCAACTTGAGAATTACTTTTTAAGTTACACGATAATTTTTAAAGGGTCACAATTCAAAACCCCCCCTTCCTTGTGACTATTTTATCTACTTCATCTTTAACTGCCGTACACTTCGCCTTTGAATCACAAGTCACTCCTCCTTCGGGAAAATATCAACACTCCTCACTTTGGGATTTTCTTCCACCACAACCTCGTGACACTTAGTCTCCATCTGAGCCAACTTCCTCTGAGACTCCTGTGTTTTCTCAACAAGATCACGACACTGAACATCAAACTTCTCAAATGCAACTAGATTTGACACCAATAATACTCGTTTGGGTGGACCTACACTTTTACCTTGATAAACTAGGTTAGGTTTATGTTCCCCATTTTTTTATGTATTTTTCTTCTTTTTTTAATAATACATACGAATGTTTGACAAATGATTAGAGTCTAGTGGGATTCTTTGATGTCATTATACTCCTAATTTAGGGAAGAAAAAGTTTATTTCATATAACAAAATTCACCTTATTCTGCTTCGCGTCCACAAGTTTCATGCTAAGGAGTACAAACCCTTTCTTGCACGAGAAACCAAGGTATAGAACGAAATACACATACCGTATATTTCGTTCACATATAAACACAATTCTATAGTTCAAAGCAAGAATTATTTTAATATACAAAGCTGCAGTTACCTTACCTAACAATACTTGTGACTCGAATTGGATTATTTTCTCTTTGGGTGGAGGGAAATACGTTGCAATAACATTAACTTACTTTACAAGACCCAAATTGAGGATACCCCATGAAGTATTTGGCCAAGATTTCTCTTTTGCCTTCATTAACAAAACTCTAATCCATGCAATCCAACCTTCCCACGAAACCCTTTTATCCCAATGACATCCCCATTCAAGCAAAAGAGTCAATCCTCTCTCAGCTTCTTTCTCAGCATCTTCAAATCTACCCTTTGTCAAATAAACTTGACTCAACACCACATATGGCTCTCCCACAAAAGGGTTTTTCTCAATACACATCACCAACAACTCCTCATTCTTCTCCAACCCTTCTTCACAAATCATAGCTTCCCAATACAAATCCCTTGCAACTATTTGATCTCTTGCATCCAAAACCTTGGTACATTTAGCGAAAACCGGTGGCAAAACCAACTCAATATCTTCATCTCTCTCACAATCAACACCATTGACTCCTTTTACTCCTATCATTTTCTTCTTTTCTTCCAAGAATATCTCTTCCTCTGTTAGAATCAAATTATAAACAGCTCCAATCCTCGAAATCGAATTCAACCACAAACCCGGCTTATCATTTCCAGGCCAAACCGCACCAAAACTGTTCCCTTTAAACTCAAGTCTACCATCAAAATTCTCAAACAACATATCTTGAAAACCGAAAAGCTGATCAGAAAAATCAGCCAGTCATCATAACAAAAACTGCGACAACTCTCCTCGAAAGCTTCACATCTTCACCTGTACGAATATGCTTCACTTTTATCCCATCAACAGGAACAAGACCTTGCAATTTCTTCCTCAACTTTCATCCTTATTAAATATCCCCTTTTCCTTTGCATCCCTCAAAGAAAATTCCGATTTTTCTAGATCATGACAAAGCTCCTTATCAGAGTAGTGAAAAAGAAGATCAGCATGAATAAGAGTTTGTCTAGGAACAACAAAAAAAAATGAATCAAACGTTCAGCTTCTACACCAAAATGTCCACGAACAACTTCGTGTGAGGTTGAAGGATCGAATATGGCAAGGTTAACGTAGGAATTGGAGTATGCTAAGTGGAATAGGCCACAAATAGACACGGAGTATGGTGATTTCCATAGATGGAGAATGCGGAAAATGTCGATAAGATGTTCAAGGAAAGTTCCATGTTTGTCCCAACATTCGGATGCACCAACATAACGAAGGATTGTGATTAGGGATGGGACGTTGTCAGATTGATGTCAGATTGGTATAAACACTAATTTCCTAGCATGAACTTAAAGAATGCAAAAATACTTTCATAAATTAGAAGACTCAGACAGATTTTGTACCCCCTACTCGCTGCCGTCATGAGGATTTGTTTGAGATTTGTTTGATGTGTTTAATAGGTTTTTAGGAATTAAGATGTCCAAATATCATTATAAAAAAAGTTTAAGGTGTAAAATCTTTAAATTGTTCGGTAGTTTTTTGTTTACTATATTTTTTAATTATCATAAACTAAACAGTAAAAATTGAAATGTTAAAAAATATGATGGAAACAATTTGATTGATAAAGTTGTATAGTGTAACCTTAATTTCAATTACGACGTGGTCTCTTGATAACCTGTGCTACAAAAGTTATATATTATAATTGGGTTTCATTTTTCTACACATATAAATAGTTTACATTAAAAGGTTAAAATTTAATTTTAAATCATGGCAATATTAAAAGTGTACTTTAAACTATAAATTTATAATCAAATGTTGTTTGAGCATAAAATTTGCAACTCAAGCCCTGGAAACCACAAAATTAAAGGAAGTTTTTGGTTAAGTAGTCTAATAGTTATAAGTTCACCTATAAAATAAATAAATGACGTGGTTGGGGTTTGAATTATGATTCCTGTAAATATAATACAATGTCTCTAGCAATTTAGCTAAGCTCATGGAAACAAAGATTTACATTTACAAAATGTTTACTTGTTAAAAAAAAAAAAAAAAAAGTTTTAACAAATACTAAATAGTTAGGCAGTTTAGCCTTCGCAAGATGCAGGAAAGCTAACAACAGAAAAAATACACAAAAATTTCGAAGGCCGTTTGTAGCGGAACATCCGAAAAAAATGAAATCAAAACCCCCAGCCACATTAAAACCACAACCGCCCAAAAAGGGACCCAACCTATACCATAAAAACCAAACAGCACTCCGAACAGCAGCTCATATGCACAGAAAACGAGTGGATGCAGGAAAAGCCAAACTACCTAACACCTGCCTGAACCAAACAATCTTTAGGCTATACATATGTAATTAAACCCTTTGAAGATGATTAAGACATTACAAGCTGCTTGGAAACTTGCTCCATAGTAGGGCGAGAACGCGGGCTTTCAGTCAAGCAAGCAATTGCAATCCTTATTATCGATGCCACCTTTTGAACAATGGTACATGTGGGACGAGGGAGACGTTGGTCCAATTTATCTATCAATGGCATAGGTTCAAGTGTCAGGTGCATAACACTTTGCGAAGGTTGCTGCCACAAAGAAGTTACAACATCTCCAGGGTGTTTACCAAAAAGTATTTCCAAGGTTAATATCCCAAAACTATACACATCACATTTCTCATTTACTTCCATTGTGTATGCAAGTTCTGTGAAAAAAATTAAAAAAAGGTTATAATGTGAGAAATACGATTCTGTAAAAAAGAATCTATAAATATGATATGTAGATTACATAGTTGTGAAATAATTACATTTTACATGTAACTACTAAAGATGAACTACAAAATATTATAACCTTAATTAATATAAAAGAAAAGGAATTGACCTGGAGCAGCATATCCAAAGGTTCCTGCAAAAGAAGTCATATTGGATGAATTGGGATTTAGAAACTTAGATGTTCCAAAGTCTGAGACATGAGCTACATATTCCAAATCCAAAATAACATTCTTGCTGGAAATATCACGATGAACAATAGGAGGTGAGCAGTCATGATGTAGATAGCATAAAGCATTAGCTATATCTACAATGACATTCACTCTTTTATTCCAATCAAATTCTTCAGTTTGTTCATTGTCCTTCAAAACATTGTCCACGCTGCCCTTCTCCAAGAATTCATAAACCAAAAATGAGTGTAGTCGATGTGAACAAAAGCCGTATAACTTCACAATGTTGCGATGTCGAATTTCTGTCAAAGCATGGATCTCATTTGTGAAAGCTTTCAGATTAGACATTTCTTCATTTTGTAATGAGTGAAGTTTCTTCACAGCTACAACCTGTCCTGTAGGCAACTCTGCTTTGTAAACACTTCCATGTCCTCCAACACCAATTAGATGCTTGTTGTCAAACTCTTCTGTGGCTTCGATAATGTTCTCATACACCATTTTTCCATCAAAGCTCCATATTGTAAATAAATTTTCAGTTTGAAATTCTTCTGCAGGCTTGCATTCTTTTGTGCTTGATGTTCGACAAAAAAGGTATGAAATCCCATAAACAAAAAATGCTAACAATAAAGGGCCTAGAGTAAGGGATAAAATTAGCACCAAAATTTTGGTAGTCTTATGACTATGAAAGTTGCCACCTGATGTTGAGCAAGGATCTAAGCCAGAGACATTTCCACACAAGCCTTTGTTATTTTTCAGTGCTTCAATTGGAGCTTTTTGGAAGGCAGGAATGTTTGGAACTGGACCCTCAAATCGGTTGTATGCTATATCAACAATTGTCAAGCTTAACATGTCACCATAACTTAAGGGAATAATACCAGCAAGATTATTATGTGAGAGATTCAATATTTCTAAGGAATTTAATTGTCCAAGCATCGCTGGTATGGTTCCATTCAAAAAATTCCCACTAAGATCAAGATTTTCAATAACTTTTAATTGGCTAAACTCAACAGGAATATTTCCTTCAAACTTATTTTGGCTCAAATTCAACTGCAATAACATTGACAACCCTCCAAATTGTTCAGGGATGAAGCCACTTAAATTGTTTGTTGCTAGTTCCAATGCTTGTAGTTTTTGAAGTGATGCAATTTGTACATGGACTTCTCCGGAAAGATGATTGTTACTTAACGAGAGTTTGATCAACAAAGATAAGTTTTTAAGCTCCTTTGGAATTTTTCCTGTAAGATGGTTTGAAGACAAGTTAAGCTCCTGTAAATTTGTTGCTCTACATAGCTCTGGTGGTATGCTTCCTGTTAAATTATTATTTGAGATTTTAAGGCTTGTGAGATTCTTGCAATTTCCCCAGTTAGGAGAAAGATGGCCATACAAATTATTATCACTCAGTTCCATGTAATCCAAAGTTGGATACACACCAAAGCTTTCTGTTATATTTCCAGTCAGTTGGTTTTGTTCAAGCCGCACTCTCTTAAGACTTGAGCAATTCTTCAAACTCTCTGGAACTAGGCCTGTGAACTGGTTAAGTGCAGCAGTGAAGTGGTTCAACTTCCCACCGACACAGATATTGTGAGGTAGATGACCAACAAAATTATTATCATATAAATCGAGTACTTCCAAATCAGTAAGCCTATTCATTTTTGTTGGAATATTCCCAGTGAGAGAATTTGAGAAAAGAGATAATGTATTGAGCTTTGTCATATTTCCGATTATGGAAGGAATTGGTCCAGAGAGTTTATTTTGTGAAAAATGAATCATATTTAAATGGATCAAGTTACCAATGGAAGGTGGAATTTGTCCAGTGAGAGAATTTGAGAAAAGAATAAAGATAGTGACATTTGTGATGTTTCCGATAGTGGAAGGAATCGGTCCAGAGAGGTAATTGTTTGAAAGGTCAATATTATCTAAATTGATCAAGTTACCAATGGAAGGTGGGATTGGTCCAAAAAGATAGTTACCACTAAGGTGAATATTTTTTAAATTAACCAAATTACCAATGAAAGATGGGATGGGTCCATAGAGGTGATTGGATGAGAGGTCAAGAGTATATAAATTGATCAGGTTACGAATGGAAGGCGAGATTGGTCCAGAAAGGTCATTAGTACCAAAGTAAATATATTGTAAATTGACCAAGTTACCAATGGAAGATGGGATGATTCCAGAGAGAAGATTGCTTGAAAGGTCAATATTATCTAAATTGGTTAAATTGCCAATTGAAGGTATGATTGGTCCAGAGAGGTAATTACCACCAAGGTAAATATGTTTTAAGTTGACCAAGTTACCAATGGAAGATGGGATGGGTCCAGAGAGGTGATTGTTTGAAAGGTCCATAGCATCTAAATTGACTAAGTTACCTATGGAAGATGGGATTGGTCCAGAGAAGTTATTATAATCAAAGTAGATATTTTTTAAATTGACCAAGTTACCAATGGAGGAATGGATGAGTCCAAATAAGTAATTGTTTGAAAGGTCAATAATATCTAAATTGATCAAGTTACCAATGGAAGGTGGAATTGGTCTATAGAGGTAATTATGGCCAAAGTAAATATAATGTAAATTGACCAAGTTACCAATTGAAGATGGAATAGGCCCAGAGAGGTGATTGTTTGAAAGGTCAATAGTGTCCAAATTAGTCAAGTTACATATGGAAGGTGGGATTGGTCCTGAGAGGTTGTTACCACCGATGTAAATGTATTGTAAATTGACCAAGTTACCAATGGAAGATGGAATGTTTCCATAGAGATAGTTATTAGACAAATCAAGTTGAATTATTTGTTTAAGAAATCCTATTTCTTGAGGAACAGAGCCAGAAAGATTATTATATTCAAGATATAGTTGCTTGAGGTTGACCAAATTCCCAATTTCACGTGGAATGTGGCCAAAAAGTTGGTTGTGGTGTAATTGGAGATATGATATATTGACCAACTTTCCTATAGAAGGAGTGATAGACCCAATGAAAGAATTGTAACTGAGATCAAGATAGGATAGTTTGGACAAATTACCAATGGTATTGGGAATGGTACCAGAGAGTTCATTTAGGGACAAATCAAGAGTGTCTATATTTGACATCACCCCGATATGGTGTGGAACAGCCCCATAGAAGGAGTTGTTTTTTAAAACTAAAGTGTGGATTTTTGGAAGTGATGCGAAATTGAGACTTTGAAGCGTACCTTTTAGTCCAATATTGGTGAGATTGACCTTGTAGATGGATTTTGAATCATCATCACATGTGATTCCTTCCCAGCCACAAGGATTATTACCAATCCATGAAGAGAGCAATGCCATGTTATGGTTGTCAAGGCTTGCTTTCCACTTCAATAGAGCATCAGCCTCGCTGCTTTGGTTTTTTATTGTAGCAAGAGGTGATGTGGCCATTACAAACACATGGAGGAACAAAATAAGACACCACAATGGTAAGAGCTTCATCTTCTGAAGCATTTTGCAAATTCGAACACAATGAAAGTATAGTCTGAAAGTATAATAAATTTAGAGACTTTGTTATGATGCATGCCTTTTAATTGGAGATGTGCGTGGTATTTATAAGGTTAATTGTTGAAATTGACACTATAATATACCGAAGTCAAAAATGATCTTGTAAAATAAAAAACACATATTATAACCTTGTAATTTATGTTATTTCTTATTTTTTTACTCTAATATATACGAAGTTCAAAAACACAATTTAGAGATTGAATTTTTTCATGATTTTTTCTACACACATTTTGAACGTTATTATATTGTTTTACAAAAAAAAAATAGAATTTTATGACTAGGGACGAATTAATAAAGAATTTTTAAAGTGCAAAAAACTTTAAAAAAACGGAAATCTCAACCTAAAAATAGAATTTTGAGCTAATTTTTTGCATAAGCATCAATAAAAATACATAAAAAGAAATTTCAAAGTTTCATCTCATTTCAAAAACGTTTCAATTTGTTTTTATTTTTCTACTAAAACGTGCAACATTGCAATTTGTTATGATTAAGCATATGCTAACGGGTACAATTTTGTTCCCTAATTTTGTTGGCATGGTTAGAACATTATAGGCAGTTTCATCATAAAAGTTTGAAGTTTTTAAACGAGAGACGATGTATTGATGATTTTATTTTTGGTGAAGGATGTATTGATGAATTGTTTAGAAATTGATAATTATGAAGAATAAAAATTTATAACTAATTCGTCTTTAGTCGTAAAAATCTAGTTTTATTTTTTGTAAAGCCATATTTTAATGTCCTAAACATGCATGGAAAATATTATGAAAAAACTCAACCTCTATGTCATTTTTTTTTACTATGCGTCTATTATAGAGTCAAAACTAAAAAGAATTTCATATTACAAGGTTAGAATATGTGTTTTCTATTTTACAGTGTCGTTTTGCAGGCATCGTGTACATTACATGATCAATTTGAACAATTATATTTATACCTATGATAATTAGAAAATTATTGCTATTTCCATTATTGGGAAGACTCGACCTAACTAAAGTGTTCAACTTTTATCGAACAAAACTTGCTTCCTCCATTTCAAGTTAGGTGTAATTTTTTTTATTTTTTGTCTCAAATTATTTGTATCTTTTATAATAGCAATACAATATTAATTATTTTTCCACCAATATACTATTATTTAATGTATTTCAATCATAGATTTACTCCACTAATTACAATTAATAAGAAACAGTTTAATAAATAAAATATATTTTACTGTTAAAATTAATATTAATTGAAGAGAATTTAATTGAAGACCAAGGGAGTAACATTCATGGCCAACTAACAAATTCAAAACTAATTAGCGTTTATGGCCAAGTGTAAACCGATTCTTCCACATTTCTATTTTTTCCTTTTTTTTTTTATCAGTTGTGTTATTTGAACATCCATTTAGATGACAACTTTTGATACAACTAAAATTTTACAAAAAAAATGAGGTATTGGCGCAAAAACTAAAGCAGTGGAGAGAGAAGTAAAAACATAATATGAGTATAAGAGAGAAAATTGTTATAAAAATTGTCATAAAATGATTATTCAAATATTATTTCTCTTTTTTGAAATAGCTCATTTATTTTATTTTATTTTTGGTCAAAAAATAACTCATTTAATAAATAAACCACTATTACAAGGAGTAAAAAATTGGCTCAAGGGAACAAAGAAGTGGACATCACCAATTCCAGTCTACTAGGAACAACAATAACGGGTAGCACTTGCATAACATAGAATTGGTGATATTGGCCAACTACAATGTCACAAATGGTTTTTTTTCTCTCTCTTTCACAAGGATTGTGACATTGTTATTGACCAATGTCACCAATTCTATGCAGGGCCGTCCCTGGGGAGCAAACAGCTCTATTGAGCTAAACCTCTCCAATTTTGGGGCCCAACTTTTTTTTTTTTTTTTATATATATAATACACTAAAGCTTTTAATATATATTAATAACATTAGAAAGTTTACAACACAGAAGCCAAGGGTCTAGTGGTAAAATGTGGAGATGTTGAACTTTTGTACTCTGGTTCAACTCCCGTTAGGGCTGATTTTTGTTTTTTTATCATTTAATTTTTTTCCAGCACAATAGTGCCTCTTTTTTTGCCTAATTTTTATGGAGTTGAGGTTTATATATCCTAATTACTATCTCCTCTTCTTCCAATAAGCTCTAACAACAAACACTATAATTATTTCTTAAAAAAAACAAACATTATAATTATTCTTTCAAAAAATAAAATAAAAAACATTATATTTTTTTTTGCTCTTTTAAAAAAATTCTGTTTTTATTTTGACTAGGGCCTATTTTTATTTGAGAGCCGAGCCTCCATTTTTGTAGGAACGGACCTGATTCTATGTCATCCAAATGCTATCCAACAACAACACAACCAGACACTCAAAGCACCAAAGGTGCAAAAAGGTAGAGAAAAAACCTGTCAAAACCACCATGACAGTAGGCAATTCTGGGGGAAAATAAACCCAAAGCAAAACCTAGGAACAACCTGAGAAGTCATCTCTCACCCCAATAGATAATTTTTGGGGTTCCACCACCACTCATAATACATACAATTTGGAATCTTCAATCTTACTAAAGTCCATTGTCAAGACAACACTTTTTTATCATCAGCCAATTCTTCCACAACCTTCACCGTATTATTATTTGATCATCCTTCAAAAGTTTAAGACTCTTGGGGAAACTGGAAAGTTAAACAATACTCTCGGGTTTTGTATGGTAAAAATAACGAATAGTTGTTAAGTTAGTTTATAGCTTATGGTGGGTAATAGCTTATAGCCGATAGTTTATGATTAATAATTGATAACTGATAATCTAATTAAAGTGTTTTGATAAAATTAGAGGTTCAACAATCCAAAAAATGTAAAATGACATTAAATGAAATTCTTCATTTATATTAAAATTTATATCAATTAATATTTAAGATAATTGCTAAAAAAAATTTAAATTTATTCCATTTCGATATTTAGACTTTATAAAAAAAATTAAAGTATAAATTCATTTAGAAACAGGAAAGAAAAAAATAATCAATCTATAAAATTTAAAACAAGAATGTTAAAAAAGAACATAACGATAAGGAAAATAAAAAGGGTATAAAAGGTTTTGTCAAATAAATAAATAAATAAAAGGTCTAATTAAATAAAACTAAATTTGTGAAAAGATTATACAAACAACTTTGTCAAATAAAAATGAGGATCATACATTATCCATCATTGATTTCAGATTTTTGCAAGATGCTAATATATAGTAGTAGATGGTGATTTTTTTTCATACCCACTGGAGATAAAATCTTGAACCAAATGATTAAAAGTCTAAGTATCTATCACTTGTACCATATTATATTGGTAACAAATTAAATTGATATATGTTTTTTTTTTCTTTCTTTTACATTTTTTAGTATCTTTATTTTATGTCGATATTTCAATGTCATTTTTTTTAAATAATTAAAGTATTTTACTATTGGGAGTATAGAATAAATAAATCTTTTTTTGATCTAATTTTAATGGCCCCCATATATATATAGAAAATTTCACATAAATGAAAGGTAAACAAGCAATAAATTACGTCGCTAATCTTTTATGGATGGCTTATATTTTATGTGGACTGTTGTGAAGACTAGTTGTATTGGAGGTTGCCTTTTTGAGATGGTTTAGAGGCTTATATCCAAATATAAAGGCTTTCTAATGCTTCAATTGAGCTTCTGTTTTATAGAGGTATGGGGCCAGGGGGTATTTATCATTTGTGATCCTTTGGGTGTTGGAAGTAAATATTAATGGGAGGTCTGATTGTATAGTATAGATTGTCGTTGCTTTGTAGAATGCTTCACATGCTAGATTTATATAATTGGTTTTTAGTATATCTTTCTTTAATTCTTGCACAGCTTGTGCTTGGATTAGTATTTTTTAATAATTTTTTATTTTAAAAAATAAGAATATTTGCAAGTATTTTTGTCTCGATATAATCTTCTAAACTTGCATGCATGCACACTAAGTGACACTGACTTTTAAACATCCAAGATGAGTGAAGAAGATTCATGCATATACTGGAAAATACCGTGCTAGAATTAATGTGAGGCAAGTTGGTGATGGTGATTGAAGTAACGTCTATTTTGAGGCACAAGTCATTGAGGTAGGGTAACAGGTTCATTAATTTTAAATCTTTGGAGAAGGGGTTTCGTATTCTAAAGTCTTTATTTTTAAAGTCTTTGAGGTCGTCTCAACCTTTGTACGGATTTATAGTTTTCCTGTTTTAAACTACATTCTCTGGTCAATATTTTAAAGAAAAATCAATTTTTTAAGTTTATTGTATAACTGATGTATTCAGGGCCGGCCCTACAGATTAAAAGGTCTAAAACAAAAAAAAAATTAATGTGGTTTTTAAAATTATTATTTTTTAACAAAATATATTTATATAAAATCAATTTTGTGGAGACAAAAATTTGAATTCATGAGCAAGAGTAATTGAGGTCTTTTTGGTAATCAGTTAAGTTATGCAAATATTTATAATTTATCTGTCATATAATATATTTATAACCAAATAAATTTTTTAAAGGCCTTTTTTTTCACCCAAAATTTTGAGACTTAAAACCCTTGCTTGAGTTGCTTGGCCCTTAGACCGACCTTGGATGTATTTAGTTTATATTATAAAGCACATATATGGGAAGCAGATCCTCTCATGCCTTTTGTCTTGCTCTTTCATCTGAACCATCCACCAATTAATTTGTGTTGTTGACTGCTATATTTGACTGAAATCAATGGTCTAAATCGCGCAGCACCGTTATGCGGCAATAGAAGATCCGGGTCCACATATATGAGTGACTAGTAAGTATATCTCTGAATAAAAATGAACCCTTCAACAACAAACAGTTTCGAAGACTAAGACTAATTTCGAAGACTAAGACTAAGCATAGATTGTGAGGCACGCGTGGGGAGCATTTACTATCTTTTAGAAATCACACCTAACTTCCCTCAACAAAAAAATCACACCTAACTCGAGACAATTGTCGATTGTCAAGTTTACATTCCCACAGTTTACTTTGACGTTCTTTAATTACTCTTCTACTCCATCTATTTTAAAATGAATGTTGGTTAAGGTTTTTACACACATATTAAGAAATGCATTAATTAAAAGAAAGAGATATACTATTTTACCAAATTATCTTAATCAACTATTGATTTGTTTTTCAATTAAAGAAAAAATAATACTTTGGAAGTAGTGTATATACTATAGTATTATTTGAAATGTACAATTGAAAAGAAAAAAATTATTATTGCATTGAAAACTGAAAGTGACATTCATTTTGAAACAATATTTTTTGCTAAAACGACATTAGGGATGTCAATGGGTACCCATGGGTACGGATAGTATGATACTGTCCCGTCCCGTTGGATAAATATGATACCCGCACCTCATACCCTCGTGTGTACCCACTATGCGGGTACTGTAACACCCTATTTCCCGACGATAATTATTAAATAATAGGAATAAAATTTAATAATTAGGATGTTACAAAACTTCACATGATATCACACAATAGCATGCATTTTCCTTTTAAATAATAATTTCAACAACAGAAAACAATTATCTATTCTCATTAATAAAAATTTCTCTTGTCATTCAACATCGAAATAGAAATAACTATAGTTCTCAAGATTTAAACTCAAAGATAAATAAATTCATCGTCAACCCCAACCCCAGTGTTACATATCAGAGCTCATATTTGACTACATGTCTAATCATCACTAAAATAAAATTG
>Ga0315914_1005630_pt1 | contig 18163 bp, 10 predicted proteins | sample MpolenodulesMG_FD_203920 | JGI IMG/M metagenome (GOLD analysis project Ga0315914, IMG submission 203920) | Medicago polymorpha root nodule microbial communities from Los Angeles, California, United States - elongated nodules | ecosystem: Host-associated > Plants > Roots > Nodule | place: USA...
AACTATGCCTTCAGTGATAATTGTTTTGTTTGATAAGGGACATAATTGGAAAAAGAAAACATAATTTATATAAGGGACATATTGAAAGAAAAATTACTACACCAAAACTATGTATCTTTTGTATATAGCTAGGATATTAAGTTAAAAAGAAAAATCATTAATATCTTGCATGTATTAACAAAATTTGCACAAGACTGGCAGTAGTAGTAGTGAATGAATAAAAGGAAGAAATTTGAAGTGAAATAAAGAAGAGAATTTACCCATAGAATAGAATAGTAGTACAATTTAAGTTGCAGCTTCAGGCAGAAACGATGTATCCGTGAACTTTGAATAACCGTCGTTTGGAGGCTGAGTGCTAATTGCAATCAAGGCAAGCTACTGTAAAGTGTGAACCCATTAGTTTAATGTACACATAGAATATAAAAAAAACTGTAACATTATTGTTACGGAAAAAAATTCTGGAACACAGATTACATAATCAACAAAAATGAAAAGATATATATGCGAATATGCAAAATTAAATTACAAGAATGGAATTTTAACTGACTTGAAGATGTTACATGCTCAAGACAAACGAAGGAAAGCAAGTAGAATGCTGCTACTATATAAATTAATGTGATTGAATTTGGTTAGTGATGTCAAACTTTTTAAAGAAAAAGAAGATTATATGTACAGAAATTTGTAGGAACTAGGAAGGAAGTAGCTAGGCAATGGACACACCAAGTCCGCGTTTTGGTTGACAAACACAAGAAGAAAGATTATTTAATGCCAACACGCAGCAAGAATCAGTCAACCTTTGGACACCATGGTACTATTCATCAAATGTTATGTGAATAATGGCGTGCAAATAATTATTTAATGCAGCACATTAGAAAAACTCAAATAAACTTATATCTTCATTGTACAAACATAGAAATTCAGATTTCATTAGATTTTTTTTTTATAAACCCATAAATTCATTTTTCTACATAACATTAATCTTCTTTTTTCCACTCATCTAAAAATCAACGATAACAAAAAATAACTATAACTATATTCCAACTCAGTACCCAAACAAAAGAAATATAAGTTAAATGATGAGAGTGTAACATGAAATTAAGTTAAATGATAAAATATGTAATTTTTCCTAAATTTTATTACTAGATATAAAATATTTCAAGGAATAGAAAAAAAAACCAAAGAAAATGGTGTGAACAAACTTCTCATGAAAGAATAAATTTATGTATAACTATATATCTTTTAAGATTCCTATTACAAATGTTCATAGGAATATTATTATATTAACCAAACAATTTTTTTAAAAATATATTGGAATTAAATTCTCATATATTGAATTAGGAGTGATGAAAGTGGTATTAATTAGAGTTATAAAGAAAAAAAGTAATTAATATTGTATTGAAAAGTGAAATAGCTCTGTTATTTTGAAACGCTTTTTTTATTCAAATGACTCAGTTATTATTGGACGAAGGGAGAAAATCTAATTAATCCTCCACTTGTGTTTATCTTTCGTAAATAAACACTAAATAAAGTAGATAAAAAAAGTAAATCAGAACACATCCTACCTACCCCGATACCTACAAACATAGGCACAAGTCTTAGATAAATTAATCTACACTTTTAAAACTCATCATAATCAATCAAACATGGGATTAATAAATTGATAGTATTTTTTGTTTGAGGGGAGTGATTAATTGATAAGACTATTGATAAGACTACTTTTCAATTTGATTTTATGATCATTAAATTTCATTGATAATACTCCATAGCCATGGGATTCAAAATCCAGAACCCACTCTTACCATCAACAGGAATGATAATGATGAGTCAGTAAAAGCTGATGATATCTAGATAACCTCTTTGGTAAGATCGAGATGTGTTGATCATGCATACTTCTTCCTCCAAGTCACCATCGAGGAAGATATTCACATCAAATTGGTAGAGAGGCCATTCTAAGTTGGAAGCCAAGGATAAAAGAGTTTCTAATTAGTCGATGAGTTTCTCTGTTATATGTCAAAGTGAACTCCTTAGCTACCATTGTTTAAAAACTAAACTGAATATTTAAAATTATAATTATACACATTGTTTTAATAGAGCTTTTGATAGGAAAATTGGTTTTGTGGTCTAAATAAAAAGGTGGAAGTTACTGAACTGCTCCTTCATAAAACTTTGATAGAGTCTTGGGATACAAAAAAAAAAAAAAAAAAAAAACAACTCTTTGATAGAGTCTACGAACACATATTATCCTAGAAATCATATTCAAAAACAAATTATCATTGAACCTGTATATTACAATCATAATTCATTTATGAACAAGTAGTTGTTTGCCATCACTTATATCTAATGTAGCACTTGATTATTGCAAGAGAAAATGTAGGCATCCTTCTAGTACCTGTCTGTGCTTCATATATACAGTCGATGTTTAATATTAATGGCATCTTCCACAATCTTTCGGATAAATTCATATTCGTACCTACAAGATATACACAAGGGATTTCAATTTATTTTTTCGCTAACGAAACTACACCGTTCATATAACCAATAAATTTTCTATAGCACAGATTGTCACTCAAAATGCAGAAACTTGAACAGAATATTTCATGTAGCCAAACTAATATCTATAACTAGTGGGTTAGAGACTAAATAGTTATGAAATAGTGTTAATCAAAGTATGTGAAAGTATGCTACACACCCGATTTTATAAGCCTTTCCAGACAAACCAGAAACTTCAAACAAAGCCGATTTCCATTTCTGTAATCTCTCAGAATCACTTCCGATTTTTTGTTCATGTTCAGTCATATATTTGCCATAACTATTTCTCATATGTCTTATATCTGAAGGTTTCACTTTGTAAAAGATAGGCCAAACCAATTGATTCTTCGATTTCTTACACTCAAGGATCTTCGCAAGCTCATCAAGACACCAATAGGAACTTGCATAATTTTCAGATAAAACAACAATTGAAAGCCTTGATGCTTCAATTGCATTAATAAGAGAGGGTGAAATTTGGTCCCCAATATGCAATCCCCCATAATCCATGAATGTTTTGAATCCTTCTCGACAAAGAGCATCATAGAGAAAACCCGTAAAAGAGTACCGAGTATCTTCTCCTCTAAAACTGATGAAAATCTGCCATCGAGCCATTGAATGCCTCAAATTGTCTAAAGATTCTTTCCACTCCTCAACAGGATTACCTTTTAAGGAAGATCCCACTTCTATAATTGTACCAGGTAACCCTTCACATTCAAAACCAGCATCTTGTGCAACATTTGATATGTCAGATGAGGACTTGTCTTCTATGCCTGAATGTTTTTCGAGCAAAGTCCAATCTTCATCTCTAGCTGCTTTCACCAAATTTATTTTACCAAAACCCCTCTTCCCATACAATCCAATCATAAAACAATTATTATCTTGTAGTGACGCTAGAAGTCTATCTGAAGCCTCTTTTATAGGCTCAAAAGACACAAAATTTACAGAAACAAAGTGCTTCAAAGCTGGAATTGTGGTGGAAAACGGCTCAAATTCACATATGGTATTCAGTGTCTTCATTTTATCTAGCATTTCATGGTACATCCAATGTCTCATCCTATGATCAGCAGAAAATATCCCAACTAATGAAAAATCATAATTGGGAATCTCTGGTTTTGCTCTTGTTTTAAGACTCTCCTCCTGTCCTATGAGTTTCTCCATCTCTTTAAGCCACTCAAAAACAGTATTGTTGACTTTTTCAGTTTTAGCAGTTGCTCCAGCTTTTTCCAGCACAAAATATCGTTTTGAAATTAACTTCTTTTCCCTCTCGACGTGTTTCACGATATTGCCAAACCGAAAGAGACATATTAGTTGTTTAGCTTTTTTGACCACAAGATCTGCGATGGATTCGATTTGCATTGAGTTGAATAAGGTAAGCAGTTAAGCTGAAAAATAATCAAACTAAAACTCAACGGAAAATATTTCCTGCAAGTAAAAAAGAAGAATTGTGACTGATATAATATAAAATAAAATAAATTTCTACATAAAATTGAAGGCAATCATGCCTTCAATTATAATGTATGTTTCATGATCCAGCAAGAAATAGAATAAATTAGAGAAGATGAGCAACACTTGATCGAATAGAAAAGGAAAGCAAGCTTGTTGCATGTCATTAACATCACATTCACAACAAAGAAAAATATGTTACAAAAAACTACAGAAAACAAATGTGTTAAGGAAGAGTAAGGATTTACCAAAGAACTGGAAAATGAAAATGACTGTCTGTCTCTGCAAATCAGAAAGTCAATGACTTCGGCGCTGAAGCAGCAGATTTGCTAATTGGGAGTTTGGACTCCGTCTACACTAGCTGTGAGGTGAGAACCCATTAGTTTATCATATACCAATCTTATAATAATAACACGAACAACATTAAATAACATAAAGAAATAGTTGAAAATTTGAAAATGTCTTATAAAAAGGGGACAAGGAATTTTTTGAAGCAAATCTTATATTTTAGAATAGGGGTCATAACCAGGCTCTTATTTTATAGGATAGGAAGCATCATATTCCATCTTCAATTATTGATGGGAAGCAACCTTTATAAACAATAAGATGTTGACTTGTCTCACAATCTTACTAGTATTTTTTTACACAAACTTGGCACAAAAATCAAAATGAGAAAATCCATGATAATTCTACTAGGACCAATGAAGGTCTGACAGTTGAAGGGGATAAAACAGCAATCTTTGAATAGAATTGTAAAACATAAGTTGATTATAAGCAATAAGTGAAAACTTCTGTCTTGAAGTACTATCAACAAATGAAATCAGGTTTTGAGAATTCAATTACATGTATGGATCATACCAATTTATAAGAAATGTGAAGAAAAACTGAGTTCTAATATCATATATCCATGTCTTGTAAATTCCAGCTTGTGAAGTCCATTCACTTATTCTTCCTTTTCAAAATTTGTTTCTCCTTGTTGTTGTTAACACTTAACAATCATCTTTCATTTTACAACATCATCATCACGTGGCTGGATTTGTTTCAATATTGCATCTCTGCTACCTCAACTAGGTAACAGTTTGCTCAGTCTCTCATCTTTACATCGCCTTTGGTCACCAACCATAGACTCAAAAGTATCCAACAGATTATCCAAACCATTGTGTTTCTCCCCAACTGCCTTCAAAGCAAACACAATACTCTCAATGGTGGACAAATAACCAGCTTTAGGCTGATTCCTCACTTCACCATATAAGCTCATCTCACTCACTTCCAACTTCAAATGCGGCAAAATGTTCAGCCAAGGATTTTCGCTATAAATCCTTTTAGCCTTAGCCCATGTTCCATCAAGAACAATCAAATTCTTCACCTCAAAACCAACATCATCTAATTCACTAACACTAACAGCATTATCCGATGGAAAAAGTAGTACCGATCCAGAACTAACCTCAAGCTCAAATTCCTCATATTCTTCCACATTTTCTTCCCTATTCAATTTCTTCCTTTGAAACTTCTTCACCAAAAACCCTTTTGAGAGTGCTTCACATGCTTCAGGACAAGAAAAAATGTTGTCAAAGGTTAACTCATTAGATTCACATTGCTGCATCCAAATATGCGACAAAGAAGTAATTGCACCATATTTGCCAATAGTAAAAGTAATAGCAGGTCTTCCATAACCTCCAGTTAGATCATCACAACTTCGACGAAACGGAATTTTCTTAACTTCATCATTCACATTTTCAACAGTAGAATTATGAATAACATCATTTTTCAAATCGGCACTATCAGTATCAATATCAATAAAGTTGGAATCTTTATCATAAAACAAATCATGGGTCTCCTCAAATTGACGAAAAAACGAACCTTTTTCAGCAGAATTTGAATAGGGGTCAAATAAGTGAATAAAAAAGCGAGATTCAAAGTTAACATCGGAAACAGCTGCAATGGTGAGATTGTTGAGACCCAATTTAGCAATTCTGGTAGAATTAAGAGGGTGATTACACTCAAGAGAGTGTTGAAGAATGGTTACATTGACGGAATTAGGGATTGGAGGAGTGAGAATTCGAGAACAGAGACAAGTTCGAGTGGGTTTGGAACATGAAGGGCAAATTGGTCTTTTGGATTTTCCCTGTGACATTGATGCTAATGGAGTAAGGGTATCTCGTAGAAGGAGTTTGTGTCTGTGAAAAGGGTTGAATCGCAATATGATGGTTTGGGTTTGAGTAGTCAGAGAAAATGCCATTGTTAATTTGAGAGGGAATTTTTGGATAAAACCCTAGAAATTAGGGAAAAGGAATATGCAGCTACGATGTCGTTTTACTGAGGTGGTCTAATTCCTTTTTTTTTATTTTTTTTATTTAAACAAAGTTGCTTATATCATTTCGTTAATAATCAAAGTCTCAATACAAAGTGATATATGAAAATAAGCAAGGGGACTAACAAGAAATGTGGACTCTCCTGTGAGAGTATGAGCAACCACGTTTGCTTGTCGCCTAACAAACTCCACCCGAGAGTTGTTGAACTTGGAGGAAAGCAGAACCCCGGAAGTTGTGGTGATATTGCCTAATTCAAAAATGTCTTCCCTATCTGAGTAAATCACATCTCTTGTGCTTTTGGAATCAACTTCAAAATCAATATTGTCGAGTTGCATGTCACTCACCCATTGCTAGGCGTGATAGAGACCCAAGGCTTCGCCAATATCAATCGAGTAAATGCCAACAAAGTTGATTGTTTTGGCCAAAACAAACACACCACCTTCGTCATAGAGACATCTACCGATACTGGTTATATTACGAAGGTTTATAAACTCATGAAAATAAGTATAAACTCGTAAAAAAAGATTTATAGCTAAGATGATAAGTTATAAACTATTTGAATTAACTTATCAAAAATGTTATAAACTCATGAAAATAACTATGAGCTCATAAAAAATGACAATTATTAGCTTGATCTTTTTCGGATATGAACTTTTTTTTTGACAAACGGATATGAACTTATAAATTATGTCATAAATTCACCTAACAAACCTTAAGTGTAATATCAAAATTAATTTAGTGAAAATGTAAGTTTTTTCAAAAGAAAATAACCCATTTTACTAAAATTTAAAACAATACAACCAAGAATATGATAAAAGAATGTATATGTATTAGCATTAAACATTGACTCTCTCTGTTTTTTTTTTACTCACCCTTGTCTCCCTTGTTAGTAGGAATGAAAATAAGTTAAGTTGAGTTTGAGTTTATAAAATCTAAGTCAGACCTAATAAAAAAAATTAAGACTTTTGTCTAACTAATTATCTATCATATCTTACTTTTTTCGTTAAATAAAATAGTTGACTCAAACTACAAAATATAATATAATAAATAATTTTTGTATAGGCTTGAAATATTTTCTTTGAGGCCTAAAATATAACATTTTTAGATGAATAAACTTTTTAAAAAGTCTTAGTCTTATCTATTTTGAGAAGAAGTCTATTTTGATTTGGTAGATTTGGCCATTGGCTTTGTTGATCAACCCGGCCTATTTCTACCGATACTTGTCAGACTATAAGCAACTAAGATCGCTCCTTCAATAATAAATCTTAGGCTAATGTTTAAAAAATCGTTACATGAGTAAGAAATGGGTAAGATAATCACATGTAGTAGCACATTGTTCTAAAAAATTTACATTTGGAAAGAAAAAAAATTACCCTAAAAAATTGTGACTTTTTGATTTATAATATAACTTTTTCTTTTGAAAAAGGTAAATGAATTAATAACTAAGATAAGATCAAAGCACCAAGCATCGTAAGGAGCATGTATCTGTGATAAGGATTGAATCGCAGTGTGATGATTTGGGAAGGAAATCAAGTTTTGAATAAAACCGTGGCATTGTAAGGAAATCTAGTCATGAATATATTCTTTTGTTACCAAACTTCATTCAAAAGTATTTTTTTTTAAGCTTTTATTCGAAAGTGTTGACTACATTAAATAGGAATTATCATATGACATTATATTAAGATTAAATATGTCTTTAGTCCTTACATTTTGCGTTACTTTGAAGAATAGTCCTTACATTTCATTAAATATTTTTAAAATCTTCACATTTTATATCCGTTATCAAAATTAGTCCTGTTAATTCTTTAACGGAATGCTGATGTGGTAGTTAGTGGATCCCAATTATTTTAAGATTAAATATGTTTTTGGTCCCACATTTTGCGTGACTTTGAAGAATATTCCTTACATTTTAATAAATGTTTTTAAAGTCACGCAAAATGTAAGGACTATTCTTCAAAGTCACGCAAAATGTAGGGACCAAAAACATATTTATTAATGATTCTTAAATGTAAATTGACAATTCTAAATTGTAATGGATCACCAATTCATTATGTTCGATAACAAAATTATGAAAATGATGAACATATTGTTCTTATTGGTTTTGTGTTTGGTGACTAATACAAGCCATAGAGTTGATGGCATACAAACTAAACCGAAAGAAGAGTTGGAGTTGGTGAAACAACTAAAGCTTATTAACAAGGATCCTATTAAGAGTATTCATGTATTTTTCACATATACATTTTATTAGTGGTTTTGTTTGATCTATATAAGATGATTATAATTTCTCTTTGTTTGATTTTGATGGTTTCAACAGACAAAGTTCGGTTACATAGTTGATTGCGTTGATATTGACAAGCAACCAGCTTTCGATCATCCTTTATTAAAGAATCATAAGTTACAGGTTGACAACTTTAAATTTGGTTAATCTTCTTTGTTTAATTATATATATTATCTATTTCAATGTTGAGTTTTTTCTTTCATTTGTTGCAGAGACAACCTAGTTTTTCAATAAAGAAAGAAAAAACAAGTGCAAAGATTTCACCAACCGACAAAATCATATGCCCAACTGGAACCGTTCCTATTCGAAGGACAACAAAAGACGACCTCATTCGTGCTAAATCTTTGTGGAATAATAATATTCTAGCTAACAATGCTCGCTTTGCTCCCGTAATTTTCTAATAAACCACTTAATATCAAATGTGCATAGTCTTAATTCATGTGTCATTTTTAAACAAATTTTTGTTCCTTTTTTACTTATTACTTTTATATCTTAATGTCATGTTTTGTCAATTATACTTATCTTTCATTAATTATACATCTTATCCAATTTTTTCTTTGGCTGGCTCCGACTCCAATCCTTATGTTCTTAGTTTATTTGTATAAATATCAATTAATGTTTCAATATTTTATCAGCTGCATGAACATATATTGAACTTGTAGATTGCAGAAGTTTCTCTCTTTAAGCATCCTAGTCTACATTATTATGGAGTCAGTGGAACAACTAGCATTTATAATCCAAAGTGTAATATTGCTCAAGCAAGTTCAACTCACATATTTATCCAAAATGGAGAGGGAGATGGTACTAATATAATATATGTTGGATGGCAGGTGAGTTTTATTTTAACCCATTACAACAAGATATTTACTTTAAAATTTTAAGGTGCATCTAATAAGGATCTCTCAAAAATTGTTTAATGGTGAACCTTTACTATTGTTTGGTATGAAAAGCACTCTTAATTAATTTATTATACAAATTGGTCCCAGGTATTTCCCCATGTATATGGTGATGATAAGACACATTTGTACGTGGCATGGACGGTAAGGGATGGTTAATTTATTTTGAGAAACCACTTTTTCTTAAAATAATTGTTCTATGTAAAATAACTTTTTTTATTATCATTCTTTGTTTTATAAATGAATCTTCTTAAAAAAAAATTTAATTTTGTTTTGGACATGTTCTTCAAAATATAATACAATATTAAATTATAACAGTCGGATAATTTCAAGAAGACTGGATGCTACGATATGCAATGTCAAGGTTTTGTCCAGACTAGCGATCATCATCACGTCGGTGAAGTTATACAAAACGTATCTGTTTATGGCGGGCCTATGGTTGAGATGCCAATTTCTATTTCTCAGGTTATATACAATTTATGCAAATTAAAAACACTCTCTTAAGATCTTAAATTTTTTTATATTATTTATTTGTAACACATTCTTTTTTTTTTTCCGGTTCAAATTCTTTATCTTAAAAAATGTGCACAAAATTATCAGTACGTAGTTTAAGATAAATGACCTAAACATAACATAAAATAAAGATCAAATCAAAATGCTATTAACTTGTTAACCGTAAACTTTTAAATTAGATATAATCATGGCAAAGTCAACTTGAGAGAATTTTGTGACATATCAATGCATGATAGAAACGGTATATTTACAAGTTTATATGGATATTTGCAGGAACTCAAAACCAACAATTGGGTAGTGACCATTGATGATAAGCCACTTGGATATTTTCCGGCAGCTTTGTTCAGCAACTTGAAATCAGCCAGTCAAGGAGGGTGGGGTGGGGGAACAATAGCTATAGGTGCTCCTAGTCCTCAAATGGGATCAGGACTCTTACCCGATGAGGACTTTAATCATTCAGGTTATTTTAGAAATGTTGGATATAAAAATGAATCTGGATCATCGATGAGTTATGGACCTGAAAAGGAGTTGATAGAAGAATTCAATGATGCCCCTAAATGCTATGGAGTTGATTACTATGAAAAACAAAAAGATCCGTTTGGATATTGTCTTCAATTTGGAGGACCTGGTGGTAACTGTGCTCCATGATTTGTATTTTGCAGTTTCAAAATAAATAATGAATTGATACAATCATATTATTAGAAACAACTTTTTCTAATGATCTATGCACTAGTATTTTCACATATCCTTCTTTTTTCAATGTCATTTTAATGATCTATTTGCTTATTACAATTGGAAATACTTGATCACATCGCCACTACAATTGTCACATCTAAACTAGAATCACCGAGTATTTGGTTTGGCCACTAACGTATCATTAATGTGATTAAATACCGACAGCCGTCATAACGTACTTGATGATATAGAATAGAGCATTGCTAAAGAACACGACACTCTGCACCACGAAGCACACGACTTATACGTGGCACAGTTCCATTGTTTAAATAAGTTTTAATTAAAATAAATGAAAAAAAAATCATAAATTGTGTCCCGGTGGAAATCAAGGTCGTGCAGGTAGCACGACAAAAACATGTCGTGCAGTTTAGCAATTTTCTATAGAATAATATGAATGAGTGACATAGATATTTTATGCTTGCACACATGATACATGAGCAATTATAACAATAAAGGAGTTTTTACTCGGTTGCTTACAATTTATTTCTCTATGATTTAAGTCAAATTTTAAACTTTTTTTTTGAAAACCTAGTTGTTTACTTAAATAGTATTTAAGATGTTAATTACAAGTTTTTTGGAAACTTAATTATAATTTTGGTTTAATTTTTATGTATTTTTGTTACGCTATTCATTACACCATTCACATTTTTGTTCAAGTTTTGCAAAAAAGTCATTTCAAAAATGATTTCAAGAACTACAACAATAATGACCTCATACTTTATTTCCGTAGAAAATCATAACAAAGTTTGTTTCAGTATTTGATATGATTGAGGGACTCGCACAATTTATGGAGAGAAATAGAGAAGAAAGAATGAAAGATATTTGATTAAACTGATTCAATAATGAATGAAGAATACAAAGGGTTAAGCTTATATACAATAGTGAAGCAAGTGTATTTGTGCATGACTTCATTATAAGAAAATTGGAAGCCTTCCTTCTAGTCCGTTTGTATGCACAAACTATTTTTAATATCATTGGCCGTTTTCACAATCTCTCCGACTAGTTTATATTCGTAGCTGCAAAATTGAAAGAAATATTAATTCATGTATGCACAATGTTTTCATCTTATCCATTAGAATATAAAAAATTAAAATTACTCTTCACAAGATACAAAATTGCACATGAACTGAAAACAAAACATTAAGAACACACATTCTGCATGCCTAACAACATTTTAACAAAGCCATTCTTAAAAATGTTAACTAGAAGACCAAGTTTCAAGTTAGGAAATTAAATATGGAACTTAAATATTTGAGAGCATGTCACATACCTACAATTGGAAGCTATTCCTTTCAAGTTAGCAACTTCAGATAAAGCTGACCTCCATTCCTTTACCTTCTCAGAGTCATTTCCAAACTCTTTTTTATGCTTAGCCATCGCTCTTTTATAGCTGTTTTTCTGATGCCTTACATCAGAAGGTTCTATTTTGTAAAAGATTGGCAAAACCTTTTGGTTCAGCATCTTTTTACACTTAAGAATAGTGACCAATTCATCTAGACACCAAGGAGAATCTGCAAAGTTTTCAGAAAAAACAACAATTGAAATCCTTGATGCCTCAATTGCTTTGATTAGAGATGATGAAATTTCGTCCCCGCCCTTCAGTTCCTCATCATCCATGAAGGTCTTGAACCCCTCTCGGCACAATGCATCATAGAGAAAACCTGTAAAAGACTGACGAGTATCTTCCCCTCTAAAACTGAGGAAAATCTGCCATTTAGCAAGTGATGCTTTCCATTCCTCAATTGGTTTACTTCCGAAGGAAGATCCCACCTTTATAATTTCTTCAGGTAACCCTTCACATTTCCCATTTAGTGCCTTTATTTTTTCATATAATTCATTAAATTCATTCCATGATGGCGGTTTTGATTGTATTGTAAGATTCTCCATTTCTTGTATGATTATGTTTGTTTCTTTTAGCCACTTAAACACAACATCTCTAACCTTTTCAGTTTTACGATCAATTGCTTCAACTTTTTTACGCACAAGATCTTGATTTGAAATGAGTTTGTTCTTTTGTCTTTCAACTTTCATATAGCCTTCTTTACCGCATGAGTTACACGAAGACAACCATATTGAGCAACATCATAGGGTTTTCTTCCTGCTGCAAAATTTTATTAATAGAAACATCTAAATCAGCATAGTTTCAGCTTTGTTTATAGATTAACTTATAACAAAATAAAAATTCAGAGTTATGGTTTTACTTCTGTTGAGCATTATATGAAACAAATGAAGAAGAGAGTGGAAGTGAAAGAAATTGAACTCACACATGTTTGCAGCAAGCAGAAAGAATTAGGTTGAAACCAGAAAGGAGTGAAGTTTGAATGATTTGTCTATTAGCTTGAGGCCATAGTTTACTTTATTCACCTATATATACTTGAGAATATCATAAGGTCCACGTAAGTTTTGGTTAAAAAGTGGCCAAGTGGATGCTGACTATGCTGGTGATAGGATTAAAAGAAAATCAAGCAGTGGAAAATGTCAATTTCTTGGTGATAATCTGATATCCTGGGCTAGCAAGAGACAAACAACTATTGCTTTGTCAACAGCAGAAGCAGAATACATCTCAGCTGCTAGTTCGTAAACATTACTATGAGTTGAACAATTATTGTTCCATCACATTAATTACATCAACTATTAAAGGAAAAACAATACAAAGTTGCAAGTACTATCCCTTTCATTTGGGAAATTAAAAAAAGGGAAATGATATGTATCCCGAAAGCTTTTATACCGACAAATTCACGACCGTGTAAATTTTGCATGTCATCAATTCCTTTCCTTTTTTTTAGCACCTGTATTCCAAACAAATAGGCAATCCAACAGTTGAAAGGATTTCGGGATGCGTTCGGGAAGATTTTCTTCCCTTGAAATAGCAGCGCTCAAAAAAATAATTCTGACATTGCATCCCACGACATTGACTAGGCTATATAAGTACATAATTTCTTATAGCATCATCCTTTTTGTGCGCTCTTTAAAAACTCAAAATTCAGTCTGAATTTTTTTATTTTAAAATTTGAAATATGTTTTTCCGTCATTTTCAAAGAGAAAACAAATAATCATGATTGTTTTAGCTGCGCGGTTTTACCGTGACTAATTGTCTTTCCTCAGAAATTTTACATGAATAGAACAAAAGTTATTCGAAAGTAATTTGAATTTTATAATATAAACTCTTTTTACATGTTTCGAACCTCTCATATGCTAGTAATTTATGGGGAAAAAAAACATATATAAACCGAGTCATTCAAATATTTAGATTTGAACACGTCATCTACATACTTCGAACCTCTTTTAATATAAGGTAGATTAAGTTTTGGTTTTCGGTTTCAATCCAATTCTGTATTTTTTTGTGTGTGTGATAAGTCAACCCCATAATCCCCTCACATAATTTTAATTTTTTTAAATTAACAAAGTAAAAGATTCCTGCATTCGCATGGGTCGCGTAAATATAAAAAATAATTACATTAGTAATACTTTGAAATGTTTAAGAATAATAAATGAAAATTATCACCATTAATGTAATGTCCCTATTAAAAAAATATATGCAAAAATTCGGTAAATATTTGCAATGCACAAATTGTAGATTTTATTTAACTATATCCACGAAAGCAAATTTTTATGAAGTGATATGAAATGCATAAAAAATGTATTGGTATGAGAAAGTCGATATGATAAAATTTTAAAACTGTGACTATTTTCAAAAAATCAACATTAATGTAGTGTTTCTATTAAATATTTTGTTATTTTATATGCAAAGCACTGTTACATTTTTTTTTGTTGAAAGAGGCACTGTTACATATTTAAACTGCGCCCGTTGCCAATCTTATGTGTTTATAGCTACAGAGGTAAATTGTACTTACCAATATGATAAAGTTTTGAAAACTTGTAACTATTTTCAAAATATCAAAATTAATGTAGAGTTTATATATTACAACTGCGCCCGTAGCGGATTTTATGTGCTTATATGTGCGGCAGCCATTTTTTATGTGTCGATATGAGAAAGTTTTGAAAACTTATGACTATTTTTAACATATCAACATTAATTTCTTCAAAAAAAAATATGGACGTTAATGTAGTGTTTCTATTAAATATATTTTATTTTATATTCAAAACACCTTCAAATATTTGCACTGCACTTGTTTCAGATTTTATGTGTGTAAGTAAATTTTTATGTTTTAATATGATAAAATCAAATCGATATGATCAAATTTTGAAAACGCATGACTATTTTTAAAACATCAATATTAATATAGTGTTTATATTACATATTTTTTATTTTATTTTACATGTGAATTAGTGAGATTAAAAGAGATGAGCATAAACTATTTTCCTATATTTATGACATAAGAGATGAGAAAAAATGGTTGTCCTATGGGAATAATTAGTTTTTCTAAATTTATTTCATAGCAAATTAGTTTTTTATTTGTAAAATAACCATTAGGCCAGTAAAATTAAGAACATTATAAGTTTAACGGAGATTAATTATGAAATTTTACTAGCAATTGATTTTCTTATAGTGGTGAATATAAAATGACGATATAGGGAATCGGTTAGACTTGGAAGTGATAAATATGCAAAATCATGATATAAAGGGAATTAGTTAAGCTTGGTATATAAACCAAAAATAATTATTTTTCAAAAAAGGAATATATTAGTTTTTTTTTTTTATAGTAGTAGTAGAAGAAGTAGTGGAAATAATGAGCATTAGTTTTAGGCTTGGAAGTGGTAAACTAAAAAAAATAAAGGTTTGTTTAGTGTTTCACCATATGACTATTAGTAAATTTTATTGCTCGCTATTAAAGGTTTGTTCGTTTGTTTAAAAGTTTCCTTAGTTTATTCGTCACTTCAAAAAAAAAATTGCTAACAAACTCATCGGTACTCATGTTAATAAATTGGCTTGTTTATTTTAAAAATATAGGAAATTAGTTAGGATTGGAAGTGATTAACAAAAAAATTAAAATACGGAATTAGCAAGGTTTGGAAAGTGATAAACACAAAATCATAATAAATGTGCAAAATGACGACATGTAGGGAGTTAGTTACACTTAAAAGATAAACAAAAATAAATAAATTTTCAAAAAATAATAAATTAGTTTTTTATTCTACAAAATGAGATTGAACCCATAAAATTAAAAAGATTATAAGTTTAACTGATGATAAGTATAAAATTTTGCTGGAGTACTTTTTTTTTTTATAGTAAGTATAAGTATATATATAGTAGAAGTCAACACGAGCAATGCCTAGTTGTTCTTTATTAGAATATAACAAATCCAAATAGCATTAAACAAGAAAAAGTTGGTATTAGTGAAAAAATAATATAAAGTTGCAAGTATTATCACTTTCATTTGCGAAATAAAAAAGTTCAGACATTGCATCCCATCCCACACCATTGACTAAGTTATATAAATACATAATTTCTTATAGCCTCGTCCTTTTAGTGGGCTCTTTAAAAACCCAAAATTATGTCTGGATTTTTTATTTTAAAATTTGAAATGTCTTTTTTGTCATTTTCAAAGAGAAAACATATAACCATGATTGTTTTAGTTAAATGTGGTTCTACCGTGACTAACTATTTTTCTTCATAAATTTTACATGTTTGGATTCTAGTATCTGAATGGAACAAAAGTAATTTAAATTCTATAATATGTACACTTCTTTTTATAGTATAGTAGTAGAAGTCAACCCAAGCAACGATGAATTGTTCTTTATTTCAATAACAAGTCCAAATAGCATTAAACAATAAAAAGTTGCTATTTGTACAAAAAAACAATATAAAGTTGCAAATACTATCACTTTCATTTGGTAAATAAAAAGGTTCTGACATTGCATCCCATGGCATTGACCAAACTATAAAAGTACAAAATTAAGTCTGAATTTTTTATTTTAAAATTTGAAATGTGTTTCTCTGTCATTTCAAAGAGAAAACAAATAGTCATGATTGTTTTAGTTTAACGTGGTTCTACCATGACTAACTGTTTTTCTTCATAATTTTTACATGTTTGAATTCTAGAATCTGAATGGAACAAAAGTAATTTAAATTCTATAATATGAACAACTCTTTTTATAGTATAGTAGTAGAAATCAACCCAAGCAATATTGGTTTCTTCTTTATTTGAATAACAAATTCAAATAGCATTAAACAATAAAAAGTTGCTATTTGCAAAAAGAAAACAATATAAAGTTGCAAGTACTATCCACTTTCATTCGGACATTGCATCCCACGGCATTGACTAGGCTATATAAGTACATAATTTTTTTTATAGCATCATCCTTTTTGTGGGCTCTTTAAAAACCCAAAATTAAGTCTGGATTTTTTTATTATAAAATTTGAAATGTGTTTTTCTGTCATATCCAAAGAGAAAACCAATAACCATGATTATTTTAGATGTGATTCTACCGTGACTAACTGTTTTACTTCAGAAATTTTACATGTTTCGATTCTAGAATCTAAATGGAACAAAAGTAGTTTAAAAGTAATTCAAAATTTATAATATGAACAACTCTTTTTACATGCTTCCAACTCCTCTTATGCTAGTAATTTATTGATAAAAATATATAAAATCGAGTCATTCGAATTTTTGAATTTAAACACCTCATTTACATGCTTCGAGCCTCTTTTGTGCTAAAAAATCATTAAAAAAAATATGAAATTTATTTTTGATAGAAGAATGGTTTGAAGCATGGAAATAAGATGTATGGATCCCAAAAATTAAATGCGTTAAAAACACTTGTTTTCAGTTTGGATTCTAGAATCCAAAGGTGTTAAAATCTTGAAAAAAATAGCTTACTTTTCTCCCTAAAATTGTAGAAAAACTTAATCTGCGATTTCCCATTGAGCCAAACGTACTTGTTATCTCTTCAATTGCAATATCAAGAATAATGCTATTGAATGATCATCCACCAATAACAATAACCATTGGAAAGCTAGAGGTGTATATGAGGTGTATGAGTGTCTATTAATCATTTTTGTTTGCTTATAGGCAGATGATAATGGTTAGCGGGGATGAGTGTTTCCATTTAAAGTTTTGAAGGTCACTTTGTTAATCATGAAGAAATTTTAAGGTAGATTAAGTTTTGATTTTCGGTTTCAATCCAATTCCGTATTGTGTCATAATTTATTCTTGTGCAGGTAGATCACTGATATTAGTTAAGTTTTGCTTAACTTCATTATTTATAGTGGAGTAATAAATTTTGATTAAAAGTAATAGAACTCAAAGTGAACAGTGTTTATGAATTATAGGTAATAATTGATGCTTAATTTCATAGATTTTAATCTAAAATCATTCAAAAGATTGTGGAGTTAACGATACAATCCCTGCGCTGCTACAATGTTTTTATAAGTTTTTGCAGGTTAGATATTTGTTACTCTTTTACATGAATTATCTATCATGCTTTTCATCGTGAGGGATTCAAAATCGTCATGGATGATAAGGGATTGGATGGTGGAAACCAAATTTCACTAA
>Ga0315914_1005632_pt1 | contig 18151 bp, 9 predicted proteins | sample MpolenodulesMG_FD_203920 | JGI IMG/M metagenome (GOLD analysis project Ga0315914, IMG submission 203920) | Medicago polymorpha root nodule microbial communities from Los Angeles, California, United States - elongated nodules | ecosystem: Host-associated > Plants > Roots > Nodule | place: USA...
TATATATATCAAGTATAATACATTTATACTATATATAAATGGAATAATGTATGTAGGGGGAGATGTTTGACTTTAGGACACCCCCTTAGTTATCTTGGAAAAGGTGAATTTATAGACATTAGGCTATTTGACTAAAAAAGAGGAATGCAAGGTTTGGAACTTGCTTTTGAACTTTCAATTATATCCTTAAATAAATTGACTATAAGAATATTTTGTTGGTATCGTTCAATAATATAAGAATTTATATTATATTTGTTATATTGTTGGTATCTTTGTAAAAGATAGGTATAGTTTGTTATAATATAAAAGTGGAAAATATATATTACATAAACCTCAAACTTTAATCAAAATTTCATAAAAACTATTGATCGTAATTTATACGCATGAGTGAAATACAAAGAGTTGATAGACGGGCAAGGAATCTCGTCTGAACGCTACTAAAGTCTAAATATAATATGAGCTAAATCTACAATTACTATTTATTTTTAAAATATATAGTATTTATTCTCAAATGACATGCATGACTCTAATAGTCATATTTAATACATAAAATAGTTGGTTATGTTATTGGTGATTGAAACGAATGACTATAAGATTCATATTTCATTCATGAGAACAAGGAAAAGCCAATTGTGTGAGTGATCTAATATTATATGTTGATTTTTTAATTAAAAACTAATAATTATTATTATTATGTTTTTATCTTTTTTTAATTAATATTTGTAACACTTGAATTGCTAAATTGAAATAAATCTCTCAATTTAAATCAAGTTCAAAATCAAATTATTGATTATGAGTATCCAAGTTTAATCTCTAATTTGAATATTATTTTATGTATTTTTCTTACCCTTCCTAATATATATATTATCTCCTACCTTAATTCTAGATTATCAAAGTCACTTTATCCAGAGAATTAGAGGAATAAGTTTTTTTATTGACAATCCTGATGATTTCATTGGTGGTTTCTAGTTTGGGAGTTTACTATGGATTTTCTTGTCAGGGATTGGTATTTGTGTTTTTGGAGCGGGACTTATGTTGTTTGTTTGATCTTCAAATTTAGGATTGTCTTGAACATAGGTTCTAATAAGAAAATTGGAGCATGGATAACTTAATATATTAGTGTATTATTGGTTTGAATATATGAGTAATTTAATTTATTTTATGCTTTTATGTATTATCTGATGAATCCTTTAAAAGAATGTATTATTTGATGAAAGTACCCTACCTCCTTTTTTTCAAGTATATCAATTCAAGTATAAGTAACCTACCTAATTATTTGCTTAAGTTTTTTCATTGCATATACTAAGCAATTTTAATAATATGTTTTCTTTAAAGATCTGATAATATAATTTTAAAGGGACCTCATTATTTTAGTAGGTTTATGACAAAAAATATTAAGACCAACCCTATTGTCACACTTTTTTACCTATGTGTTAGTACGGGACACAAACATACAACATGTATATTAATAATTTGTTAATTTATTACATGATACTTAAAAATTCAATATTATTTACTCCAAATCCTCAAGTGTAAGATCAATTAGTTTACTCTTTTTTCATTTTTCTCATGCTCTTTTAAGTTGTCCGTTTCTACCATCCATGGATATACATATAACCAAGTAAACCCAATTGTAGATAGTAATAGTAAATAAAAGAAAACAAAAAAAATACAATCATATCAATACAAACTATGCAATATCATATTTGAATATTTTTCAATCTAAAGATTATTCACCACTTAATTTCAAAAGGAGAGAATAAAAATGAATAAAGAATAACAACACTATTTTTATATGCATGGTTCTTTGGGAAATGCAAAACACTGAGCTACTCAATTTTTAATGATTGCACACCTCTCCTATACTCCCTGTTTGCACATCTATACACAATGGTTCACTTACAAATGGAAACATAGAACCATGCAACCTTTAATGCTTGCACACGTATCTATTCATCTCTTATACTCCTTGTTTCCACGCCTATCAGCAATAGTTCGCCAGCACACATTGAGCCACACTTCTTTTAATGATTACATGCTTATCTATTTATCTCTTATACTCGTTGTTTTTACTTTTATTTACCATGGTTCACTCATAAAGACACACCTAAAGTCACACAACCTTTAATAGTTGCAATTTATCTATTCATGTCATGTACTCCTTATTTGCAGGCATGTCTACAATGCTACGCTCACAAACGCATGCAGTAAGTCACACAACCTTTAATGATTGCACACCTATCTTTTTTTTATCTCTTATACTATTTACTTGCACAAGTATCTACCATGGTTCTCTCATAAATGCACACATAGTCATTGCATCATTTAATGCTCGTAAGCCTATCTATCCATCTCCTATACTTCTTGCTTGCACGCTTGTCTATAATGATTCGCTCATAAATGCACACATTGATCCACTCAACTTTTAATGAGTACACACCTATCTACCATTGTATCTCACAATATTTAATGTGTGTACGCTAATAAACATGCTACTTTATTGAGCCACATTTAATGATTCTACGCCTACCATTCAGCGAGCTACACAAAATTTAAAGATTCCACAGTAGCATTCATTGAGTCATGCAAAAATTTAAAGATTACACGCCTGACATTAATTTAGTTACACACAATTTAAAGATTGCACGCTTACCATTTATTTAGCCACACAAAATTTAAAGATTGCACGTCTACCATTAATCGATCCACACAAAATATAAACATACGTCTACCATATACAAAGTCACATATCAATAATGTCTGATTTTCTTCATGTGGTCCTGATGAGATCACCATATTCCTTACAGTGTGTCGTCTGTGCAACATTAAAGTGTATTTTTGCGTAATATACCATAATTGGATTGGACTTAGGGACCGTTTGGATTAGCTTATTTTAGAGCTTATATAAAACAGCTTATGCAAATAAATAAGTTTTTATGTATTATATATAAGTTTTTAAGGTTGTTTATGAAAAAACAGTTTATGAAGATACGATTTTCGCTAGTGAGAGCTTATAAATTAAAATAAAAGCTTATTTATTTACATAAGCTATTTTTCATAAGCTCAAACCAAACGGGACGTTAATAGTTAAATATATTACTTTCTTTTTCTCACTTTTTTTACTGAGAGAAAGTAAGGTTAGAAAATACATCATCTTTAATTCCACAAAACTTCCTTATAATTTTTTTAAAGTATATATTGAAACAAATTCTTATTTTGTTAATAATTGCTATATTTGAGTTTTATTTAATATTTCAAAACCAAAAAACTAAATCAAAAACAGGTTCGATAAAATTAATAAAAATAAACATATGGTAAATATATGTTATGATTCTATTACTTAAAAATAAAATAAAAAATCATTTTTTATTAAATTAGCTCAATCTTAATAATATACCATATTCCACCTCAACATAATGATAGGGATGAGACACCACAAAGTAAGTCATAATTTGTGTGCTATTAGGTTGTATTTGGTACGTAGTTGATTCTCACTTCTCTAGCTACCATCTCTAGCACAATGGAATCAAAGTAAAATTGAAGTTTCTTAAATCTTGCATGTATGTGTTAGTTTAACTTTCACAATTTTTGTATTTAATTGATATTTCATTTTTCAATTCAGCAATTTTAAAATTATTTTTTTGACCAACAATTCTAAAATATTGTTAAATGAGTTTTACTAGTAAAAATTCACATCTTTGAATTTCATTGATAAAAATATCTCCTTGCATCTGACGCAAGAAATCTATAAAAATCAAGAGATAAAGAGTATTGTACGAACTATGAACCATTAGGGTAGTAGGCCACAATGTAGGCCAGCATATATATTTCCGTGGCATTTACTATGCACACTACACAAATTTGTGCACCATAAATAAGTTTGAGAAAGTTACTTTTAACCATTAGATTAGAGAGGAACATTGATCTTTACTATAGTCTGTCTACACCATATATTTCTCACTTTGTCTTCAACGTCTACCATCTCCCTCTTTTCACCAACACCACCACCAAATGCAACAACACTGATCGGCAAACTCAAAACTTCAATTGTTCTTGACAAAGCACAGTTTTCGCCTCACTGCAGATTCAGTCAAAACCCCAACATTTTCATGTTGTTCAACACCACCATGAGATCTATGGGACATTGATGTTGCCTCTAGAAACTTCTCAATGTGATAAATAGTTACACCAACAACAATCACAACCCAAAAAGCAATTAAAATTTCAATTTATGGTAAATTTCTCATGAAGGAAAAAAATTAAAATCGTGAAAAGTATGTCTCTATCATTCTTGTCAAAATTGAGAGCAATATTCAGACTCGATTGGAATTGATAATGGATATTGGGTTGAATAATCTCTAGTTGCATATTTTAATTGGGAAAAAGAAATCGAATCAAGCATGAGAAAGAAGATCAACTAGATTGAGTCCTAATTATAGTTAAGATTCAAATTTATGGGTTATTTATTATTATTTTTTGTGTTGAGCGATGAAACATAAATATAAATGTTTTTGTTGTTCTGTAATAGCAGGTGAGTGGTGGAAGAATAGTGTGGGTGAGGGAGGTTGAAGACAAGTGAAAAAGATATAATGTGGAGAAACTATAATAAAGATAATGTTCCTTTTAATCTAATGGTTAAAAAAAAAAACTTTCCTTAACTTGTGCATGGTGTACAAATTTGTGTATTATGTATATTAAATGTCACCTTATATTTCATTCAAAATGTTTTACGTGTAGTCTATTTGTCCTCTTTTATGGGAGTAGTTTACAAATAAATATGAGTATTATGAAAAATTGTTGGAGTAATAAAGTTGTCACAAATATATGTGTCTATTACCAAATTGTCGTTTGTATAAATATATTTAATGTTATCTTTTGATATTCCGAGATACATTGATAATATTAATAAGGGGTGTAGTTGAAAAATGAGTAATAAAAGTCTCTAGAAATTTTCCTTAAAAAAATGCATCTAGAAATTTGTAGATAGTCTAATATTAAGGGACAATAATTGTTTTTTTTTTATATATAAATAGTCTTATAGTTAAAGACGAAATGAGTACTCTAAATTTAAATGTCATCTTGGCATTGACATTTACCCATTGAGACATTTACATGGTCAAAGTGCATTTATTTATTTATTTTTAAATAATGTTTGGTGGACACATTAATAGATGTATACACCTTAAGAGTGAGAAATAAAAGAGAGTAATGATATGGGTTGATGATGAGAAATAGAGAGAGTAAAAATAAACTTAGTGTTGAATGAATGTTGTGAAAATATATGATGTCCAGTTTCGGATTCCCTAACTTTGTGGCACTAAAGTCAGGGTGAATACTATCAGGTACTCTCACGCTCGATAGTATTTACAAAAGCTACAACGACCAAGATAATTAATGTGTGTTGCACATTTATTTTTGTTCAAGACTTATTATTACTGAGTTGTAATTGCTGAACATATTGGTGGTCAATTGACAAATTTAGGTTTACGGTAGGTGTTGGTTAGTGACTAAATTGACCATTAGTTATTGATTGTGGACCAACTGAACAAGGAATATTATAGTTAGTTAGCGTTTGACATTATGGTTGTAGTTAGGGAATCCACTTAGACAAGTAGGTCTCATCCCAGTTTTTTTTTCTTTTTTTCAAATAGACATGTAAAGTTTGTTGTGAACTCAAGGATTAACTCTTGAAGAATAGACTTCGAGACTCTGTTGTTGGATTTTGTCATGTAAACGTATGGATTTGAATTCATATACATCTTGAAAATTGTATTTTGTTCTTATAAATAAGACACAAATTTAAATTACCATGTAATTTAACTCAATTGTTTTAATTATCAAGTATTAGTTGTAACGCTCTATTTAAAATTCTAGAAAAATTATACGGGATTTTAAAAATGTCTTGGTCACTAACTCTCTTCAATGGTCATCCTACCTAATTTCTTAGGTGAGCCCATGTCCATTGAAAGTTTAAGAATACAAAATTAAGCCCACAATTGTCCTTATAATATTTTTATGTTAAACAATAATTGAATAATATATACTAGTTATACAAGTATCATTGAATAAAATACCAAAAGCAATCAACTGAAATCCATAGAATAATTTAAAGTTAATTGATCGAACAATTACATTGAAGATCCTCTAGTTAACCTAATCAAAGAAAATTTAGCTGGACATAAACAGAAGAATAAATAACACGAAAAGTAAAACAACCATGATGTTGTTGCTCCTCAATTCTTCCTCCTAACTTGGTTGTGCGGCTACCTCATCTTGGTTTTCTCCAAGACCCTAACTTTATGTTTCTTCTATTCTCTCTTCTCATGGATGCCTTCTTATGTTGCTTGCCTCTTTGGAGTTATAGGCTTGTTCTGACTTAATTTCTAAGCAACCTAATATTATAATTAGGTCAGGTAAATAAGTTCAATAACCGAATTAGTATTACTATATACACTCCACCTCTTTAGTAAGTGATTTCTTCAACACATCCTTTTTCAGTTCTCGCGATGCGAGTTATTCTTCTGCGATGCGACTTTAACAATGATTATTCACTTCAGAATTCCTTCATATCTCGTGATGTGAAGCTTATAGTATGAGACACGAGTGAGGCAATGACGAGATACTTTTGATTCCTTCCATGTCTCGACGTGTGTCTTGTAGCACGCGACGCGAAGTAAACAGTAGATGGTCTTCCTGGTTTTCTTCATTCCTTGTCTCATTTCTCATAACCAAAACATTAGTAACGACTTTACCCCAAAAAGTAACATGATAAAACCTGTAATGAGCATGATACAATCTTAAAGTTATCTGATTTAGGTGTTTTTGACATGTTTTAAGGTCCTTTTCTCATTGTTGCTCTTTCATGACTTTTCAAATGATTACTTTACAAAACTTGACTAAAGCATACATAAACCGACTATTTTTACTCTAAAATAATGACAAGATGGCATTAAAAACCTATACGATTTCTTGTCACCAACTGCTAATACTGCCAAAGGTGTGTTGGGATATATAGAACATGCGTGAACACTCGTCGACATTTATAGGAATGCAAAACCTTGAATGTGAATTTCTATCATTGGGTATAAGTAATACATCTATCCCACCTGATGTAACTGCTATAACTATCTCACATTTTGATCTTAATGCAGATGACATGGACATCCAAATAAATGTCTTCTCCGTGCCACCATAACTATAAAGGAAAAACACACCATTTCACTAACTTTTGTCATGATTGTATCATACACATGTCATTACTTTGTAGTCATTGTTGACATCAAACGAAAACGTTCATCAGCTAAAGTTTTCTTGTCGTGATTCAACTCATAGTGTATCATTCTATTTTTCACATCATGAACTAATGTTATGTCTGCATGTGGCATTAGAGGATAATGAAATAAACCTTTTACATAACTCTTTAGTTGCATCTCAATTTCTGTTAGTGTGTAGATTTTCAACTGATTATAATTTAATATTAAATCTAAAAAACAGACTTTGTATAAAATCAAACATAGATAACTTAAGAGAAAAAAAAATCTAACTATGAACCAAATAATATAATTTGATTTAACAAAACATTTTACCTTGAGCACCAAGCAATCACCGCTGTTTGTGTAAAATGTCATCAATCAAGTTATCAAAAGTACTATTCCAAACAACCTCTGGCCTGGATAGTTGACCTAACACAATTAATGTTGCAAACATTCTATGTAAATGAGTTCATGCACCCCAATGACTTGCCTTTGTTATTTCGTCTATGTATTCTTTATCATCATCTAATCAACTCATTGGAAAGTAAGCTTCCTTAAAATTGTTGTATTTTACATTGTTGACTGTCTTTACCTTGCATCGGCGATTTATGTCGTCCATATTTTAAAGTTGTGCGTTGAAGATTTTTGAAATTATGTGGTCCACATTGCATTTGGAAGCTGAGTGTAATGTGGACCACATAAAGTTAATGGTTAATTCATTGAGGATTTTTGTCTATTTAGTCAACTTATGTCATGTGATAATCTTGTGATGGTGTACTTTTGTAATTCTTTTATTCCAAGAGATTTTGTGCGGGGGGTAATGACTAAAATTGAAATGCATCAGGGAGGAAATTGATTATAAGTGACAAATATAAGGGGGTATTTTGCCTGAAACAGTGACCTGTGATGTTGTAATTTTGTTCATGTGATGACTTATGCATATTTCCAATTGTAATTATGTTGGACATGATTTTATACCAATAATTTTGTTCAACCACTGTTTCTTAGTTCAACAAGCATACAAATATAGTTCAAAGATTGAACGAGAAAGCTTTGGAGTATTTAAACAAGTGACCTAAGAAAGCTTGGACAATGGTCTATTTCAAAGAGAACTCAAAGATTGATATAATATAAGTAACTACATGGAGGTGAGGAAAATACTCTTACTTCTAACATGGATGTGATGCTCTTGCTTTCACACATGGAAGAATAGCTTCTTGATTTTTTTGTGTCCATCGATTTGAATATACAATTATTTGTCTGAGTTGTTGAACAAGAAGATGAAGTAAGTTTATATGGTGGGGAAAAGAAGTTACCGTTGCAAAATTTGATTAAAAAAAATAAAAAGTGATCTTTTTTTTCTTCAAAATATTTTCAAATATCCCATGAGATTTTGGACAAATACCCCATGACGTGTTACTACCTTCAAACAACTTGTCAATGTCACGTGAACATTTAACAGACAAATTTGCGAAATGCTTTATAATTTAAGTGGTTTTTTATTTTTATTTTTTTTGACAAGATTTTATTTTTCTTAAATAATTGCAAGATTTTACAATTTCAGATTCGTCTATTTACCCAAAAAAAAAAAAAAAAATCTTCGCCCGTAAAACCGACAAGCCTGAGTAGCTTTCAAAAGGTTATTCCCGTAATTCCGTGTTCCCTATAAATCATCAGCTACCTTCCTCCTCCTCCAATCCGAAACCCTAGTTTCTGCAGCTGCATCTCCCATTCTTCCATTTTCAAGGTTTCTCAATTTCTATCTCATTCCATTTCTTCAATTTCCTTTTCCTTTCATCAATTTCTAGTTACCAAATTGAAATCCTAATTCTAATGCATTTTATTTTTCTTAACAGGAACTTGCAAGATTTTCAATGGCTCCTCCGAAGGGTGAGTTTTCACTACATAATCATCGTTATCATTTATGATTTAGTTGCTAATATTTTGATGCTGGCACTTCATTTTTTTTTTTTGTTCAAAGGTGGTTTTTTTATTTATTTTTTGCTAATGTTGGATATGTGGTTCACATGGTTAATGCATTTTTGGGATCTGTTTGTTTGATTTTGTTCTCTTTGGTTTAGTGTGTAATTATAACACTAAAGATAACAAATCGAGATTGATATATAAACGGCTTAATTTGCAGCTTATAGCATAAGCCCTTATCATTATATTGATAACCTCTTATGTATAAGCTATTTCTATAACAAAAGATAGGATTGATTAAGTTAAATTGTTTTCCTATAATCTATAAGTAATTTTCACAAGCTATCTTGGCGAAATAATGAAAATAAGCTGAAATCAGCTTATGAACATGTCATTAGTTGTCAGTAGATATCAGCTTATGAAAATAAGCTCATGAGTGTTAATGTCAGTAGATAAACTCAATTAAGTCCATCCAAACAGACCCTAATTTAAAGAAAATATGACTCTGTAGTTGTGCCATTTTTCTATAATTTCTGCATGAGTTGTGTTTGCTTTTTTTTCCTCACCCTGACTGGTTTGTTTGGAGTGTTTTGCTGAGACATTGGCTCTACCAAAATGGTTCCTTTTTGTGAATTTTGTAGAATCGGATTGGATTGTACAAGTACTGAATGTTGTGTATTGTTTTATACAATCAAGAGTATTTTGTCGCCTTTTAACCATTCATTTATAAGACCGTTCTGCCCTCAACCAATTTCCGATAAGAATGCATCACCCAATTTCTGCCCTCTTAGGTTTTGTAGTTATAACACTAAAGATCTTAAAGTATTATGTGATTAATTTAAAGAAAATAGACGTGTCACTGTGCCCTTTTTGTATAATTTGTGAATGAATGAAGAGTATTTGCATTTTTTGCTCTGATCAGTTTGTTTGGAGTGTTTTGCTTAGACATTAGCTAAACCAAAATGGTTGATTTTTGTTAATTCTGTATAGTTGGGTTGGATTGGATCGTATAAGTACTGTGTTTTGTGTACTGTGTTATAAACTGTCAAGAGTATTGTGTCACCTCTTAACCACTCATTTATAAGACAGTGCTGCACTTAACCAATTTTTGATAAAAATGTAACACCCAATTTTTGCTAGTTTGATTTTCAGGTCTCAAATACTATATATTTGATAGATAGGTAAATTTTGAAAGCTTTGATGACAATGTTTGATTAGTGGAAATGAGAACCTTTTCTATAATTTTTGTATGAAAGGTTGCGTTTTATTCCGACCTATGTTTGGACGTTAGAGTGTTTGCCAAGATACTTGCAAAACAGAAAATTTGAACTATGTACTCTAGTACTGGACTAGATTGCATAAGTGCTGCATTATCTTTGTTATATACTACATTGCTAACTGCTAATGGTGTTGTGTCTTGTATTGCACTTATTAACCAATTTCCGCTCAAAACGTATAACAGACGTGGCTAGTTGTTTTGCTGGTCTCTAATTTTCTATACTATATGACAATTTTTGATTCATTGAAATGATTTTTTCTTATATAATTATTGTGCAGGGGAAAATGCAAAAAAAGCTGATCCCAAAGCTCAGGCCTTGAAGACTGCCAAGGCTGTGAAATCTGGTCAAGCAATTAAGAAGAAAACTAAGAAGATCAGAGCAACTGTCACATTCCACCGGCCAAAGACATTGTCGAGGGAAAGGAACCCTAAGTATCCTCGCATTAGTGCAACACCAAGAAACAAGTTGGACCATTATCAAATTCTTAAATTTCCTCTAACTACCGAGTCTGCAATGAAGAAAATCGAAGATAACAACACACTTGTTTTTATTGTCGACCTCCGTGCTGACAAAAAGAAAATTAAAGATGCTGTGAAGAAAATGTATGACATCCAGGCCAAGAAAGTTAACACTTTGATCAGGTAATGGACATGACATTGTGTCAAGGTCTGCAAATATAAATTTTAATTGTTGAACATGTTTCATGACACATATCCCAACCGAATTTAGAGCAAGAGCACTAGTTGCTTTGCCTGTTGGTTTTGTTTAGTAGATACCAAATCTATTTACTTGAACCCATTAAGACGAATCTGTTAAAACTACGAAAAGATGCTAAAAAGTGTGTTTTATTGCTTTTGAATTATAGTGCTTCAGAAGATCGGTGTTGCATACAGTATAATATTGAACAGATTACCTTTGTATTTGATATACTAACCTCCTTTATCCTTTCTTCGTCTTTTGCAGGCCTGATGGTACGAAGAAAGCCTATGTTCGGTTGACTCCAGATTATGATGCATTGGATGTTGCCAACAAAATTGGTATCATCTAAGTTGTATTGCTTATTTGAGCAGTGGAATCCATCACTTTAAAGATAGTTGATAGATATCCTGTGTTAGGACTCCTTTCTCATCCTTATATATTTGCTCCGGTGTATTCAATTTTGGGAATATTTTCATGATATCAGTTTATATTTTGAAGTTTATATTTCTCTTTGCATTTGCTTTATAATTTAATCACCAATTTAGTATCGAATAAGCTCTTACGCGTTTTTACTAATACATGTTGGTTATTGAACTTGTTCACTAGGAAAATATTTTATGAGGATAGTAAATAAGAAAGGAAAACAGATCTTATGCCATTTAAATCTTGACTCGATGCGTGCTTTTTTATTCGTTTAGTTTGAAAAACCAGACATAGTCAGGTGCCTACCGTGTTTACATATTTGGTGGGCACCGTTACATGTCTGGGACATAATACTTGGGAGATGGAGTCTGATGAATATGGGTTTCCCATGTTGTCTGATTACATCTCTTGAAAAGGTGTTCATCGTTGCCCATTAATATACTTTATTATTATTTGAGCTACATCTGGACCCCACATCATTCACAAATACATAGTCACTGATCCCTCTTTCTAAAAATAAAAACTGCAAAAGGAGAGGTATATGTTTGTTCTATGTTGGAAACACTCTACTCTATTTGTGTGTTTAGGAGTTATGGATAAACTCATATATGCACACACAATATCTACTTATTACAGGCTGGTACAACGGTGGCTAAATACTTTGTCCCCGGGTGATGATGTGATTCATCATCATGTAATAATAATAACATTTACCAAGCCAAGCTTGTTTTTGGTTTATTTAGAGAGATAGTCATGACCACCATTTGGAAGTTAAGAAACGAGTTAACAACCCATAATTGAATAGGATGAAAATTTTCTTACTGCTTTTCTTCTCAATAGTTTTTAGTTCATGTTTGGGTTGTTGTGATTTTTAGTTCAATTTATTATGGTGTGCCACATTTTTGCAATAATTACATTTTAAAGTCACTGATTTTGCCAAAACTCATTTTGATTTCAAACATGCATTAGTTGGGTTTCATCCGCGAGCTAATGACAGACTTGGTACATGACTGATGGAACTCTAGGTAGGCTTCTCAACTCATGAAAAATTTGTTATTAATTAGCATAGCAATATGAAAGGAAAACACTTCTTAAGCCATTCAGCCATGACTCAATGACTGATTTGTTTTTCTCTTATTCTTTTTATAGTTTGAAAAACCAAACATAGTCAGGTGCCTACTGCGTTTGCAATTTTGGCAGGGACCGTTACATGTTTGGGACATAATACTCGAGAGATGCGATCTGTTGAATATGGGTTTCCCATTTTGTCTGATAACATCTCTTGAAAAGGTGTTCATCGTTGCCCATTAATATACTTCATTATTATTTGAGCTACATCTGGACTCCACATCATTCACAAATACTCTGTCTGTCATGACCCTTCTTTTTAACCTTAAAATTGCTAAAGTAGTGGTTTATGTTTGTTGGATTTAGCATTTATGAACCTAATCATATATGCAATCACAATATCCAAATATTTTGTACCCAGGCTATGTGATTCATCATGTAGTAATAACATTCATTAATCCAAGCTTGTTCTGTGTCTATTTAGAAATCTATTCAGGATATTTTCTTGGTGGTCATTGAACGAGTTAGCAATCCTTAAGTAGATCTTAAATTAATGCATTTCTTATCAACTGTAACTTTAGGCAGGCTTTGGACTCATAATTTTAGTATCAGGCTTTTAGCTTCTGGTTTAGGTTGTCTTGTTCACAGGATTGTTATTTTTTTAAACCTGTCATTAGTATATCATTGTAACTAAGGAGAACCCTTCATTAGGATAGCAAATAAGAAAGGAAAACAGGTCATAAGCCATTCAGTCATGACTGAATGCCTGTTTTTATTCTTTAGTTTGAAAAAGCAGACATAGTCAGGTGCCTACCGCATATGCAATTTTGGTAGGGACCGTTACATGTCTGGGACATAATACTTGGCAGACAGAGTCTTATGAATATGGGTTTCCCATGTTTGTCTGACAACTTCTCTCGAAAAGGTGTTCATCGTTGCCCGGTAATGGACATTATTATTTGAGCTACATCTGGACTCCACATCAAAACTCCTGTCCATCACCAACCCATCTTCCTTTTAATCTAAAAAATTGCAAAAGTTGAGTTATATTTTTGTTGGACTTGGAAACCATTCTTCACTAGTTGATATTATCTTGCCCCCAGGCGATGACATGATTCATGTGATTATTACATTGACCAATACAAACCGGTTCTGGGTCTATTTAGATAGATGTATATTCATGACCTTTATTTAGTGGTCAATGAAAAGTTAACAACAATTAAATAGTTAGAATGTCATTTATCTAAATTATTTTCTGCCCAATTGATATTTAGCTAGGTTTCTTTTCTACTGTGAAGTAATGACAGTCTTGGTACATGATCTATAGAACTTCTCAACTCATGGTTTAAGTTGAATTTTAGTGGGAATTTTTACTTTCTTGTCTAGGGTGTGTTGTTCACAGTAATATTGTTTGAACTTGCCATTCATTTATTTATCGTTGTGTTGGCTTTTCTTTACTTTTTGCTTGAACTACTTCACAATAAATGAATGATGCCCTTGAATTTAATAGATATCATGAAAAATAGTCACATGAGGAGTGCTAGTAACACGTTCTAATACTCACTCTCTTATTCGATGAAATCTATGTGTCCTGTCATTTTATGTGCGACTCATTTCTAAATTATGAATCTCATATAGATTTCAATCAATAAGAGAGTATGTGCTAGAGTGTTGAAAAGAGTGTAACTAGCACTCCTCTTGGTCACATTAGTTGCATGTTAGTATCTTAGTTTTTAAAATCAGAAATTATCTACTAAAGAGGAAGATAGATGAATCTTTGAGCATTTGTCGTATTCATTCTAAATAGTAAATAGTACATAAATAAATTGTGTTTCCGTGAAAAAGATTGGATACATCAATTATTTAATAAATCTAAAAATGACTTTTTATTGGGTTGAACAATTTTTGTTAGCGATACCATAGTTTTAAAAACCGGCTTGGACCAGCCGGTTGGACTGGTCGAACTGTGAACCAGTGGTATAACCGGTTTGAGGCAGTAATTGGATCGGTCATGCAATTGACCCAGCGTGATCCGGATGACTCGGCCGGTTTTTCGGATAAACCGGTAAACCGGTGGCTCATCAACTCGGATTGGGTCAAGCCTGTTACCGTAAGAAAAGAAGAAAAAAACAGTAATCGCGTTCTCACAAACAAAATCTATTGTTGTTTTGCAAGCTTATCAGAGAGAGGGGATCGAAAAGAAAGACACGTTAGGAAGAAGAGGAACAAAAAAGATGTGCCTGTTTGGAAAGCATAGCGGCGGAAGTGAAGATGAAATGAAATGAAACGGCGGCTATAAAGTACAAAGTACAAACTTGAGATTTGTGATTTAGAATTAGGGATATCACTTAGAAAATTGTTTTTTTGACATCAAATACTTCATAATGACACATGAAAATGACGTTTTTGCCCCCAACGGTAGTTAACTACCGCTGGTTTTTTCCGGCGGTAGTTAACTATCGTTCACATGTAAAGCTTAAAAAAAAAAAAAAAAATAAATAAAGCTCCAGCGGTAGTTAACTACCGTGGAGCTTAAAACTGATTTTTTTTACTGTATTCATTTTCTTAATCCTCGCACGCTTCCTCAACGCAAGCTCAGCTAACTCCTTCACATACTTATGATCACCAACATCCAAATATGGACCTCTAGGAGGCAAATGTGGCTTTTGAGGCTTTCTTGGATTAGTAAACTTAATCTTTGATTTCCATTAACATGTTCTAAACCTTTATCCACCAACAATTCTAAATTACATTCATCTACGCCAACAATAACACCATAATTTGAAGAACTGCTACATGATCTTCCAATTCCATTTTTAGCCTTTTCTGATCCAGCTGAATTCATAACCCCATTTCATGACCAAGGAAAACCATTTTTTGAATTTGAATCTCTCTCATCATCGCTTGTATCCTCTTTGCTTGTGTGTTCACCACTTTCAATGTCAAATTCAACCTCTTTTTCTTTTTCTCTTTGGATAGAATAGCACGACCCATCTAATTAGATCAATTTCAATCAACGATTAAAACAAAACCCTTCTCACAATCATGCTAAAGTAAAAAAAAAAAAAAAATCAGTTTGCATGCTCCACAGTAGTTAACTACCGTTGAAGTTTTTTTTTTTTTTTTAAGTTGTGTTGGTATACAACGGTAGTTAACTGCCGCTAACTACCGCTGGGGGCAAAAACGTCATTTACATGTGTTTTTATGAAGTTTTATATGTTAGAAAAGCAACTGTCTATCACTTATCTATTCATTAGGAGAAAATAATGGGCTTGGGCTGTTTTGCATATATTTTTTTCTCTTAATAACCTATTATTACTTTTGTACCTTGTAGTCGTCAAATGTTATGTTTTTATTTAATTGTTTTAGTGCATCATTTTTGTTTTCAAGTAGTTATATATTTATAATTATCTTCCATTGGACATGATATATAACGAAAATTTGAATTTTTTAAATGGAATAGGAAAAAATATATTAGAAAATTGGAATTTGTTAAGGAATTTGAAAAAATTTATAACTTTAAGAGATCGAGTCATCCGGTTCAATTTAATTTAACACACATACATATTTTATATAAAGACCGAGTTAGTTAACCGAGTCATCCGATTCATTCCGGTTCAGTCATGCGGTTCAACCAATGACCCAATGGTTCAACCAATGACTCAGTGACCCAATGGTTCAACCAATGACTCAGTGACCCAATAACCTTACCGAGTCGATAACCGAACCGGTTTTTAAAACTATGAGGATATTATAAATAGACTTTTGGTCAAAAGTTGTTTTGTAATTTAGTATTTAAAATAAAGATTCATTTTAGTTCCTCCCAATTCAGTGTTAGTTCAATTTTGGGTTAAATATGTTTTTGGTCCCTACATTTTGCACGATTTTGATAATAGTCCTTACATTTCAATAAATGTTTTTAAAATCCCTACATTTTTCCTCCGTTAGCGTAAATAGTCCCTGTTGTCAAATTTCTAACGTGATGCCAATGTTGGCGGTTCAATCTCGCTGAAAAACGACGGAGAACTTCTCTATGAACTTCACCACGATATTTCTTCGCAGCGTCGTAGATGCGGATTGCCAATGTTCGTCATGCTTCCGGTGAAATATGTTGATTTAGAGGGGAAGATTTGGAGGCCGAAAGCGATGATGTTATCGTTGAAAGCACTTGCTGTTGCGGGTGTGGAAGTTGTTGTGGTGGAGATTTTGGTGGGGTGGGGTTGAACTTGTTATGATGGCTTGCGTTTCATCAACATGGCACTGATGGCAGGGACCAATTGCACTAACGGAGGAAAAATGTAGGGATTTTAAAAACATTTATTGAAATGTAGGGACTATTCTCAAAATTGTGCAAAATGTAGGGACCAAAAACATATTTAACCCTTCAATTTTTGACAAAAATAATACTAAATTTCTTCCTCATTTTTTTATACGGAGGAAAAGTTAATCCTTCAATTCAATTAGAGGGTCTAATCGGTCCCCCATATATAGAAATATGAAATATTAGTTTGCTAGGAACTGAATTGGTTCGCAAACAAATCGTGAGTGACAAAAATTAGTCCTTAGTCTAGTATTTAATTAAAAAAAAAATCAAATTCAGGTCGTTCCATTGAAGCAGTTGAGTTGAAACTCACTTTCTTGCACCCTAGTCATTCAGTCACACTTGACCTCCATCCAAACCATATCTGATTCATCAACTTTGCACTCTTCATGCAGGCGTTGTGACTAAAGTTAAGTTGCATATGAAATTGAAATGCTTTGTCCAACAACTTCCATAATATAATCCAACATACTAATGAAACAAATCAGAACAGGTGAAAGGCAAAGTGTGTTGAATATAAAAAGGATTTGAAAGTTAAAACCAGAAAGGTTCAACTTCCATATAGAGAACAACCAAACACGAATTTCATTCGATAGACAAATCACAGAATTACAAAGCAAAAGAGTTACACTCCATCCTATAATCATCTAGACAAAACAAATCAGTCTCGGAATCAACAAGATATGACAACAGAAGGAACAACAACATGTAGACAAGCAAAGGGCTGGAATGCAACACGCTCGCCAGAGGAGTGACGCTGCCTGGACTATCACAATCTAGTGAAGAAGGCGGTGATTGTAACCGAGAAAGGGGAGTTTAAGCTATATCATCAACACTTCCCACATCACATTCATAACGACCATATAGTTCTTTTTAATTTAAGAACCAATTTGAAAGAAAAAGAAATGCAAGTATAATCCAACAGATTAAATATAAGTTAAAGGACTGCATAAATGATTTTGACTTTCATTTTCATCTTTTGGAAAGAGTTCTATGTACCTAGGCAGAAGGGTTTGCCATATTATAACTTATATTCAACCATAACATTGATGAATGCAATCTCTGTGATAAAGATTGACCAGAATCGCTATTTAGATGCAATTAACTGTTAAGCAGTATGATTATGTCTTCTAAATAGCAATTCGGAAGTAACAACCATAACTGCAAAGACTCCATTGATGAAT
>Ga0315914_1005634_pt1 | contig 18146 bp, 9 predicted proteins | sample MpolenodulesMG_FD_203920 | JGI IMG/M metagenome (GOLD analysis project Ga0315914, IMG submission 203920) | Medicago polymorpha root nodule microbial communities from Los Angeles, California, United States - elongated nodules | ecosystem: Host-associated > Plants > Roots > Nodule | place: USA...
GTTCTCACTAAATCATGTTTATATTTGATCAGGATATAAAAAGCATTAAGAACAACTGAATTGAATAAAAACTAGATTGTCATTCACAATAAATAGAGTTTCACAGCAACGTGGATCAATTAGGGTTACAAAGAATCATCTCAGACCTAACCTCTAATGGATTTAGCTACTCATAATGGTGTTTACAAATAACATAACCATTAGAGGTATAAATACATACATGAACTGGTAAAAGAGTGAAGAAATCGCCAGCTGTCTTGTAGTCTCAAAATCGCACTTTGCTCTGCTCCAATTGTAACCCTTGTCTTCAGAATAGATTTCAGCTTAAATAGGCACAAAAATTCGCCTAAAATCGTGTCACGTTTTAGTTAAATCGTGACACGTTTTCTTCTCGGTAACAAACAGCTGAATTAGGGTTTCCACAAATCGTGTCACGTTTTGGTCATTGTGACACGTTTTCTTCAATGTCGAGAGCATGTTTTGGTCTTCCAAAATCGTGTCACATTTTTACCAAATCGTGACACGTTTTCATTCTTTGTATTTTCTTCAGTTTTTCTGCTTTTCTTGCTGCATAAGTTGCCTTGTGAACTCCAAAATGTGATCAAATTACATAGAAAATTACGTAATGACAAGATGTCATCAATTATCATTCTTAGATTTCTATTTCTAACTACGTAGTTACTAGGCATGGCTTCTGTAGGGTAAAAAGAAATGTAAAATCAGTTAAATTTTAACAATTTTAGAATCTTATGAAACTCTTTTTTTTATATTATTTTTTGGATTTTTTATGATTTGGTAGGGTGATTTATGTATATTTTTTTTTGGTGGTTAGAGTTTGAATCCCGAACCTTGCATATATTATGCATTGTCCAAACCAACTGAACTAAGATATTTTGATACAAGGTTATGCATGTGCACCACACTTTATTATGGTGATTTTGTATATTTTGTCTTTATAATTAAGCTAATTCTTTTGACTTATTAATGTATTTATAGTATTATATTAGTCAGGGCCGGCCCAAAGCAAGAGCTTCCAGGCCCATGGCTCAGGGCCTCCAAATTTTGGGGGCCCAAATATTTTTTTTTTTATACATATAAGGCCTTAAAATGTTACATATATTTGTTTAGCGCATATAATTCAAAGAATCGTGTGATGGTCCAGTGGTTGAAAGATGCGTGTGTGGGCGTCTAGTTCTCGGTTCGATTCCCAGGAATATATTATGTTTTAATTATTATGTTTTAATTTTATTTATTTTTTCCAGCATAAGAAAACCAAGTGTTAAACAAAGCAATAAAGCATATAACTGTATAATTGTCTCTGCTGCCGCCTCTGTACCTTCACGTTCCAAAAAGCAAGTTCTTGATAAAAAATTCACGGAAGGTAATTTTTATTTTTATCATCGATGACGTTTACATTCAATTTTTCATTATTGAATTGTGATTTTTTAGAAAATTAAAACAACTGGAAAGGTTGGTTGATTTGGAAATAGGGATTGACATCATGATCATGGTTATGGTAGATTTTTTATCATTCAATTTTCTACTTCCGATGGCTGTTGAAATAAAGACAGTTATGATTGATGTTTTCAATTTCTTATGATCTCAAATGGTTTTACTAAATTTTATTTTCATCTGAAACATGTTAGGTTTTGTTTTTTCACTGCACAATTCTTCACCTTCCATTATCGATTTATTGGGCGGCAGAGTTGTTTTCTTTCTTTACCGCAAAGTAGTGGGCGAGGAATTCCAGGTTCTAATTTATCTTTTTATTCATGCCTCCTAAGATTCCTCCTAAGATTAGAAAGTATGCATCTGGATATGATAAGCGTAGGAAAAAGAAAAAAATTGAAGAGTTTACTCGATCTCAAACTGGAGCTCTTGATAAATTTGTTGTAAAAGAACAACAACCACAAGTTCCTGCTGAAAATCAAAATGTTGATGTTGAAATTCTTGAAAATGTGGTTGATGTTACTACTGAAAATATGGAGAATGAAAATGTTGATCTAGAAAATAGAGGCGATTTGTCCATTGAAAATGATAGTTTCGATGGTCAAAATGTTGATGCTGAAAATGGTGATGATGTTAATTTGAATAATTTATCTGATGATGAAGATGATAATTTGGAGGACCCAGTTAATTACACTGTTGATATATTTTATCCAAGAAATTGGGATGCTCTTGATTCTAAAATGATTGATTTATTAGTTACGAAAGGTCCTAAAAGAGATCCAACTCTTGTGAAGGGTCCTAATAGTTATTTATTGGGACGCTCTAGACGCTTTACATATAATTTATACACTAGAGCTTTATCAAATGGAGAGAAATGTGATAGAGATTGGCTTGTTTATTCCAAAGAGCTTGATAGAGTATTTTGTTTTTGTTGTAAACTTTTTAGAAAAGGGATTGGTAAAGGCCAATTAGCAAATGAGGGTTTTAGTGATTGGGCTCATATTGATGGAAGACTTAGAGAACATGAGACAGGCATGTAACATGTTAAGAATATGACTACTTGGTATGAGTTGCGTCAAAGGCTTCAAAAAAACCAGACTGTAGATAAAACGACTCAAAGACTAATTGAGAAAGAAAAGGATCACTGGAAAAATGTTTTAAAAAGGATTATTTCAATAGTGAAATTTCTTGCTAAACATAATCTGGCCTTTCGTGGTTCTAATGAAAGATTGTACCAAAATAACAATGGTAATTTTTTGGGTTTAATTGAAATGTTAGCTAAATTTGATCCAATTGTCCAAGAACATGTTAGACGCATTACAGATGATAATGTTCACATTCATTTTCTTGGGCATAACATCCAAAATGAGTTAATACTTTTGCTTGCTTCTGCAATTCGAGCTGAAATCATTAGAAAAATCAAACAAGCAAAGTATTTTTCGGTGATACTTGATTGTACTCCCGATGTTAGTCACCAAGAGCAAATGTCTTTGATAATAAGATATGTGGATTTTTCTTCAAATTCTGTTAGCATTGAGGAATCTTTCTTAGGATTTTTGAATGTGAATGGTACAACTGGTCAAGGGATTTTTGATGTTTTACAAAATGAATTGAAAAGTCTTGATCTTGACCTATTTGATGTGAGAGGACAAGGTTATGATAATGGGTCAAATATGAAAGGAAAATATCAAGGTGTACAAAAGAGATTTTTAGACATAAATCCAAGAGCCTTTTATACTCCTTGTGGTTGTCATAGTCTTAACTTGGCATTGTGTGATATGGCTAACTCTTCTACAAAAGCTAGCGATTTTTTTGGAGTTGTTCAACGCATTTATACAATTTTTGCCAATTCTACTAAGAGGTGGCAAATTTTGAAAGATAATGTAAAAGGCTTGACTCCAAAATCATTGTCATCAACTCGTTGGGAGAGTCGTGTAGAAAGTGTCAAAGCTATAAAAGCTCAAATGTCTGATTTTAGAGAAGCTTTACTTGAAGTGTCTGAAAAAGATCTTGATTCCAAAATAAGAAGTGAAGCCAAGTCCTTAGCAATAAATGAGCTTGGTGAATTTGAGTTTTTAATGGCTATAATTATTTGGTTTGAAATATTATCCGCCATTAATTTGGTTAGCAAGCTTTTACAATCAAAGAATATGCTTATTGATGTTGCTATGGAACAAATAAAGGGGTTGATTTCATTTTTTAAGGGATATAGAAATACTGGTTTCAATAATGCCTTAGATTATGCTAAGGAAATTGCTATTGAATTGAATATTGATCCAGTGTTTCCTCAAAGGCGTATAATTCGAAGAAAAAAACAGTTTGATGAGAATTTGACTACCTCGTCTGTTGAGCTATCTGAAGAGGAATCTTTCAGAGTTAATTATTTTCTTTACCTAGTTGACCAAGCTATTGTTTCTCTTAATAAGAGATTTGAGCAATACCAAGAGTATGAAAGTATCTTTGGTTTCTTGTTTACTTCTCATAAGTTACAATCATTGGACGATGCAACTTTGAAGTCTTGTTGTAGTAATTTTGAACATAAATTGAAACATAATGAGGGGTCTGATATTGATGGAAATGAACTATTTGTGGAGTTAAGGTCACTAAGAGATATGCTGCCTAGAGAAAATATAGGAGCTATTGATGTATTAAGATTTTTGAAAGGCTTACATTATTTTCCTAATACAATTATTGCATATAGGATTTTATTGACTATTCCAGTGACAGTCGCTTCTGCAGAAAGAAGTTTTTCAAAATTAAAGTTGTTGAAGTCTTACTTGCGATCCACCATGTCTCAAGATAGGCTGAATGGATTGGCATTGATAGCAATTGAGAATGATCTTTTGGAGACAATACAATATGAAGACTTGGTTGATGAATTTGCTTCAAAAAGTGTTAGAAGGATGGCTCTTTTTAAATAGCTAGAAGGTTGATTTTAGTCTGAAGTTGTATTGTGATGTTATTGATTAAAACATAACTCTTTTTGTTATTTACATGGAATAGTCTTTTTGATATTACTTTTTTGGTACAATAATCTTTTTGATATTATTTATGTTATTTACAACTTTATAATGTCATTTGCAATTAAAATAAATGATAATGTTTTTAAATTTTTGGTGTGTTTTTTTTATTGGAGGGGCCAATTTTTAAGATTGCATCGGGGCCTCCGGATAATTTAAGACGGCCCATAGTCCTTTTAATGAAAATATTCTCAAATCATAAATTACTTACCTAAAACAAGCTTAGATCGTTCAATCTAAGCAACACAACTGTCCATTAAATTTTCACAACTTACTTACTTTTCCATTCACGTGGGTTAAAAATGAGTGCGATGTTTTTAATTTTTTTAGGGAATGAGTGTGATGTTTTTCTTTTTCTATTTTTTTTTTCACCGGGGACAAAGAGAAACATGATGTCTCCACAAGTCAATACCAAAACACATCATCAAGAGTAATACAAAATTTATGAATAAGACTTAGTAAGTGAACGGAGTTAAAGCGTGGCACATGGTACCTTGGTGGGGAAGGTATCATTTGAAAATGAAACATTCTTTTTACTTACGTGGCTTTTGCCACAATGACTTAGCTTCATATCTTTGCTTTCTAACAGGTTCGACGGCCACTGCCCGAAATTACGGGGACATGTTTGTGAAGCAAAAAAAATGCAAGAGCTAGGGTTGAAATAGTGAATATAATTTATTTATTTTTGTGTCTGAGGTTTAGACCTTCCATATATTATGCATTGTTCTTAAGAGACGAATATAATTTATTTATTCGAATAGTATAGTGATCAGAATTACACAAATTAAATGTGGATAAATAAAAAATTAAAGGTAGGAATATGCGCTTCAACACATCAAAAGTATATGTAACAACTTACTGGATTAGTGGATTATACTTACGTGACAGAATATTGAATTATTTTCAGTGTTAGAGTGTATGATCATTTCAATTTATTTTTATGCTTTATCAATTAAAATTACTTTTCGAATTATAAATATTACTAGTTAGGTTTTTTTTTAGGCAAATCAAAATTATAATAAATTAAAACAAAGAGATATAGTGATTGGGGGACATAAAACTTGATTCAGGAATACCCAAATGGGAGTACATCTTTATAAAAAACATATCAAGTGGATCAGCCATAAACTATCCTAACAAATATTCACTCATTACAAGCGCAACCCAACAAACTCGTGTACGAGCGAGAAACCAAGTTACAAAAAATATAACAATGAACATTTGCAAAGAACATTAAGGTTTTAAAAATGGCGAATGAATTTATTGCCAACACGGTATCAAAATCTGAGTGTCAGCTGCTCCCTGAACATAGGTAAGCATAAGCTCTTTCGAGCAACAACAGTACAAGAGTGGAGGAAGACATAACGCCTTGAAGCCTACAAATCTCAACATATCAGGAAGATCAAAGAATCGAAGAGTTCGGCCTATCAAACACAAGTAGTTTCAATCAATCGCGTAAGAACTCAGATCGAGGGATGAGTTTAATACAATATAGTAACCACAAACCCTTTCAGATTAACAGACCAGACATTAACTATAAGTGAGGTCCACCTACGTCCACAATTGAACAAATTATTTCATTGGCTATAGGATCTTATCATTGGACTGGAATTTGAGAGATTGGTATCCAACCAAATAATTTTTGTTCTATTTCATCTAAAAGAAAATAATTAATCATAAACCTTGTATTGACAATCAAAGTACTACACCTTTGAATAATAGACAAGCCTTGTCCCATTATTCAAACAATATTTTCTATCAAGTAAGTGACTTGAGTTATATGATCTTAATAAACTCTTTTTTTTTTAACAAGCAAAAATAGAATAAATTAAATTACCAAGAGTAATTCATCTCGCACAAGACGTGCAAAAGAGAACCACTCGAACACAATACAAAGTCAAGTCTCTGGTGCCATAAAAATCAGCACAAAATAGAAACAACAATGAAGGTTACACCATAATACCCGTACAATGTAAAAGGTGCCGCCCGTAACATCCCGATATTTTTATATATTATATATATGTCATTCGTAATAAAAAATTTTATTTATAATTTATTCTACAACTTATTTTATGTGAAAAATATTTAAGGAATTCTTGACATTTTCTACTTTGGTTAATTAATCATTTAGAACTTGAATTTTATCTCATCTACTTCATTTTTAGTAATCAGTTTGGTGTGACAAAAATATGATAATTATATCTTACATGATTTCTTTTTATTCTAGTCCTCCGTTGTGGTATCTTTAATTGTGATTTGCTTTTGAATTATATTAATTAGTCTTTATGTTTTTTTGAAAGAATTAATTAGTCTTTTATGTTGACATGGTCATCCATATAATAAACACGTTGTATTATTTGCCTAATTGCCCAATTATGTACGTTGCAAATGATCTCCTAATATCTCGGATTTAGTGGCCTACTTCAGATAAATAATCTTAAAAATCTAAATGCAAAATAGTTTTGCTTCAACCTAATGAAGCTCCTTTCATTTTGTACTGAATTAATGCCTGGCGGTAAAACCCTAGGGTTTTTTACTGTGGTAATAACTGTTTAGCCCCTGGTGTGTGCTATTGGGCAGTAAAATTAACAGGTCTGATGATTACGCAGATCACATGCTGGATTGGTGAGCAATGATGCCACTCGCAACTCACCTTTCAATCCTACTATTTAAGTTATTGCTGAAGGTGAGAAAAACATAAGAAGGGGGGTTGAATTATGTTAGCTTTTTTTTCTCCTAAAACTGAGTTCAATGATCAGAGTCTGATAGAGTTCAGAGTCTGATGTAATGTTCAGAATCTAATTGCAGCGGATAAATAGAGAGAGAAGAAAGACACAAAACAATTATACAGGTTCCATCCACAATCTGGAAGTAGTCCTGTCCTCCTTGCACTTCCAAGGAGAGTTCACTAAAATCAATATCTGATTACAATTGCTCAAGCACAAAAGCAGGAGACTTCAAACTAACTCAAGCACAAAAGCAAGAGGTTTCCAATGTTCATGCACAACTGCAAGAGACTTCCTATGCTCAAGCACAAAAGCAAGAGACTTCTAATCAAACAAAATTACAAAGAAAATGTTTGAGGTTGAACACTTGATATACAATCAGTGGTGTTCACAATACAAATCAGATAAGACTCTAGAATTTCTAAGATATGAAAGTTGTTAAGAAATTCTAAGTGAACTTTGATGTGAAAACAATTTCAGGAGAGTTTTAGCACTTGTAAAATTGTTGTGAGAGTCTTGTAAATCTTCAGGTCTTCACTCCTTTATATAGAGGTGTTAAAGATACGTTGAAGATTGTCAGTACATCAAAAGAGTCGTTGTGAAGCTTGATCAAATCACCAATGATATGTTGCTTGATTTGGTTATTGTCCTATGATGGAACAATTTCAAATCCATTCCATGTATAGAGAATAACCAGCATAGGTGTTGTTGTATTCTTGTACTATTGCAGACATGAAGAGTGGAATAGTGGTTTTACAATTGTACTATTGTCCTTTTCATGCTCTCTTCAATGGATAAGCATCAAATGCCTTCAAATTCCTCTAAATTAGCCGTGTTTGCCTGTGATTTTGGCAAACGGGGGCTATTTCTAATTATTACAAGCGAGTCGAACTAGAAATCTCAAGACCGTTGTGCAAAGTTTTTTTTATAGGAAAAAGGTTTGAAAAAAGGCCAACGAGATCAGAAGCAAATAGAGTTCAACTTCTAAAGTGATAATCAGAATCTAAATGCAGCAGATAAAACAGAGAGAGAGAGAGAGAAGAAGGGCACAAAGCAATTATACAGGTTCCTTACACAAACCGCAAGTAGTCCTGTCCCCTTTGCACTTCCAAGAAGAGTTCACTAGAAAATGTAATATCTGATTACAATTGCTCATGCTACACCTAGCAGGAAACTTCAAATTACTCAAGCACACCTGCAAGAGATTTCCTATGCTCCTGAACTAAATCAAGAGACTTCCTATGCTCAAGCACACAAGCAAGACACTTCTATTCAAACAGAATTACAAGGAAATTTGTTTGAGGTTGAACACTTGATATACAATCAGTAGTGTTCACAATACAAATCAGATACAGACTCTCATGACTCTAGAATTTCTAAGATATGAACTTTGATAAGAAATTCTAAGTGAACTTTTGATGCAGAACAATTTCAATAGAGTTTGGCACTTGTAAATTGTTGCATGAGTCTTGTATATGTGTGTGTCTGCATATCCAAACAGCAGGTCTTCACTCCTTTATATAGAGGTGTGAAAGATACGTTGGAAATTGTCAGCACATCAAAAAGAGTCGTTTGAAGCTTGATCAAAATCACCAATGATCTTTTGCCTGATATGGTTATTGTCCTATGAAGGATCAATTTCAAATTCATTCCAAGTCTGGAGGAAAACTGGTGCAGGCATAGCTGTTTTTCTTGTCATGTTGCAGACACAAAACAGAGTGGTGGAGATAGTGGTTGTACACTTCGTACAATTGTCCTTTGTAAACTCCCTCCAACGAAAAAGCATTCAATGCCTTCAAATCCATTTGAATTAGCCGCTGCTTTGTTCTTACAGTCTTCTGCAATGCTAGACGAGATTAAATCATATGAACAGCCTTTGAAGCTTTAATTCTCTAAGCTTCTGATGATCTTCTAATTAAAACTGCTTCTGGTGATCCTTCTTCTAATGAGGTGCTTCTGATGACGTCAGCATTTCAGGAGCACTTTGTCTACAGAACCTCTTTTCTTCAGATGCTTTAAGCTTCCTTCTTGTTGATTTCATTGCTCTCATTTGTTCTTCCAAAACCTTATGTTTTAAAGAGACACTAAACTTTTTGTATATGGTTATGCGTACTTGAACAAATATTAGCATATCCAATTGACAATTTTTAATACCTTGTTATCATCAAAACTCAAAGGGTAATGTTAAACACATTTTGTTCCAACAATCTCCCCCTTTTTTATGATGACAAACACTAGTATTTTAAAATGTTCAATTGTTCTTAATCTAATTAACAAGTTGACTTTCAAGGTATGAGGTTTGTAATCTCCCCCTGAGTCTAATAGTACTTTAAGGTGAGGTTTGTAAGCTCCCCCTGAGTTCTATCCATGTTAATTAAATTCATCATTAAGAGCGTGATATTCTCATAATAATCTCACATTATATCAAAAGACTAGGAGATGAGAAGAAAGTCCTATTAATTCAACTTGTTTAAATTAAATTAATGGGGATCAGAGCCTATGAATAAATACTATAAACTACTCCCCCTTTTGTCATCAACAAAAAGATAAAAAAAAAAAAAAAAGATGAGTAAAAACATTGTGAAAAAATAGAGAATAACTTATAAAACATGTTCAGAAACAAAGAAAGATTGAAGTCATAAGCAAAAATATGTAAACAGGGTATTCAGAAGCACAAACTAAAGACATAATAGAAAGTAAACAAGCAAAAAAAAATGTGTACAATCTAAGGTTTGGCTTGTTTCTTCACCATTTCCATCAAGTCTTGTATCAAGCTGTTTGTCTTCTCTGATTGCTTCTTCATTTCTTCTCTGAACTCATTGTTACTCTTGATCAGATTCTCTTCTCTGATTCTTGCTTACTCCTGTTGATCTAGCATCTTCCTCTGAAGTTCAAAACCAACACCTTGTGTTCAGACAGGGCTTTCTTCAGTTCCTTGTTTCCTTCTCTAAGACATGATCATCTTTTAGTTTATCAAGAATAGGAGCACCTGAATTCTGAATCTTCAATTTAGTCAACCATTTGAAATCTGGATTCTCAGAATGCACACTTGAAGATATAATACTTGACGCATCCAGATACATAGGTGTGTCTGAGAGGTACAGTCTGCTCTTCTCTAGAGTTTTGTTGAGCTCTATTTCTTCCATGTTCACAGTTACTCCCTTGAATCATTGCTGAAGATCTAGCAAGGCTTTGTCATGAGCTTCCAAGGACAATTTGTGAAGTTCACACATCATGTATCCCACTCTGTTCCTTAGAGAGGTCCACTCACTGACATAGTCTTTTTCATGTATCAAGTTGTTTCTTGTTTTCACCAATTTGTTCAGGTCTAAGAAAATCTGTTCACATGCCTATTTTAATATAGTAGAATCTAGCAACAGGGTAGGAGGGATAGTGAAATCTGTGAGTTGAGGAGTAAATGAGGAAGAGGGTTTAAAATTTATGATGGTTGAAGTATTGCTTTCAGTAGCAATGATTTGGTTAGGAACAAATGGTGGATCATTGACATGTTCTAAAACAAATGATGAGGATGAGGCTAAAGTTGTTCCAATTTGAATGGGAACCTCATTCACCACATGTTATATGATCATTTGTTCAGGTTCAGCAGGGTTAAGTGTAGTCTTAGTTGTAGGTTGGGCTACACTTATGGGTTGAACACTAAGAATCTGTTCTTCTGATCTAGAGAAATGTTGATCAGAAACAGATTGTTCATGGAATGATGATCTCTTTCTAGCTATGTTTCTGAGTTCAATGTCAAAAGATATGTTTGAATGATTTCCATTTAGATGGTATGGCTGATATTCATGATGAATAATCAGTTCAGTGCAGGTGTTTGTAGCCATTTCAGAGTTAGGTTCTTGTTGTTGGGGGTTTTCTAAAATAACTTCATCATAAGCTAATTCAGAGGCTTTTTCTAAGTTTGGTTCAAATCCTGGTAATTCACCTGAATAGTGATTAGCCAGTTCATCCAAAATAGTTTGGTCAGAAGTTTGGGTAGTTGGTTTGGGATGAGATGATGATGATTCTTCAGGACTTGCAGACTCAGGTACTGCTGGTTCACCTACAACCTCTGCATCAACAGGAATAGATTGAAGTGGTTCAATCACTAGAGGTTGAAAAGGATGGTCAGCAGGTAGTCTTCCACAGACATCCAGTCTCATTTGTGACATCTCACAAATTCTATCAAGAACAGATGGATACATAGGCACAAAGCAATTATAAAGGTTCCATCCACAAACCGGAAGTAGTCCTGTCCCCCTTGCACTTCCAAGAAGAGTTCACTAGAAAATGTAATATCTGATTACAATTGCTCACTGCTACACCTAGCAAGAGACTTCAAATTACTTAAGCACACCTGCAAGAGATTTCCCATGCTCCTGAACTAAATCAAGAGACTTCCTATGCTCAAGCACACAAGCAAGAGACTTCTATTCAAACAGAATTACAAGGAAATTTGTTTGAGGTTGAACAATTGATATACAATCAGTGGTGTTCACAATACAAATCAAATACAAACTCTTATGACTCTAGAATTTCTAAGATATGAACTTTGATAAGAAATTCTAAGTGAACTTTTGATGTAGAACAATTTCAATAGAGTTTGGCACTTGTAAATTCTTGTATAAGTCTAGTATATGTGTGTGTCTGCATATCCAAACAACAGGTCTTCACTCCTTTATATAGAGGTGTGAAAGATACGTTGAAAATTTCCAGCACATCAAAAAGAGTCATTTGAAGCTTGATCAAAATCACCAATGATCTTTTGCCTGATATGGTTATTGTCCTATGAAGGATCAATTTCAAATTCATTCCAAGTTTGGAGGAAAACTGGTGCAAGCATAGCTGTTTTTCTTGTGCTGTTGCAGACACAAAACAGAGTGGTGGAGATAGTGGTTGTACACTTCGTACAATTGTCCTTTGTCAACTCTCTCCAACGAAAAAGCATCAAATGCCTTCAAATCCATTTGAATTAGCCGTTGCTTTGTTCTTTCAGTCTTCTGCAATGCTAGACGAGATTAAATCATATGAACAACCTTTGAAGCTTTAATTCTCTAAGCTTCTGATGATCTTCTGATTAAAACTGCTTCTGGTGATCTTGCTTCTGATCAAGTGCTTCTAATGACGTCAGCACTTCAGGAGCACTTTGTCTTCAAAACCTCTTTTCTTCAGATGCTTCAAGCTTCCTTCTTGTTGATTTCATTGCTCTCATTTGTTCTTCCAGAACCTTATGCTTTAAAGAGACACATAACTTTTTGTATATGGTCCTGCATACTTGAACAAATAATAGCATATCCAATTGACAATTTTTAATACTTTGTTATCATCAAAACTCAAAGGGTAATGTTAAACACATTTTGTTCCAATAGGCTAGTGTACGTGTATTTTCTGATTTTTAATTCCTTGTTTAGTTTTGTTTTGGGTTGGTTATGGAAGTTGACCCCTTACACCAACATATTGAGGTACCCATGAAGAGATGTGTTTGCTTTGGTGTAAAACGCGGTAACCCCGCCATGTGTCCAAAATTAAAAGATGATTGCTAACCATGTCGGGTGCAATAAATGAAATGCCTAACCACTGATATATAAGGATCCATAGGCAGTCTCAGTGTAGCCGCACCCACCGACACACAACCTATTGTCTTGATGTAGAACTCTCCGTCAAACTAAATTGACTTTGGTTGGTGGTCTATTGCGAAGAAGATCTTAAGTATATTAGTAGTATTATTATTTAGTGCAAATAAGTGTCTTTTTCAATTCTAGAGTGTATGTTTATTGACTATTAGACTGATTTGAAGGATGTGAATTTCACCTTTAAAAATACTTTAGTGTACCAATCCAACTAAGGTGAAACTAGATATGATATGTTTGAACTATATACATATGATATGTATATAGACCAATAAGTATTTGCTAGAGATATTTTTCTCTCTGTTATTTCATCAACATTACTACTATGTGAATTGGACATAAATTGAAAATCTTTGAATGTGTTCAAAGATTTGAAGATTGTAGTGAAAAAGGAACAATTTTGAAAATTATAAACATCATATGAATAAGTCATGATAGTAAGTAATTAAGGAAAGACTATAATAAATATTTATATTACAACATGTTTTATATGATTCGATTTGAAATAGTTGAATTATAACTCTAAGACTCTTTATCTTTATGTCCGTTATTGTTCGATTATAGCTCTAAGACTCTTTCTAATATTGATTTAGTTACATGTATTATTTCCCCACAATGAGTTTCAATTGAATTAATCATAAATACACCATATTTAATATGGAGGTAAGGATACCTAGTTTGACTTTAATTTATGATAAATTAGAATTGTAAGGTTTGTTGGATAAACTTAATTCTATATTGGATGAATGTATATTTGTGGAATTACCCTAAGAAAAAAAATAGTATTATATCAATAAATTTTTTGTTATTACATTTAGGAAATAATATTTTATATCAATAAAAAAAAGAACTAATATAATATTTTATTAAAATTTTAAAAATTAGTAAGATTCATCTTTTAACATAGTCCATATCAGAGGCGCATTAAAAAAATAGTGACTTCGATTATGACTTGGTTGTTAGTCATATAAATATTACGATTGATGAATTTTTAATTTTTTTTTGGGTGTCCGGGATTTGAACCTCAGACCTTGCATATATTATGCATTGTCCTTACCATCTGAGCTAAACTCACGGGGACTTACGATTGATTAATTAAAATTGTAGCACACATTTTTATGTTGAAAAAGATATGTTTCTTGAAAAGTTCGTGATATGATTACTGGCTGGCTAATGATTAGGGCCGTTCCTACGAATCTGGAGGCTCGGTTCTGTAAATGAAAAGAGGTCCGTAAAAAATAAAAGTGTATTTTTTTAAAGAACAATGTTCTATTTAAATTTTTAAAAGATAAATACAAGGTGCCGTATAGATGCGGTAGACCCAAAGGTGAAAATCACTACCTTATACACGAGGAACCTCAAACCACACCCCCAAAAATCACCAACCTAACACTTAGTAGTACTATTGGGCTATAATTTTTTTTTTGAGACCCATAGTTTGAAGAGGCCCAGTTCTATTGAGCGGTTTGCACACCCCAAGATCCGACTCTACTACTGATAGAATTGATATAATATCTAAGATCAATTTAAGATGTGGGAAATTATAGTTTTAAATCATTACTTTTTTTTAACAAGTTTTAAATCATTACTTGAAATTAATTTAAAGAAACAGGTGACTAATTTTATCTTTTGCTTTTTTCCTTGTATAAATTTCATACTGCAGCTCTCAAGTCAGGCAGTTATACGAGCGGTTGAACATTTCTTTAAAAAGTTTTAATTTTACTCCGTTCTCACATATTGAAATGAGAACACTATATAAGCTAGAAAGATACTTGCATATAGTAGTGTTCAAAACCCTTCATGCTTGTTGGACCGTTTTTTTTATTGCGTTAATATGCATAAAGTAATGCATAATATCTTTTATAAAATTTTGATTAAAATTATTTTGATTTTGATTAAAATTATATGTATATATAATATATATTTTGAATTTTTATATGGTAACAAATTATTCTTATATTTTTCGATGATACCAACAATATAACAAATATAATATAATTTTTTTTAATAACCCCAACAAAGTAGCATTTTTCCCTAAATAAAATAGCATTCTTATAGTCAAATTTGTTCAAGGTATCATTGAAAGTGAAAATGTCAGCTCAAAACCATATATTCACTATATATATTAGCGAAAAGACGACATGTATGTGTCTGTCTTTCCGCTCATTTTATTGCGCTAACGTTTGAAAATTATAAACGGTATTTTTTTATGAAATTTTGATTTTGATTAAAATTAAAAATATAAATGTTTGTTGCTTTCAAGTTATAACAAACTAAACTAACCATGGTTATCTATTTCAACAATATAACAAAAAAATATAATCTAAATTATTTTTTAATGACACCAACAATAATCTTTATTATAGAAAAATTTGTTTAAGGGTATAATTGGGATAATGAAAAAATAAGTATATATATACTCATCTAGTTTGTTACACTTTTTAAATGATAAAGGAAAAAAAAAAAAAAAAAAAGAAAAAGTCAGCCCAAAAGAGTTGAAAGAGTTTATTTTCTTTATATATAATATAAAATATAGATAGTGAGTATATATATATATAGAGTGAGATAGATTTTTCCAAAAAAAAAAAAGATATATAGAAATAGATATACAATCATGTGATGAAGAGATTGACCATCGATTCCAATTACTTGAACTAGTCTTACCTCATGAATTCTTAGTAAGGGAAGTTGAACCTCCATTTTCAGTTTTGAGCATGAGTTAGACTTTTGATCTACCACCCCATTACACAAATCACATCATTAGTGGTTGTTAACTATGTGATTGGGTACCTAACATGTGATGTTAACCATATTAGCCAAGTGGTTCAGACTAATTGTCTTTTTAAACTAATAGCCTGTTTTATCCAATTTAAATTGAAGAGGCTCATATTGTTTATTAGACGTAATGCATTTGAACCTTCCTTTTCATTCGTCAATTATTAGTCTAATCACTTACCCTATCATGTTAATTATTAATTAATTAAAAGTTAGATCCTGCTGTGGCATGCGTTTATACGGAGATCGTTCTCAATAGTTTCGTCCGTCTTTGGTAGTATATGCTCTTGGATTGAGATAGGCGAATTAACAGTAAATTGCACCTTCAAATTTTAATAAATAAAATGTGATACAACTCTCTCATGTAATATTATCAATCTCAAGACGCAGATCCGACTCATAAATTCGTCTGAGTTGTCTCTAAAATAAAAATAACATGAATATAAATAATATACTTGTTATTATCTCTCAAAATAAAAAATACTTGTTAAAAAATAAACCACTTTGGTTGGTCTGATGGTATTGACTTGAGACTTGAGTGAGCTCCTCCTCGATCTCAGGTTTGATTTTTCCGATGTCAATTTAGGTGGGCTAATTTAACTTCTTCAAAACAAAAAACATATGTAACTAATATAATACCATTAAACTAATCTTTTTTAATAGGAATACCATTAAACTAATAATAATAACTCAACACTTTATTTCTATTATTAAGCATAAAAAATTTCAAATCGATAAATATTAATGGTAGACCAGTATGAAAAAAAAATAAAAAATGAAGCGGTAGAAAAACACATACTCGTATAGAGGTTAACAGATGTCCCGCACAACAACACTGATAAACATTGTTTTTTATTTTTTTTGACAGAACCAATAAACATTGTTTACTCACTTAGTTTGGCCTAATGATGTTGCTTTGTGATTTTGCTATTTTTAAGGTCATATTCGATGTCAACTTTTATAGGCTAGTGTAGCATTAAAAAAAAATAATATACATTTTTTTTTAATAAATCAAAATGAAATATATTACGAAACCAACGGTGCTGCCATCCGTATAAGGTGGGCAAAAGGAGGAACACCGAGAAATATTTACAAAGTTATGGTGCCGAAATTAGAGCACCATCCAAAACCGAAAAATTACAAAATAACATCCATACAAGAAATAGGGTGTTTCCACCAGTCGTGGTAAGTATAAGCAAAAGCCACCTGTTTAGATTTCAGCCAAAAGAATGAATGAAGCTTTACTTTTTCAATGAAAACAATAGAAGTGGAACCCGTATTTTTAAAAACCTGGTTGTTCATTTCCTTCCAAAGCACTCAAATAGTGGCAAACCAAATAATCTTGAAGAATAAATGTGAATAGATTGGCATTCCCACCATCCTAGTGAACTGGAGAAAATGATGTCGAAGCTCACTTAGCCTACACGAATGAGATGCCTAACAACTTCCAAACAAGAGGCCAAAGATCAGCCGATAGAGTACATTGAAGAAAAATATGTGTTACCGATTCAGTGCAATCACAACCAAGCGCACACGACATGTCCGTGGAAGAAAGAACACCGCGCCGCACCAAATTATCCTTCGTTAGTATACGGTTACGAAGGATGCGCCACACCCTCACATACTCCTCCTCCCATGCAAACAAACGCCGCCTCCACTCCCACGCCCCTCCATCTATTCCCCAACCGCGGCCCTCCATCACTCCCACCGAACAGTCCTTTTCCAGCGCCAAATATAAGAGGTGAGGAAACTTCAACCTCAACGGCATGTCTCCAATCCACTTGTCGTACCAAAACAAAGTATCTCACCCATGTCCTTGAAGGTGAGAAAAACCACAAGAAGGGGGGGTTGAATTGTGTTTTTGGAAACATCTTCTTTTACGTTCTAGATAACTGTCCTCAGGTTCAGAGTCTGAAGAAGTTCAGAGTCTGAGTGAGTTCAGAGTCTATGTGCAGCGGATAATGAAAAGAACAGAAGAAGAAAGAACACAAGCAATTATACAGGTTCCTTCCACAAACCGGAAGTAGTCCTGTCCTCCTTGCACTTCCAAGGAGAGTTCCACTAAAATGTAATCTCCAATTACAAGTTGCTCAATCACACAAGAAAGAGACTTATCTTTGCTCAAGGACACCTCCAAGAGAGTTCTATGCTCAATCACAACTGAAAGAGACTTCTATGCTCAAGGACAACTCCAAGAGTCTTCCTTTGCTCAATCACAATTGAAAGAGACTTCTAAACAATTACAAGGAATTGAATACAGTTTTGAATACTTGATATACAATCAGAGGTATTCACAATACAGCACGAAATAGAACAGACTCTGTTTTTCTAGACACTTAGGAATTCTAAGATAAAAACAATTGGAAGAATTCTCTAAGTTGTTGATGTTTGTTTTCGACGTTTTGCACAGAGTATTGGCCTTTTATATGCGTGTGTGCTCTCGCACTTGTTCTCTAAGTCTTCATCCCTATTTATAGAGGAGTTGAGAGACGTTGAGAATTTAGCCGTTACATCAACGTGTCTTGCTTTGAAGCTTTGATTCTTCACCC
>Ga0315914_1005635_pt1 | contig 18146 bp, 12 predicted proteins | sample MpolenodulesMG_FD_203920 | JGI IMG/M metagenome (GOLD analysis project Ga0315914, IMG submission 203920) | Medicago polymorpha root nodule microbial communities from Los Angeles, California, United States - elongated nodules | ecosystem: Host-associated > Plants > Roots > Nodule | place: USA...
GAAAAACCATCCAAAATTGTGAATTCAATACCTCAATTTTTCAAGGAAAAGTGATAGTGAGTTAGACCATATGCTGATTTCTTTTGATACATCCCATTTCAGATCTGCACCCCCCTGTTTATTTTATTTTGCACTTTTTTTTATTATTTTTCTTTCCTAGCTTTCAGATTACCTCATGCATTTTTTCTTTTTATTTATTTATTTATTTATTTTATTTAGTTTATTTTAGTGTTATTTCATGCATTTTTTCCCTTTTTTTTATTTACTTGCTTTATTTAGTTTGATTTAGTGTTATTATCTCATCTTTTTTTTTTTCTCTTTTATTATTTATCTATTTGCTTTATTTTAGTTTATTTAGTGTTAATATTATATCATGCATTTTTTATTTGTTTGCCACTTTACTTATTATGCTTTAGAATGTATATAGGGACAAATGTAAATATAAATGAGAATATTGCATTGCATACATATTTATTTATTACGCTTATTATGCTTTAGAATGTATTTTAGGGACAAATGTAAATATAAATGAGAATCTTGCATTGCATACATATTTATTTATTACGCTTTTATGCACAAAAAATAGTGTAGTCGAATCCAAGGGAAAGGGGACTTTCATTTTGATTCAACGTCATTATGAAAAATCCCTCACGCTTTAGTTTATTTCATCACGCTTAACTTTTTTGACTTTAATTAGAAAAAAATATAAAATCTCAAAACATTCAAATATCAAAAACCTCACAAAAATCATTTCTAAACAAACCTTGATTTTCAATCAAGTGATTCCTCCTCTTTTTTTTTTTAATCAAACTTCAATCAATTTTAATCATATTTAGACCTTTATTTCTTTAATTAAAATAAATCAAATTAACCTTTTTGCCACTTTGGCTTTTTATCCTTAAAATCATTTTCAAACTTTAAAATCAATCAAACAAATCAATCGGTTTTTTACCCCGAACTACGTGATTTTGGTCTCGCTCGGGTACGTAGGCAAATGACTTTGTCTTTCCAAATCAACAAAAATAAAAAAACATTTTCTTTCTTTCTTTCTTTCTTTCATTTACACTTAACTTTTTTTACAAGCACGCAATCATTTTAGCACAAAATAAATAAACACAAGACAAGAGGTTCCTATAGAGTACTATAGACGTTTAGGGTGTTAATACCTTCCCTTTGCGTAACCAACCCCCGAACCTTTAATCTCTAAAAATTAGGGTTTATTCGAACTTTTCCCCTTTTCCTTGGAAAACATAAAAGCTCGGTGGTGAACTTAAAATTGCGAGTCAACATTAATTAATAGCTTGATATCCGAAAATCACCGCGACATTTCAACATCGAGCTAACAATAAACATACAGAACAAGGAAAATATAAATGACAGAAACGTAAGTGGCACAAGTTATTTGTTAACCCAGTTTGGTGACAAACACACCTATTATGGGGACTACCAAGCCAGGAAGAAAGTCCACTAGTGTAGTCCTATTTCTAAGTTCTCAGCAAACTCCAAGTTTACAACTTATCACCTAGCTACTACCTGTACTGACTTCAGCCTAGGAAATCCTAGACCTGACATCTCATCTCACATCCACTCAATCACACACCATATGATTATGATTAGTCGATAATTAGTGTTTTTTATATAATATTTGAATCTACTTTATTTAGATTTAATATGTTTTTATTTCCTTTTTAGAGCTATTTTACTTCAATTGCAAGTTATTTTATATCAGGAACAAATATTTAAAAGATTGAGTCTTGGAGCAAAAGAAAGGAGATTTGGAGCAGATTCATGCCAAAAATATGAAGATCTTATACAAAAATATCTTGTGCACAAAGTTTGAAGATCCTTCACCAAAATATGAGCATAGGCGCGCCCCTTATTGTCCTTTTGCTGCTTTTGCTTCTTCGACAAGCTGCCTATTTTAGTATTTATGACCTAGAGCCCATGGTTTCTTGTGCAACACTTTAGTGATTTATTTCTTAGGGCTCAAGTCAATGTTAGACTATAAATAGAGCAGACATCTAACTTGTAGAATCATCTTTTGTTCTTGGAAATAATAAGTGACAATTGTTTCTTTGAATAAAAGTTCATCTTTATTTTTTTTATTTTATTTTATGTTCTTCTTCTTCTTCTTCTCTATGTCTACAATGAACGTGAGTGAGTAGACTTCTTTGTCTTGGGATTGTTGGATGAGTCTAATGACCTAATCCCAATCAAACCAAGCCTCGAACCCTAATTTTATGTAAATCTATTTTCTAATCTAATTTCACCGTTTTTATAATGAATTAACAAGTATCAAACTCATAATGCGACAACGGAGGGTTAGTACTTGTTAATTCATCATCACAAATATCAAAGCGAAGCATCGAAAGAAGAAGTTTTGATATTGGAACAAGTGAAATTAGACAAGGATTGCGAAACATGAGAATAGTCTGGCAAACCATGAGACAATAAAGTTTCGTTCTTCAAGGATTCCAATAGCAATCAACAATGAGAATAGGCGTGGTTGTTAGAGGAACACACTCACTGAAACCGAAAGGAGATGTGATAGTCTAAAGAGAAAGTTGTCTTTAGAAACTAGGTCCAACATAAAGTTCTAGGTTTAGGGTTTGGTTTGTGAAGGATTTGTCACCATGACGAACCAATAATCCCAATGCACTTTTTATTATTATATTTTCTTTTAAAACAAAATACAAAACCTTTCAACGTAAACTATTCTCTTATTCTTATTGAAAGTTAATTGAATTCATAAACCCCAGTCGGAAGGATACTCTTTATCACTACATCGGTAAACCGTGCACATGCGGATTTACTACATCAGATTACACGAATACAATCAATATGATGAAGACACCTTCAGACACAAACTAACTCCGTAATTGAAAGCTTAGGAGTAGTTTACAATATTACAGCTCAATAAACACAGTCCTAAACTTGCATCAATGAGACACAAGAAAGACTCACAATTAACAGAGACTCAAAACCCTAAAACTCTATATTTGATATGACGGCTTCAGTAATCAATTACGTTTCTCATTTTTTTCATTCAATCTTAAAAAACAACCACACCAATTCAAACCCAACAACATATAAACATAAAAAAACATCCATGAAGTGAATTCAAACAAGTTCAATAACAATCACGCACTAATTCATGATTTTCACTCAAATAGTAAAAAATCGTCAAAACAACTCAACAACAATCGCAACTATGAAGTTTAAGCTATTAACAGAACAATTTCATGAAGCTTATCATACCCACAATTTCACATGAAATAGGAGCACGAATTTTATCATTCAAAACCACTAAAAGTCACAATTATCACAAAAGCACTTAAACTCATAAGTGAAATTAAGAGATTATAGCTTAATTAGTGAAAAGAGACTACCCCCCTTACCTCTAATCTTCAAGAATCCAAATCCTAGCTTCAATTTAGCTCATAGCCTCCAATCCCAAGCTTTCTCTCTCTAGTTCCTCTTTTCTCCTCTAATTCCCTTTCTCTCTCTATCTCTATCTCAAAATGTTTTGGAAAAACGAGTGAATGAAGGTAATGACCTAATTTTCTCATAAGGCTAGTGTTTATATAGTCACTACACAAATGAGCTTAATCTCTAGTTCTCTTAATGAGCTCCATAATCTTACCAACTAAAACACCAAAGTTACTACACACTTAAGACGTCAAAATAACGAATAATTGCCGTCTCTAAAATAATTACCCCAACTCATTAGTAACTTAGTAAAAATAAGTATTCCCACTTGGAATACTAAAAATAACCTTCTCATTAAAATGACTAATTTACCCTTGCTCACCAAATGACCAAAATACCTCTGAGTCTAAAATGACTAAAATACCCTTCTTAAGTCAAAATCCAATAATCCCGAATAAAATACACCCAAAGACAATTAATCACATACAAGCAAATAAAAATACACATAATAAATAATTAAAATAATTCTAGCGAAAAACGGGCTGCTACACCCGGCGTTACAAGAAGCACTTCATACTACATATCAGAAGATCAGAAGTGCAGATCAGAAACACTTCAGGCTGGCTAAACAAATAAGTTCATAATTGGCCATCTGATATGTTGATTGTTCAAGTTTATGTTGATGACATCATCTTTAGCTCAACAAATGAAAATGTGTATAATGAATTTTTTGACCTGATACAAAATGAATTTGAAATGAGAATGATGGGAGAATTAATATATGTTCTTGGTGTGTAAATCAAGCAACACGTTGATGGAATTTTCATCAGTAAAAAAAATATGTCAAAGATATATGCTTAAAAAATTCAAAATGAATGAAGCAACGATCATAACAACTCATATGCACCCATCATCTAGTCTCGAAAAAGATGGGAATGGGAAACCTCTATCTGAAAAAGAATTTAGAGGCATGATTGGATCATTCCTATACTTGACTACAAGTAGGCCTGATATACTATGTGCAGTAGGGTTATGTGCAAGATGTGAAGAGAATTTTCAAATACATGATAGGTACCATTAATCTTTGCCTTTGGTATAGAAAGGTACGCTCGCCCATCAAATAATAGAACTCATCGGGCGAGTCAGGGCGGGTTACAACCCACTTGGCTGGCGTGGCATATCCTTATTGGATAAGAAATAGCAGTTTGCCTAGCGTTTTCTAAGGATTATTTTAGAGGTTAAAAGTAAGGGTGGACAAAATGTGTCCTAACCTTGCAACTGAAATAAACATGGACAAAAAGAACAGAGACAAAAATAAGGGATAGGACAAAGACACAACTAAAACAGGGATCAAGTTCAGGTTGCCCCTCGAGTTGCTCATCTCGTCACCATTTACATTGAGGACAAAGATGTTTTATTTTAATATTATTTATATATTAGTTTATAGAGTTGTCACACTCCACTGCACTATACGTTTTCACACACAACTCACTTTCTGATTGGGAGTCTGTGTGAAAACATAGAGTGTAATTGAGTGTGAGAGTGTTATAAATTTAGGTTCATGCTTTGAATTTATGTGACTGCTTTGCATTATTTAGGTCCATACTGTGAATTTGATGTTTATACGTGTAATGTCCTTTGATGGTTTAGTTCCACAAATAGTGGCAAAACAAATGCCAAATTTGTACGTTGAAATGTAAGATCCGGTTTTTCTACTTAGTTGATCCATTGATTCATGTTCACAAAGCTGGAATGTACATGAATGTTAAAATCAACAAATGAAATTACAATTTTAATCCATAATCTTGTCTCGGTGGTCCTCATATAAATTAGAATGGTTCTTTTATTGAGTATAGGTCTGCTAAAAGATAGCAATTTTGATCTATAACAACAATTGTCTTTGATGAAAATGTATAAATGAACCACAATTCAGAACCTTTTATTGGGTATAGGAATTCTTGTTTTCGAAAACAATAATTCTTTTAGTTGGAACAATGTAGTTTTCAAAGACAATGGTTCAGAACCTTTGTCTCCCATTCAATGCAAAAGTTTAGGTTGTGCAATTTATAAATACTAGCAAAAAAAGTGTCCGTCTTTCCGCTCTTTTTATTGCGCTAACATTTGAAAATTATAAACGGTATTTTTTTATGAAATTTTGATTTTGATTGAAACTAAAAATATAAATGTTTATTGTTTTCAAGTTATAACAAATCAAACTAATCATGATTATCTATTTCATTGACACCAACAATATAACATAAAATATAATCTAAATTCTTTTTTTTTAATGATACCAACAACAATCTTTATTATACAAAAAATTGTTTAAGGGTATAATTGGGATAATGAAAAAGTACATATAAATATATTCATCTAGTCTGTTACACTTTTTAAATGATAAAGGAAAACAAATTGAACATATAATTATATTGTGTTTGTTACACTATTATTTAAATATTTAAATTTATTCTTATCTATTTGTTACCTGTGTTATTTGTATTGAACATTGAAGGTATTTTTGGAAAGAAAAGGAAGGGGTAGTTTTCTTTATATACAGTATAGAATATCATGTTTGTTACGCTATTATTTAAATATTTAAATTTATTCTTATGTATTTCTTACCTGTGTTATTTGTATTGAAAATTGAGGGTATTTTTGAAAAGAAAGATTCAACCCAAAAGTGCCGAAAAATGTAGTTTTCTTTATATATATATAGTATAAATGATGATCTATAAACCTATTGTCTCGAGGTTCTTGGTGAAGATGCGGTGTTTGTGTGATTGCTCTTAAACCGGTGTTATGATCCAATTTAGGGAAGCTCAACAAGAGTATTAGAATTTTTTTTTTTTTTTTGAAAGAAACAAGAGTATTAGAATTTTTTTTCAACAACCGCAAACAATGTAGATTTAAAAAATTAGGAGACAAAACATGTCACTTTTAATTGAAGACTAAAACTTAATTTTATTTAAGAGAAATAAGACATGAAAAATACATTTAATCCCTTTATTTATGATCGACATTTTTATTTTGGATCAAATATATTTTTGTCTTATAAAAAATGGTTTTAGTTCCTCTTTTAAACATGCATTGTGTGTTTTTTTCCCCTTACTTTTAAATCATACGTGGTTCCTGTTTTCTAAGTCTTTTAAAATATGGTGCCTGCATGTAAAGCTTGAGATAGATTACAAAAGTGTATTAAAATTGTTTTTCAAAAACCACAAATGATATATATTTTAAAATGAAAATGCTAATATGTTTTCTAATGGCACATTTTTTTTTTTTGAATGAATGTTTTCTGATAGCACATGTTAGTGAATTACACAGAGACAAAACCAAGTTTGGAGAACAAAAAAACATGTCACTTTGAAACGAGAGGTTAAAGGCTAATATTTTTTTAAAAAAAATTACATTAGTTAAGAGACAAAATTATCAACCATTATTTATATATTTTTTCATCAAATGTTGAAATGTATATAATTTTTACGATGATGATAGGGTTAAGCTACAATTTCAGGAAAGATAGATCCTCAAAAAAATTATGAAGATGATAGCCAAACATGAAAAAGAAGTAAAGCTTTGCTGGATGAATAGTGAGGAACAATATGGCAGTGGCAGCAATTATAAATCTATGGATAGGTCAATGTCCACTGCTTACCCACAATATCAAAGTGGATTCCATCCTCCTCCTCCACCAATTCCCTGTTATCAATATAATAATTCTGATCCCATTTTTGCCCCTAAGAAAGATGGCTACCCTCCACATTATGATCCTATGTTTGCCCTTGAGCAATATGGTTATCCTCCACAACTACCTTACTGTTAAGAGTATTAGTATTAGTGCATGTTTGGATTGGTGGTGGGATTGTCGAAATTACAATGAGCTATCATGATTTTGGCAAAGGTTAGAGCTTCAACAATCAAACATTAATCCAAACCAAACATATATTTAGAGTTAGTTTTTGTTTTTATATAGGGTCTTGGTGTATTTTTGGCTACAGATAGAGAAATATTGGGTTTTGGTGTAAGTCCTAGGTATCATCATATCATAAAGTTGCTTAAAGTTATGTCACATTAATATGATTAGGAACCCCTTTTTGTGAGATTCGTAAAATAGTAATGCTATTATTGTGAACCAGGTTGTTTTTTGAGGAAAGAAAGAACAGAAAGGGGGATTTTTTATCATGGAAAAGGTACATATACCTACTCAAAATTCTCAAAGTTATCAATCCATTTGTCAAAAGGTAACCCAAAGGATGCCACCTTTTACCAGCAATGCATATATAAACATATTTACAAGGGAAGTAAGAACAAACAGAACTATGGTGGCAAAAATAAGCACCTTAATGAAAATCTAAATGTTGTTATAATCACCAAAATTATACTAGTTTCATTGTGATCCTTGGGTAAGTCTATTCGTCTCGTTTTGGTTACTGAGAGTTTCCATGAGAAGGGGTGGGGCATACTGTGCTGTCCCTTGGTGTTCTTCAGAATCTTGGCAGAATGAGAGAACTATTGTATCAATTGACATCTCCACCACTGCAAAGAATAGAGTTGCAACAGTATATCCAAGAGCCCAGCATACCTGCATTACAATACACCAAATATAAAGTTCTGACAATAGTTTTAGAATTCACATTTGATGGTGAAAGAGTAACTTTTATGTCAATGTTGAATGCATGCATGATATCAATAAATTGTGTTCTAATATTAGAAGTGAAAAAATATTACGATACGTTTCTTATGTTCTAGTAATCAAGTACTTTGAAACAATCAATGAAATGGGGTCTGTTTTTCCAACATTAAATAGCATACATTGTGACTTGTGAGCATGCAGCTAAATTAGAAACAGGTAACTACGTGCTATTGTTTGATTTGAGAACTTGATGGCAACGATACAATCAACTAGGTGTAAGTTTGGTCCTAATGTAGATAGTTTACAAGTTCCAAGTATTCTGCCCATTTTGTTAAAAAAATATTGAGCCCATAAGCCCATTTGTGTAAATGTATCTATATCCTCTTGTCTGTCATTCGTAAGTAATGAAACATAATTTACAAAATTTCTTCTATGAACCACCATAATTTACAAATATTGAGCCCATAAGCCCATATCCGTTTCAAGTTTCAACCACCATCGCTGCCGGGACTCCGGCCAGCTTCCATGAACCACTACTGTTTGAGCTGTTGTGCTCTTATTTGGTATTTCAGCCACTTTGTTATGCCCTACAAGCACTTATTGTCATAGGAAGTGGGAACACAAGAGAGGTGCTTCAAAATGAATGGTTGTCCTCCTCGAGTTACTCTTGCTCACAATGTCGACATCTTGCCTGAGCAACCAAGGGAACCTCCTAACAGCAGTCTGTCATCCTTACTTGGAAAATAAGAAGCTTGAGATTATTGTTAGATCTTGGGGTAAGTATGCTGTTATGGCATTGGTCACATCTGAGCTCGTCTGGATCATGCAAGTAGTTCATGAGCAAAAATTTATTGAGGTCTTTCAAATGAAGTTGTTTTGCGATATTTAGGTTGCTCTTCATATTGCTCCCAACCCAATTTTTCACAAGGAATAAACAATGAAGTGGGTTGTCATTTAGTTGGAGAAAAAGTTCTATCTGATTATATTGTCACTAATTGTTATTCTAATGTTCAACTAGCTGATAATCTCACTAAGTCTCTCATGAGTTATCGAATTGAGTTTATCGGAAACAAGCTCGGTGCATATGATCTATATGCTCCAGCTTGAGGGAGCGTGTTAGAGTTCTAAGTATTGAATGCATAAGCCCATTAATATATATTTGTGTTTATACTCTTGTAATCTTTCATTTGCACCATACAATTTGATGGTGCAAAGCATGAGCTGATGTAGGATCAAAATGGTTTTGAACTATTCTTGAGTTTCAAAACAATGTCTGTTTTCTAAAATATATGGATATGACATTAAAATATATGATTATAAACAAGACATACCACAACAGGGAATAGTGGAGATGAGGTCTTGTTATGGCCAGAACTGTACTTGTGTGTGTCTAACATGAGGAATGCAAACACGGAACTTGAGAGGCTGACACACAGTTTTCCAAGGAACAAAATGACATCTCCGATCACATTAAGACGCCCAATCTTTAGAATGTTATTCATGATCAAATCTGTTGCTATAGAAGATGCGCTAAAGAAACTTTTGCCAGTTATAGCAATCTGCAAGCATCAAGAAGATAATTACAGTTAATGTCAGAAAAGTCAAAACAATATATACAACAATCAGCCGGCATCAAAATTATGCTTCATGGTAAATAATGTAGATTAACAAAAGTTACCATGATATAAGCATTTCGATTTACTGATTTGATTGTCCACTCAATACACCTGAGAAAACATTGAGAAGATTGATGTGCAGCCTTGCCTATCCAGCTGCCATGCATATGGCTAGATACTTTTAGTTTGCGACGGAGAGATTCAAGCAAAAACCGGATTGATTCTACAAATGACACTATCAGAGAACCAAGAGCCACAGATCCGAGACTGTAACGCATAAGCCTTTTCATGGAGGAAAACACTGACAGAAATGGAATTTCATGCTGCATTGAGAAATATAAATTACATTTAATAACTTGGACAACAGACAATTTTTCAAGTATCAAAATGAAAAATCTTAATCAGTAGACGGTCTTGTTCAAGTCGGCCAAAATAAGTACCCGCCTCTGTTTCTTTTTAGTTGCGTTTTAAGGTTACTTACACATACTAAGAAAACTATTAAAAGATTGTTACTTTTGATGGGAACATGTTATTCAGTATTAGCTCAAATTTGCCGAGTTGTTGGTGTAAGCAGTTCAGGAATCTGATTATTAAATACATTTTTTTTATATCTGTCAGACTGTCACACAATGAACTATATTTTAATAATTTATCATGATGCATCTTTTACCAATGAGGAAAAACTTCTGAGCCAAATAGCAACTTACAGATGTTTCACCGTGGGCCCAGTAATAAGAGGCAACAGACCCAGCAACCACTGTTGAGGAGCACGCTACGAAAAATTGTGTGGCCCAATAGCACCCAAAAAGGTGAAAAAGTATGGAAATTCCAATATGTGGTGTGTAATGAATGCTATATCCACAACAACGGTCGCAGTTCACCCGTTTTGCCACAAGATCATACGTGCAGCAGTTAGAGTTGCAATCGTTCTGAACAATCTGGCCAGAACTGAATAAATGGAGAGCAGCTGAAGTCCAAATCATGTAAAACACGGCAAGGATAGCATATGGGATGATTGGAAAAATTATGAGTGCTTGAACTTCTCCTATTACTTTTGCAGCAACCTGTGGACAAAGTTAAAGTTATACCAATTAAATTGTCTGACTCAGGTAATGGAAGGAATGCTGCATAATTATTTAAGTTATTAGTAGCTCGAACACTGTTGTTTTTCGACAAGTTATGTTTAAGAGTTCTGTGAAAATGTTGTTTAACATTGTGACAACTGGATGTGCAAACTCAACGCAACACATGGAGGTAGGATCACAAAAGTGCCAAAAATAAGAAAATAGTTTAACGAAAGGAATTCTGCATCATCAGAATCATGCTATGTATCTTAAACCAGCAAAGAAAGTTTTAGAGAAATCGTAAAACAAAAATAAGAAAGTAATTTAATAATTGGATAGCACAAAGTGATGCTTGCCTTGAGGACAGATGTTGCCATAAGGATGCGCCGTACAATAGCAATTGAAGTGAGAACGGAAACAGCCATGACAACGGTCATAAGTACAGTGACAGCACGTAGATGAGTTAACTCCTGGAAGTGAAATCATTTTGTTAGATGTATACATGCAAAATATTGTCCAGTCATTAAAGATTTGAGAACACTTCAATTCTTTTTGACAATAGGATGTTACTCACCCTCCCAAATACATTAATGTAAGGATCATGCTCACCAATGATGGGAGAAATAGCATCATTTCCAATCCATCCAGCTGAAAATTTGTAAGAAAAGTTAACTCAGTATTAATGTTCGATTGACGTTTGCCCAAAATCCAGATAAGGAAACTAAAATATTACTACCTCGGTCCCAGAATAAGTGTTGTTCTAAGTTTTTGCAAATAGATTGAGAAAGCTATAAATGAATGAAAGAATGCTTCAATTTTATAAAACTATCCTTATTAACCATTGTCACAAATGTTTAGTGGAGTATAATGGCTTGAAAGTGATGCAGACAATATTGATTTGGGGGTAGAATTAAAAGAAAAAAATTAATGTCACATTCAAAAAGCAAAACGATACTCATTTTTGGATATTCTTTATATTCTAAAACGACACATAATTTGGGACAAATTGGCTAAATAAGTTTTAACAGAATAATATAAGAATAGGTTTAAACTAGAATAACCAACGATATAGCAAGATATGAACAAAATTATAATTATGGTCAAAGTTCAATCTACAAGAATAAAACTCAAATTCATCAAGCATACTCCACATTACACATAACAGCAACATTTTAACAGAAACATGTAGACCGCCTAACTTGTGTCTAACCCATGAAACACATAGAACGTAGAAAATAATAACAAGTTAATTCAGAAGGATATTCATATTTTTTTTTTTTTACAACGGTATAACGATAATTTCATAAGAGGGCACATATTTGACTCTAGAAATACTGAAATAGGCCATGAGAGATCCTAACCTTTTATGTAGAAGAACATTGTGACTGCTATTATTAGAACATTAAAGAGAACCACTGTTATCCACGGCATTGCAGCAACAAAATGCCGAATCATCATCAGCCAAATCACAGACAGAAAAAGAGGTAAAATCCCTCCACAAACAATCAGCACAGGCCATGCCTTTCCTATGTCAGCCATGTACCTCTGTAAATACAAATCAAAAAACATTTTAATTCTACAGCCTACGATAATATACACGACGCTGAATATGCATAAGGTCCCTGCCACGATTTTTTTGCTTCCTTCAATTTCTTATCTTCTCCTTTGACACTAACATACAATGTTGATATTGCGTTGTTACGCCATCCTTGTACAAAGTTACAATCAGAACACCAATAAAAGTAGTAGGAAGTTGAAAAAATTTAACCTTTAAGACAGCTGATCGAGAATTAATAGACTTGTGAATTGATTTATCAATAACAATGTCTTCATTGATGCTAACTCCACCCATCTGCTCCCAATGCTTCAGTGATGTGTTTGATGGTCGAGCAATAAACTGGCAACTCCAGTAAACTGGAAAGAAAAATACTCTTTCAGAATTACACATTGTCGAAAGGGTAAAAACATCAATGTGCACCATAAGGTATAGTTTACTCACCATTTACACTAGGAAATATAACAGGATAACATGGGCCCTGAAGTTGAAGAGAGGAGTTTCTCATATCAGGTGTAAGGAACTGATAATAATCATAGTCAGTCTTGATCCAATCTTCCATGGAAAGACGGATATCTCCTTCAGGATAATCACACACCCATTTAAGAGAATCATCAGCAGGAATAGGACATTCCGACAAGCATATGCTACGAGCATTGACTAGTTTGAATTGGCTATCCTTCAATCCAGTCTGATAAACTTGGTTAGGATTCTGCCAATATCTGAGCTCCAATTCACCAAGGCCAGGATGTGCATGCTTGTCACCACACACATTACCTTTGTAGTCCAGCCCATAAGTAAGCCTGAGGTAAATCATATTGCTAGTGAGACACTAATAAAAAAAAATTACATAATTTTCACAACAAAAAAGAGAATAAAAATCATTCGCCACATCCTGCTACACATTCAAGCCCTACTTCCTAGTATACGGGCCTGCTTGAATTTGCTTATTTGAGTTTATCAACTAGCATAAGCACTTCTGAGACTGTTTGGGAGAGACTGTGTTAACCGCTTATGACATGTTCATAAGCTGTTTTCAGCTTATTTTCATAAGCTCTCCAGGATAGCTTATAGTAGAACGCCTTATTTTATCTTTTGTTATATGAAGGGCATACAAATAAGCACTTATACAATAAGCCGTTCTACTATAAACTCTTAATTAAGTCGTTTATCCAAACAGGGCCCAAATTCTTAACCAGCCATAATAACTAACCAACCAAACAAAAAGATTGATCCCTTCTTGAACGAGTACTGTAATAGCTAATAGACCCAGTAGTACATTAGTCAAAATCAAAAATTAATAATTTGACATAAATGTTGAATAAAATCAGAATTTCATGCAATCTGAAGCATCATCCTTAATTAAGTAAAATAATAAAAGACTAAAAAGAGAAAAATTAAAAATCATGGACCCCTAGGATGAAAAATGCATCCATTTACAAACTTTCCTCAAAAATAATCTCAAATAAAAAAAACCCATCAAGAGAAAGTACTAGATGCATTAAAATTTGCAATAAAAATGAAAACTTGCCAATTGCAGAAACACCAAATAACAGAAGAACACACACAATGTTGAACTAAAAGAATCTTTTTTACCTAAGTGGGTTTCCTTGGTTAAAACCAAAACTGGAATTAACAATCATTGCAATCCAAAAAGCAATAAAGAAAACAAGAGCAGTGATATCTCTACATTTTCTATTATGCTTAATGATTCCACTACCCATTTGAGTAACTCCATCACTTGATGTATAGCTTCCTATCACTGCACCTAATGGACCCCTCATTTTCAATTATCAACTATGTATATGCAAATTAACAAAGCTTTGCTTCAATGAGTGTGGTAGAAGATGAAAGGGGTTAGTAGAGAATGAGGTAGCTAGGGAAGTGTGAAAAGGGTGTGTGAAAAAGCAAAGTGGTTTAGATTTGGGTTAATATAATGAAAAATGAGATTAATATTAAGACAGAGATTTTCTAAAGTGAATGTTTTTTTTTTCCTTTGCTTTTTCTTTTCCGTGTTTTGTGTGCTTCTCGGACACATCTAACTAGGTGTTTTTTAATGTTCGTAAACCGCAAACTGCAATATTGTGTGCGAAATGAACAAGGGTGTGAACAGGTGAGGTCCCTACACAGAGATCTATGGTCTAGTCTATTTAAAATTTAGTTTGTCTTAACTCATTTAATAAAAAAGTTAGGTAACCTTTTTATAAAGCCTATTTAATTAAGTAGGTTAGACTAAAGTTTATAAAAAAAAATCTATTAAGTCTATCAGGTTGGTCTATTAAGATTTGGTTAACATTTCTCTTTGGTTATTTACTAGTAGGTATATGGTGTGAATAGATCTTTATAAAATTTCGTTATTTAGTAGCAAATATATTTGTGCGTTTTAGGCATTCATAAGATTTGACATATTTATTAGTAGGTTTATAGGTGTGGCTAGACCTTAGAGTAAAATAGGCTTTCAAGCTTCATCGGGCCTTTAAAAAGGTAAGGTCAAACCTAAAAAAACAAGCATATGACGGGTAATATGTCATGCACAGATCTATACTTTTGGAAGTAGGTCAGGTTTAGGCATTACAAAGTCCGATCCAGTCTAGCCCATTTTCACCCCTAGTAATGAATGTATTATTACTACTTCGTCGTTTAATAATGATTAATTTTTATCGAAAACTTATGGGATATATAATGTAGTTCTCCATGTACAATTGAATTTTTTAAAAAATATAAGAGTTTTTTTGACAAAAATTAGTAATGAAATACACCATATATAATGGAGTACAACATATACAATGTCTTCTATTGCAAAAAAAAAAATATATACTAAATTTAAAATGGGGTATTTCATTACTTGAGTGTATTCTGAGTAAATATATATGTTTTACTCCAAAAATTTATAAAGTTAGCTAAGATTTTGTTAATGTTGCAGATTTTACTGTAATCCCTCTTATGGCAGATTTGAATTGTATTGGTTTCCCTCGGGGCTATTAATCTAGTGGTGGATGCTTTTGCTCCCAATTATTCAACAAAAAAAAAAATTATTATCGCTTTTAAATAGATAAAATGAGTACCCTTGAAGGACTCCATTGAGATGATATGAGAACAAGATCTGATTTGTGAATGGTTGGATGAATTGGAATGAGGCCAAAGACAAGCCGTTATGGGAAATTTTCTTAAATAATACTCCTTTAAAATTTGAATTAAATTAGAGATTTTGCCGCTTGGATTAGGAAAAAGACAGTGATTAAGTTAAATTTAAAAAGAATTTATATCTGACTCGTATGGACCAATAATGACAGTTTGATGGGCTTTATAAAAAAATATAATCATTCTTACATGTTTATCAACAAAAATGGGTAGAGTTACATATGCTGAATTGGCATCAACCATAATCACTTGTTTGTATTTTTATATGATTTTTCTATTATGTATAAATTTATGCAAGCTAAGAAATTCGAAATAGCAAATTTGTATTGAAATTTATATTTTTTAATGATTTTAATTAATGTTAACCCATCATATATAAATTATACAAACTTTTATTGATAGGTACGTAGTTGTCAAAATAAAGATAGTTTGATGGTCCTAAATATTCCCATCACACGGATAAAGATTGGTCAATAATACATCGATTGCGAATGGAACACATAGCAAGTTGGTGGGCCCTCCCCTTGTTTGTATTTCCTTTTCCTTACATGAAAGGTCTCTTTGCTAGATCTCATATCATTTTCTTTTTTCACTTTTCATTTTTCTCCTTGCTTTTTCTTGTTTAAACATAAAGTATAATAAAAATTGTTATAAAAGTTCTATAGTATAAATTCTCACATGTTATTGAAAATCTAGACTCTTAACAAAGATGTTGAACGATTTCAATGGTGAAAAACTTGTGAAAATGAACATGATAGATGGAGAGGATAAAGTATGCATATGGTGCACGGTATTATTGGAATTTGAATATATGTAGTTAATGATAGTGATCGGTGTAGTTAGGTACATTCATCACCTCTAAAATGTTTTATCAAGATTAAATAGTCATGATCTTAAAATTTTTATTTTTTATTTAAGGAAAATGCTAGCATTAGCATGTTCTCTAAATCTAAATGTATATGTTAAAATTTTGCTCTAATAGCTGTGTATTCAACTTTTTAAAAATCAAAATATTTTTTATTGTAAAAAAAAATCAAAATATTTTTTTAATACAATTTTTTTTACTTAATTGACTAAGATCGACCGACCTCAAACACAAACGACATTGATATTTAACACATTGAGATTCAATTTATATTATTGTGTGGATCAGTTAGATTAAATCATTGAAAGATGTAAGTCATCATAGATAACATATATGACGGTCCACCTTAGATTCCACCATGTAAACTAACTAGATTTTGTTTTTGAAAATATTATATAATGTAATACCTCCCACGATCCTTTAAATTGAATGTTCATAATAAGTTAGTCTTTTAAAAAAAATATAAATTGGTCTTTAAATCATAAAATGTATGTACCACTAGCTTATTTTCATCATGCTCCATTAAAATGTGTTTATATGGACGATTAATGTTAAGTTAGAAGATTCAAATTCACTGCTCTCAAAACTAGGGTTCATAAGTGTATAATTCAGTCTTAATTTTAAACAAAATTGTTCAATTACTTTATTTATAAAGTTATTGATGAAACATTTATTTGTAAAAAATATGTTTGAATTTGAAAACAAAAAAATATGCGTAAGTAATCATATTTGGTGTTATAAACATTTTTTGAACCTACCCCTTCAATGTTACTAGTCCATAAGGATTTAGTAATGAAGTTGGCTGAAAATAGGTAACAATGTAAGTATTTTATGGTTTAAAACACTAATCTTTAACAAAATAAAACTTAAAAGGACTAACCTACTACAACCATTTTTTTTTAAAAATTAAAAAATCAAACTAGTTCACCAAAATTGGTATCAAAGAGAAATGAATCTGAGACCTTGCGAAAAGCAAACACCATGGTCCCAAACCAACACAACTAAACCAACCAAAGTGGGTAAACTTGTTACAACCATGTAACTTAAAAGAGCAATAGTAGATGGTATTTGACCTATTAGAATTCTGCTATTCTCCCAACAAAATTCACTCGTGCCCAGCTGAACTTTCAAAAATACCCCTGCGTGAGTTAAGTCACGCACCACTGACGTGAGCGCGAGTTAACTCACGCAGGTTGGTCGGTGGTGTGAGCACAGGAACACCCGTTTTTTGGACGGTGGTCAGGTTTTCAACCTTCAATCTACACGTTTTTTTTTACCAAGTTTACACCTTTTTTTTTTTACCAAGTTTACACATTTTTTTGATCACATTTATGGTAGTTATAACCTATATACTATTTCCACCTATAAATACCCCTCCATACTTCCATATTTCCTCACACCATATCACTTTCTCTCTCTCCTCACTCTCTCCCTCTGTTTCTCTTCTTTCTTTCTTTTTCAATAGTCTCTAGTCACTTTTTACCCCTTTGAGGTATAAAGTGGTCAGTTTTGAGGTAAATGGTGAGTAGCCGACTTGAGGGAAGTGATCAACCCTTGAGATAAAATTAAATTTGCTTCTTTTTACCCCAGAAACTTTTTACCATGGGTAAAAAGAATCTTCTTGGGGTATAAAAAGAACCAGATTTAGATTTAGCCCAAGGGTTGATGATGTATTTTCCCCAAGAAGGTTGCTCCCTGTTTACCCCAAGGATGATCACTTTTTACCCCAAGAGGGTAAAAAGAAAATAAGTAGATTTAGTGAATTCGAATAAATGTATCAATTATTGTATGAATTCTATTAATAAAATGAGATGTTGTTATATGTATTAATTTTGTTCATTTC